>Ga0116228_10006434_pt1 | contig 10494 bp, 14 predicted proteins | sample S1TSphfallax_2_FD_89694 | JGI IMG/M metagenome (GOLD analysis project Ga0116228, IMG submission 89694) | Host-associated microbial communities from peat moss isolated from Minnesota, USA - S1T2_Fc - Sphagnum fallax MG | ecosystem: Host-associated > Plants > Peat moss > Unclassified | place... | reverse complement strand
TGGGCTCCCAACTCGACCCTCTACCCCTTTCTAGAGTTGGAAGTCGGGAGCGCCTTCCGAGTCCCAACTTTCCGCAACTACACTTTGGTGAACCCTCAAGTGGGTTCACCCCGAGACTTGGGAGTGCGTCAAGAATAGTAGTAATTAAAAGAAAGGATAGCGATGAGGGGTTGATGCTTAAGGGATGATGAAGAAAATAAGGGGTCCGAGTTGTAGAACTGAATGGCATATAGAGGTTAAGATGCATTTGGGAAAGGGGAACTTTTGTTGGAATACCTTGAATTCTAAGTTATAGAACAACTGCTAAAATGGGTGCCAAAAACCTCAAAGGGTTGTCCTCAGGTTGGGTATAACAAGGTCAAGAATGGGGAAGGTTTGAAAAGAAGAATCTGTAGCATACTCCTACATTAGAATTTGTCTTCTTGAGTGGTTTTAAGTGAACCTGGCGTCTATTGTTCAAAATCATGTTCATAATATTTTAATCCAAGGGTCTGCAAGGTTTAGGTTCTTAGATGAGAAATTTGGTGTTATGTTGCATTGAGTGGGAAAATGTGGATTGAATGAACCTTTAAAGTTCTGACCTCAAAGCCATACCTTGAATAGATTTTGGATTTTTAATGGTATGAATGGTTGTTGGGCTGCTAGTAGTACATTGTTAATGAGGAGATGTTTGATGAAGATACACATGGATGTAATAGAATTCCAAAGTTCTGTGTACAAAAGTGGGTTCTGTCAATAAATAGACATCGATAGTATATCTCCTTGACTATGGCATTTCACAAATCAATTAATGGGATTAGTTATAGGATTCTAGATAAGCATACTTTGTTAAATGTTGTTATATGGCATTGTGTTTGTTCTTTTCATCTTTCCTTTTCTTTTGGTATTAGAGCCAGGTTCGGTTTAGTGAGAGTGTGGGAATTCCATTACATTTGGACTATGAAGACAATTAGGACAATATGACATCATCCAGGGAGAATGAAATTGGACTAAATGACATTACACAGGAGGTCCATGAACAACATTTAGTTGTCAGGTTTGATTATCCAAGAAGATAGGATGAACTTCAAGTAGGAGCCCTAATTTTGCGAATGTTGGGATTTGGCATAATGATTATTGTGGGTGTGAATCCTAATGAAGCTCGAATTGGGGATGTTGTAATGGAGATAGCCCATAATGGTTTCTGCACTCGTGCTTAGGTTTGGATGAAGATAAGGGATGGAGCACGGGGTTGGGAAACAACTTTAGAGGTACAGAGGCAATATCATTAGACTTCATACCTTGTGTAGAATCTCATTTTCTATCCCTGAAAGACAATATAGTACACCTAAGATAAGAGACATTTAGATTCCCCGACTTTTTGTCTCACCTAATCATTTTGTTAGACTCTACATACATGGTGTAGAAGATTTGTTCTAGATTGGAAACTAAGTTATTAAGGTGGAGCATTTAGGGTCAAGATCTTGCATCCTGAGTTCGAGAATATGGTGAAATGCGGGGTAAAGGTTGTAGTACGAACTACAATCTACATATGAGCAAAATTTATCCACCCTACCATCTGACATCATGCCTTTGAGACCTATAATGGAAGGAGATCAGTCTGGATTTTTAACCTAATACTAAATTGATGGATTACAATGACTAAAGATGTGGAAACTCAACATAAGTTCCACAATTCAGTTTGACATATGAAAGGTTGTCATGAAAACTCTAAAATTACATTCACTAAGACTCAAGTATCTTTAGGATTCTCATCTTTGAGGGATGTGGGTGTGACTACTTCAAGGCAGAAGCAACACATGATACTTCTAACATGATCCATATTCGTACCTTGTACCAATTGGCAGTGTGGTAGAATATCAATGCAACATCTAATAGGCAATAGTGGATATCCATCCAATCTTATGAGTATCACTCCTTGACTTGGGTTTTTCTTCAATCCAAGATATGCAGCATAATGCAGAAATACTGGATGCAATGACAACCACATGATCCATGGAAGTGGAAATAGTGGATCTATAATAGATTACACTAAGATTAAAATTGGAAGTTGTAACATGACTAACCCACAAGGTATGGATGAGTTGTTTTAGGGCAGAAACCATGAAGATGTTAAGTATTGGGCAAAAAGACTTACTATGGCTATAGAAGTGCAGGTTTTGAATGCAAACTAGTTATTCAAAATTGCAAAGTTAAATTTGAAAGAGCGGGCCAAGGAATGGTTCAGGAAACTACAACTAGCACCAACTGATTGGACTAAGTTGTGGGCTCTAATAACATAGAAAATATGGGGATGTCAATGCAAATGACATCAGAATGAAGCTTGATGCTATCAAACAAGAGCCCAAGGAAAGGGTTGAGAAATATTATGAATGCCTGGATAAGCTCTTTCAGAGGGGTAGGACACAAGATGTTGAGCAAAGAAGAAAATTTTTGGCCAAGTTGAGGCCAAAAATTTGGAAGTTGTGTGTAGTATGAACTTTTATTGACATTGAAGAAATGGTTGGAACTGTGACAAAACTAGAAAGAGTGTTGGGAGAATTCAGAAAGACACCATATGTATCGTTGAAAGAAGAACAAGAAGAGGGAGTTTCAGAGACAATGATGGAAAAGTAGGTTACTACTTTGAACAACATGCCTATCAAATTCTTCAAGGGGAGTGTGCTTAATCTTGATGCATCATCCTCTTCCACCATGTTTGGAGGATGCCAGATCTGCAAGGGAGGAGAACATCTGGCCATTACCTATTCGAGATTAAATGAGCCATGACCAAAATGTGCCAAATGTGGCATGTCTCATAGGACAAAGAATTGTGGAATAAAGTGTTCGTTTTGTTTAGGTCTAGGTCATTCGGAATACAAGTGTTGGAAGAAACCCACGAATGGGAAGGCCCATTCTGGAGCAACAAACTTTTTATAAATATTGTTGAATGATGAGGAAACAACTATGCAACAACTCAACAAGCTACGTGGAAATGAGAATCTCTTCTCATACATTCGAGTACCTAGGAGGAGGATGCTTGTTGAAGTGGCACCATATGGCACTATACCGTCTCCTGAAACTGCAGGAGAGGGGACAGGAGTGAATCGGGAAGCCTCGGTCAGGTCTAAATTTTTTTCCTATTCCGTTAAAGGAAAGATTTCCCTTTCACCCATGGAAACAATCCTTATGATACGAGGGGAACTAAAGCACTTCGAGAGTCTAATAAAATTGGCTAGACGAAAAAAAGATGCACATGCAAAAAACAATCAGGTGTCTATGGTTTTAGTAGCCCCAACACTCAAGCGAATCTGCATCAACAAAACACATAGAAGCAAAGCCCTCCACTTACTTGTGGAAATAAACAACTATGTGGTGGAAGGACTTGTAGACACTTGAACATCTATGTCTGTCATGGCCACTATAATGGTTAGAGAATTGGGAATAATGCATTTGGTTGCTGGATCTGAGACTTACAAAACCGCATTAAGAGTCGTTACATAGGCTCTGGTTAGAATTGATGACATACATGTCAAGGTTGCAGGTGTACAATGCACTATGACCTTCATGGTAGTGGATATAAACAATTATGATGTATTGCTTGGATTGGACTTTTTGATAAAAATTGGTGCGATTGTGGATGTGGAACATGATTTAATACAAGTGAGGCATGGTCCAGGAGCTCATGTGGAAGTGTTACCATTAACTATGGTAAATATGTTGCAGAGAATGAACTTAGAGACCCTGATGCGAGATGTTGCTACTGCTTTGGAGAGCACACACCTAAGTGGAAACTCGGACGTGGCTATTAGGAATCCATCTTTGTATGATCCCATTATGCCCGAACATGTGGATATGCATGTGTCAAACTCAAACAATGATACGGATGATAATGAACATTGTGATGAAGGGCTTCAAGTCGTTGAACCAAATGATGATGAATATGAGTTTGGGAATATTGAACTTGAAGATTTGGTGTTGTCAAAAGGACCACAACAAATTCTGCAATTGATATTGTAGGGGAAGTTGATGATTTTATGGAAGAAAAAATCATAGACATAGACGACTATGTTAATTGGATTAAGTGGGTTTTTGATGCAAAGAAAAGAAAATAGGCCATCTTTGAATCTACAAGTTGTGCAAAAATTCTTGTATTGCTACAAGTTCATTACACAGACATTAGTGGCTTTCATAACAATTGTAGTGAGTAGTTGATATTGTTTGACAATCATGAGGTAAGCATAAGGTGGAAAAAGATTTGCCAAAAGATCCGGGTTGATCATGATCTAGATGGGGAAAAGAGACATTAACTCTAGAAGGTCTTAGAACGTTACCAAGATGTGTTTGCTTAGAACAAAGGGGAACTGGGTTGTTGCACCATTGGAGAACATTCCGTAGACACACAAAGGTTCCCACCTTGCAAGGTGTCTCCTGGTCGATTATCATATTGGGAAAAGGTAGAGGTGAAAAGAAAGATTGATGTATTGGTGGATTTAGGCAAAATGAAGCCTAGTAATTTTGAGTATGCATGCCATGTTACCCTGCCAAAAGGGATGGGAGTAGGTGCTTCTATGGAAATTATCGACCATTCAACATGCAAACTCGCCGGGACTCGTTTCCAATGCCTATTGTTGATGATGTGATTTGCTAACTAGAGAAATCAACCTAGTTTATTGCATTGGATTCGTAGTCTGGTTTCTGGTAGATTCAAATGGCTCCTGAATATATGAAGAAGACGACATTAATTACTAAGACTGGGTTGTATGATTGGACAATAAGGCCATTTGGTTTCAAAAATGCAACCAACACTTTAACCAGAACAATGTCAAAATTTTTTAAGGAGTTAGGAGACAAATTTTTGAAAATATTTGTTGACGATCTCAATATACATAGCAAAAATTGGGAAGAAGATCTTCAACACTTGGATGCTATATTTTTCAAATTCAAAGAAGTAAACTTGAAATTGAACCCGAACAAATGTTTTGTTGCAAAAAAATCACGTTTCTGGGTCATGTGGTTAGTATTGAAGGCACCAAATTAGATCCTGGTAAAATTGATGCAATATTGTATTTTCTAGAACCAAATACAGTTACCAACATCAGGTTTTTCCTAGGAGTGATTAGATATTACCAAAATTATGTTCAAGGTTATTCACGGTTGGTTGCTTTGTTGTTTGAGTTAACAAATAAAGATGTTGCTTTTGTGTGGAATTTGGACTATCAACATGCATTTGAAGCTCTGAAGAGAGCACTTGTAGATGTTCTCGTACTTGTACGCCTTGATTTCAAGAAACCATTTTGTCTTGATGTTGATTGGTCAGCAAAATGTGTTGGTGTCATCTTGTCCCAAAAGGGAAGAAAACTTGAGAAAATGATGGCTTATGCCAACAGTGGCACAAAGGAAATTCCACCCCATGGAAGGGGTATGTTATGCACTAATATGGGGCATTATGCATAGAAACCATTTCACTTTGAAAATAGATCACAAGCCCCTTGAGTGGTTGGCAACAATGTCAGATGCTCATGGTAGGAGAGGTAGGTGGATTGATTTGTTGCAAGACTCCAGTTTTAAGATATTGCACCGATCAAGATTGAAAGATACAAATGTTGGGGCTTTAAGCAGAAATCTAGTGGGTCAGGCCATGGATGGTGACGATTTCAGCAAAGAAATCCAAGATATTGGAACTGTACAAGCTAACACACTAGAAACATAAGAAAATATATTCTTTGTTCAAATTGGTGAAGATTCAGATCGGTTTTGGTTTAGGAGAAAGTCAAGGAAATTGACACAACACCATAGATGTTGTTTTGGCATCAACCATTGGCGTTGTTCAGAGGATCACTAACTATATATGCTTGATGTTATCATGGAGGTAAACTAGGTTGAAGAGACTGATTCATTGATGGAGGATGTGGGGGCAACAGGCAATGGAGAAGATGAAATTTTGAGAACCACTGATGGTAAGCAAACACTGAAGAAGAAGATACCTATATACTATGATTGATAACAACAACTAGAGTTGGTGTTGGCTACTCAAGAATTGTTTGAGTTTGGTAACTAGGAGTTAGGTCATATACACTATGATGAACAAGAAATGCGTGGGATAAACACAAAGAACATTGACATCTGGGAGGACACAGTTTGCATGGGGCTGTTGAGAGAAGGCATATTATTAGACATAGTGGATCTTGAGGAAAGCAAGAGGGCAAAAAAAGAATAATCAATTATTGTTGGTAGGAGTAAAGGCTTTACTTCAAGCGTTTGTTTATGCCCAAACCAGAGGAGAGAATGACACTTGTCATCCAAATGCATGATGATTTGGGGCACTTTGGAGAACAAAGGACCTTGGTTGAAATTTGCCGCATGTACTTTTGGCATAGCAGAATAGAGGATGTAAAGACAATTGTGAGAATGTGCCAGTAGTGCCAAATGGTGAAAAGAGTGGGTAGCATGTGCTCAAAAGATGAGGAAATGAAAAGCATCCCTGTTTGTGAAGTGTTTTCTGGGGTTGTTATAGATATTGCAAGGCCATTACTTGAAACCAAGTTAGGGAACACATACATGCTTGTTGCTATTGATCATTATTCAAAATGGTGCGAGGCAAAGGTTGTGGCCAACCATGGTGCTAAAACAACAACAAAATTCTTGGAGGATGATGTGATATTCAAATATGGAGTTCCAAGTTTGTGCTTACTAATAATGGAGGGGAATGGGCAACAAAATTTGATGTTATGTGTAAGGGTTACGGTATCCAACATCAACACACAACACCCCAGTGGCCCCAGTGCAATGGGATGGCAGAGTGTTTAATTAAGATTATCAAACATGGCATCACCATATTCTCTGCAACACCAAAAAATGTAGATTGTTGGGATGAGCAATTGGCCAAGGTCATGTTTGGGTATAGGTGCGGGATTCAGGCTAGTACCAAGTTTTCTCCCTTCATGATCATGACTGGTCGCACAACACGTCTTAAGGTTGATAATTACATGCATTCTTTAATTGTTGTGGTCGATGACAATGTTGATGTTGAAACTATTGCAACCCAATTTCTACAGAAGGTGAAGTTGATAGCAAGCATCCATGAAAATGCCTTGCTCAATGTGGAGCAAACACAAAAGAAATAGAGGAAGACTTATGCTACCAGAAAAGGTAAGCAAACTTTTGAAGGTTTGGTTGCGAGAGAGACAATGGTCAAGATGAAAAAATTAAGGAAGAAAAAAACTTTAATTGCAAGTTGGGAAGGTCCATACCAATTCATTGGACATGCAGATGGGAATGGGGACTTTGATTTTGAAGAAGGTAGCAAAGTATGCATCATCAAAGATTTTAATGAACATTAGTGGGAAAGATCACACAAGGATCTTCCCTTTTCTTTTGGTTACACCTTAAGTCACTATACTCTATAATGAATCTAAACACAATATCCTTGACTTGGTAGGCAAGGCCAACAAACCTACATAAAATCATTGACCTCATCCTTGATTTAGTGGGCTCAACATACCCACTTACTTTAACCCCTTCTAGCTTACCTGTAATAATTCAAAATTCAACCTACAACCCAACATTTTTGTGTGGCAAATTTTCACCATTTTGTGAAAAAAAAGGACCCAACAACATGGTCAAAGGCTGTTTTTTTTTTATTCCAATTTTTTTGTCTCTAGGAAACTATGAAATTACCAATTTTTTGGGCAAATTTTGGCAAATTTCTAGTTTTCTTCCTAGAAAATCACAATATTTAGATATTAGGTTGTAGCAAGCCACCAAAATATAGCATGATTTATAGTTTTTATACTTCTCAATTTGTCTAGCTAAATCCTCTAGTGGCTGTTTTTGGCAAAATGTCGCCATTTTTGGACAAAGAAATTGGGAAAATTTTAGAAATTTTAGTTTTCCTAGTGTAAATTTGACTAAAATTTCCAATTTTTTGTTCATTTTTTCCAAACTTTTGATATCACAAAAATGCAAAAAGATCACTGCATTGTTGTAGCAGTGTTTTTTTTTCCAAATTTTTAATGTAAACAAATAATTCCAGGGGCTAAGTCCTACTTTTTAATACTATAGCATGGATTTTTTGGGCGAAATTTAGCGAAATTTTCAACTCAAAAAATATGATTTCGACCTATCCAAAGGATTTGTCATGGAAAAAATGGCTGATATTCACTAGATTTCAAAGAAAAAACAAATCCAAATCACCTGAATTTTATGATGAGTTTCAGCATGGTAGCTAAGGATATAGAAGGATTCTAGTTTTTTTCTATGTTCGTATATGGTATGCAGCCAAATCTGGCTAAATCATCTTGTGGGTGGTCACTACTACAACTACATCACAAAATTGAAAGAAAATCCCTGTTGTAGTGTGCTAGTAGATTCAGCAAAAACTTAACTATTAAAAAATAATTGAACACTTTTGAGAAATTATGAAATGCAATTAAGGTGAACTTCAAAAGTAACAAAAAAAATACACATTAATAATTTCTTAATGTATGTGTTGGATTCTCAGAATTATAAATAAATATATAAATTTCAGTATTAATGTGCTGAATCTACTAGCACAAATTACAGTACTAGTTGCCATGGCAAACCTTGAACCCAAAGTATTGATTTCAACAATTTTCATTTCTCATGTGCAATTAACAAGCTCTAGCACCTCCATCACTTTCTTTTATCATGGGAGCTGGTGAGGTGCTTGGTTTCTTTTTTAAGAGTTACCAAGCATTCTCTAGTGTCACTAGTGTGTTACAACTCTGCAGTCTAAACTATCATTTCATTTGCTACTTTCCTAGTTTCTATTTATTCAAGGAAGAAAGTCATCATTTTATACCTAATTGTACAGAATTTGGCTTAATTGTTTGATAACCCAGGTGTGCCTATTCAACAAGCTTTAGTAAACATTTCAAAGACCAAATGCATATGGCCATGAAATTTGTACTTAGCCTTCTGAAAAATCTTCAGAAGCTGTCCAAGTTCCAAATACTGCCTGCAGTGAGGGTGCACAGACTTACAAGATTACACCAGTCTGCAGGATATGGGAGGATTGTCTTATAGAGAGACATGTATATCTAGATAGCATGCAACTTAAGAAACAGGGGATTGTCCAGGTCCCTCATGTCTACACAATTGTTGCTCATGTACATGTGGACTCGCATACGTAATCGAAAACTGACAAACTTTGTCCCTGTGCAACCTGGTTACCTCCAGCAATATTTCAAACTTGTACTATCACAATGGTGTTTGTCTCAATCATAGTATATCAAGAACATGACTTGGGTGTTTGTCAGAATCCTAAATTGACTCCTTCAAATGTCATCCGCAAGGTTCTTGAATACCAACATTTCATTTTTGTGAGGTTCTGTGTATCCCATCTGGGTTGAGCTACAAACTGATGGGTAGACCAGATCCTTGTCCAAGTACCTTACCTAAACAACCCTCAAGGTCTCCCTAAGTTCTAGGGCACCTGGACATGGACTAGTACCAACTATTTGCTTGGTCGAATACCCATCTAAACTCATTGAAGCTCTTATGAGGATGCCCATCCAACACCGCCATATTCTGCTTGCACGCCGAACTTTCCTTTCACTAACACAATTGCAGAACCTGGTTGAGGTATAAAGTGATGGGCTGACCAGATCCTTGTCCAAGTACCTTGCCTAAACAAACCTCAAGGTCTCCAAGTTCTAGGACACCTGGACATGGAGTAGTACCAACTATTTGCTCGAATGAACACCCATCTAACTTCATTGAAGCTCTTATGAGGATGCCCATCCAATCCCACCATATTCTGTTTGGGCGCCGAACTTTCCTTTTACAAACACAGTTGCAGAACCATAAGTGAATGAAATGTATCAAGAATTTGCACAGATTTGTTCTTGGGGCAACTGAAATGTCTGGGATATGGTTGGTCCTTAATGATAAAATGTCAACATCTGTTACGTACAAATTTGCTCGATGCTTTAAATATGCAAGAATGTAGGTGGCCCAATACTCACAAATTCCAGGAGATGCCATCTCTGCTTGGCATATCAACAGAAACATATAGCCTGCCAAATCTGGGACTTCAACATGCAATAGATGTTGTGTCTGAATTATTGTAGCTGAATGAACAATTGTTGCTAGTCGGACTTGGTTTCTGCCATATAGAACTAAAAAGAAAGCAAGAATCTCTTTTCTTCCTTTCACTCCTCCCTCATCCACAAGAATTGTTGGCAAATCAACTGGCTCCAATTTCATTGCCACAAATTGGCTGACCAAATGGTTTATCCCCAAATCACAAGTTAAGACGCCATCCACAAAAGAACTAGTTTCTTCCACAAGCCCTTTTGTTATAAGATCTCTCACTACCATATTGAAGCAATCAACCTGCCCTGGAGGTTGTAAACAACGCCATATGAACTCCACCACAGTAGCTGGAACATCCCAGGAAAAGAGTGATATCGCTCGAAGCACATTTTCCATTCCAACATAGTAAGGCTTTCCTTGCCCATAGTAAAGACTCATAGTAATTGCCGCATATAG
>Ga0116228_10006432_pt1 | contig 10498 bp, 11 predicted proteins | sample S1TSphfallax_2_FD_89694 | JGI IMG/M metagenome (GOLD analysis project Ga0116228, IMG submission 89694) | Host-associated microbial communities from peat moss isolated from Minnesota, USA - S1T2_Fc - Sphagnum fallax MG | ecosystem: Host-associated > Plants > Peat moss > Unclassified | place... | reverse complement strand
CGGGAATCCCAGAGAGTCTTCGGCCCGATAATGTTCTGGTTCTTCTCGAACACGGACATTGCAAGCTGCATTCAATGCCAAAACTTCATCAGCAACAGCAGCAGTAGCAGCTAACATAATCCACGGCACAAACTATCTCAACGTTGGCCAATTGAAAAATCTCAAAAAGCATGTCACTCCCCGTCACGATCACACTGCCTCACCGCATACATTTTGACCACTCCGACGAAAACGTCCACAAAAGATTCAAAGAAGCATACCGAAAAAAACAAGAAACACACTCCACAACACAACAAATGAACAAATTTTCTCGGACAACCTTATTCCGCGCCCTACCGCACCCTCACCAACGGCGCAAAATACAAAACCGAGGCATGGAAAAGATACCAAGTTATTAAAACCAGAAAAAAAGAAGAGCGGGAAGAAGCAGCTGCTGGAGCTTGCAACTTACAGTGTCCTCGTTGGAAAGAAGGCCAAATTGGAGCCCCGCCAATTCTGCCAGCGGCGGATCTCCCACCTTAGGATCCTCCTCCATGCCTCCCAACATCACAGCCCCTAAGGTACAGCTATATCACGCACTCCTCTCTACTACAAAGCACCAAAAAAGCAGAAGAACTGACATTCTCCTTTGGATTTGTCGCCCACCATCGCTCCGTTACGTCCTCTTGCTGTCTATCCTCTCTCCCTCGTGGGGGCTCTCGCTGTGTGCGTGGGAGAAAGAGACACGGAAAGCGGAAGTGCTGCTTGGTCAGTGGCATTCTCGGCCGACCGCCCTGGCACCTACCGCCTTTCTACCAAAAGCTCCAGACTGCAACCAGAACCTACATACCGATCTACCTCCCTCGCTACCTATGCCCTCTACATGCTTCAGTTACAATTCACATCCCCATTTACTGACTTTCTAGCTTTCAAACCCTTCCCTTTTTTCCTTTCTTGGGAGTTCTGTTTTCATGATAATGCAATCGTTAATGGAGGAGGGGAAAAAATAGGCACCCAAGTCATTTTACATTTTGAAACCAAAAAAAGAAAATCCGAAACTAATTTGTTGCACATTGATTAAAATGCGAACAATGACATTCTAAATTAGTTTGTTAAAACATTGATAAGATTTAAAATATTTGTAACCCTCAGTTAAGGTTAATCTTTATGGAGGTTGACGAGACTAATCTAACCAATCCCTAATTTTAAAGACCAATTGATCAAAACCCTCCTTTGGGTAAAGTAGTTAGAGTGAAAATTAGATTGATCATTGATTACCTATATCTATAAGGTACCCTTCCACAGGTAAGAAGATTGGCAAGTAGAAGGGTGGGGTGTAAATTATGAGTACTGTACGTACGATAATTAATTAATTGAACGTTTTCACCCATTTACTGCCAATCACTGTGTAACTTTCTACTGCCTTTATTATTTCCTCACTTTATTTACTCGCCCTTTATAATTGTCCTTTGAACCTCTCCTCTCCCTCCCCACTCTACCAATTGTGTGCACTGTGTGCTTTTGTCTTGTTTTCGCAAGTGAATTGAAGTGTCTCCTTTGCACGGACTCAATTCCCATGAAGCCCACTCCGGATTCCTTTACACAAATGTAAAAACTGCTGTGATTTTCGAAAAAAAGTTTCCCGTGATATTCAACAAGTACCTGTTAGGTATCACGGGAAAAATATATAACAACTAGCTCTTCGTGAACGTAATGCCTACGGAGGGGAGCAGTTACATTTTCAAAAAACCTGCCAGCAATCTAGGCTTGGGCAGGTTACCTGTAACAACACCACAAACAAATTTTCAAGGCTTTTGTGTCTGTGTAGCCTTGTGAGATTAAATAAAACATTTAGAGTGTGTAGCCTTGTGACATTAGATGAAACATTTAGGGTTTGGTGGTCATGGGTTGATTTTATTAATTACGTTATAAGTATTGTTTTGGTGTTTGATGGTTTTTTAAATTATCACTTTGAGCCACGCCAAAACATGAAGAATTCTTTGTTTGTTTGTGGGTTTTAATTTTCTCAATGTTCAAAAAAACTAGTCAAGCATTGGGCAAAGAAAATCACACCTTTGTATTGGGGAAAGCCCAAATAACAAGCCACTAAATCCTGGTAGGCATTAAACATGAATAGCCCATTTGTCATTCACTTTTAGAAAAAAAATCTAAAAATTACCCTTCACATTGAAAGATCGACAACAAAAGTGTCCTCTCAATATGAAAGCTCTAATTGTATGAAAATAAAACAAAAAAATGACTTGTTCTGAAAAATATTTTGATCTTTAAACACATAATGAATTACAATTTCAAATGGATATGGGTACATTTTATTTTCTGGCAAAAATAAGCTAGTTGGCTAAATATATGTGTTTTTAAAAAAATCTAGCAATAAGACTTTGACCTTTTCTGTTGAAAATTTTCTAGATTTCTCTATTGGGTTCTAGCATGTAGCCAAAAATATGAAGGATTCTTAAAAGTTTTTACTTGCATATTCAATCTATAGCCAAATTTCGTTGAAACTTCTTATGGGTGATCACCAATTTAACTACATCACAAAATTGAAAGAAAAAAAACATGGATATTGTGATGGAAATTTAACTTTTTTCTTTTGGAATGGTCAATTGATAGGAAATTTCCACATGATTTGGGTGAAGTTTTGATAAATAAATGCATGCATTTGACCTCTAGTTAATTAGTCGGTGAATTAAGTTGCTTGCTCTCATGAATGTACCAATGAAGGTGGGGAGAATGATAGCTAGATAGTAGAGGTGTTAAGTCTTGAAACTCATTCATGAATTAACTCAAGAGTCATAATGTTCAAATCCTTTAAAAGTTGTCACCCATTTCCAAGGACCCTCATAGTCACAATCCAAAAATTGGGAGCTTTCATTTCCAATTGAAAAATCACATTTTGATTTGAATTTTGTTTTATGACTCTTACTTGATCATTGTGAGTGCCACATTAGGAAACATGTGTTATTGTCATGTCAAAAAATCTTTGTTTGGTTGGTGAAGCTTTAGAAACCAACCTTGGGCAAAACTTGATTGGTCATGTATGAATACAAAGTTCAATTTAAGCTTTGTTGTGTCATCACCCCTTGCTTGATTATGTTTCAAATTTTTAATAATTGTAATCACTTTTGTGAATGAGTAGATTGCAAAAAAATTATAACTAAAGCTTTGAGTAAAAAAAATGGTTGTGAATAGGGCTTAGGCTCTAAAAGGTTGGGTTTAAGGTTGAAGGGCATTGAAGGTTCCAAATTTAAAGATTTCATCTAAGACTATTCCTTTTGCATTAGAACATGTTACATTCCAAGCCCCAAATTTAAGGTATAATACCTTGTTGTCAATGTATTTGGCCAAAGTCACATGCACAAATCTAATTGGATGTGCAATCATCACAAGAATTCCTTACACCCCATAAGTAATTGTTGTAGGAAACTATGGTACTGATCTTCCATGAATTTATATGTCATTATTTTTTAACATTATGGTATTTAGTAGTGTTTTATTCCTTGATCCAAACACAAATTTGTACTTTTGAAGTTGCAATTCTTACATGGTTTATAACAAGATGGTTGACAATCATCCTTATTCTTTCTAGTGCACAATGAGATGGTTTATTAAATCAAGGTATTATGCCCTTCGAAGGTGTCCTCTGTAAATCACCTTTCTCAATGGTGTTACTTAAATTTTTGTAATTTTACAATTATGTTGTTATCACATCTTGCAAAATAGCCAACAAATTATGATCCTTTTTTAAATTATGGTGGTTTTATGCTTAAACATGGAAATGATTGATCATTGCATCTTGTTCATCCCATTCAATAAATAGATGATTTATAAATGAATTATCTTCTTGTCCGCATAAACTACTCAATTGATGGTGAATTTGTAGTGTTGATATGCGGTTTGACCAAATTTATTCCAAACTTATTCTCTTTGGTAATAATTGAGGTTGATGGTAGGTCTGATCTTGACCTCACTAGACTATAGTTTAATCACCCTTGCCATATTTCAATATTAATTGTCATCGTTAATGGAATGTTGTGCCCAACTTTTTGTTCCACCCTAATTTGATGCATTACTTTAATTACAAAAACCTATTCCTCCATATCTTCAATTTAAAATATAGTTTCAACATACTATGGTAACATCTATTCAACCTCGTCATTGTCCAAAACTTCATCCCACTCTTCATAGTTTTGTCGATATTAAGGTGAAACAAAAGGCCAAGTAGAATCTTTGTCAATGGATCTAGTTTCCATACCTCCTTGACTTCTTAATATGTATGTAGTATCCTTTCGAATCTATATAAACTACCATGTGTTTGGGTTGATAAAATCATCTTTGTTCTTTCTCATTCCCTTCATTGTAAACTTGCATGGGTAACTCTAAGTCCATTATCTACCCATTCCTTCGGTTTGACTTCTGGAAATTTTACCATTAATGGCAACCTTGTTTGGACGCTAGGTTGTTTTATTGCTCTACTAGTGAATGTTTTCCAAGGTTCCATAACTACAGTAGATGGTGTCTCGTACCCTACATGCCACTCCTCTATCCTAGGTATTCTTCTTATGGTATATTGTATTATTTTTAGAATATGAAATTGGGTTGCATCACCTACAAATTATAGTTCTTCCTCTACTACATTTTCTTCTTCATTATGTGGCATGGCTACATGGTTTAATAATTTTTACAAACTTTGGGTTACTACTCGATTTTTATGCTTGTGGCCATTTTATTCTTTCTTGGAATTGTTTTTTACCACAAATTTAAATCCTTACAACAAATGTTTGCTCAGATTTAATTCCTCACAAGTTTTTTTCACCAATTTTGAATATGTAGTTTAAAAAATAAACCCAATTATTCGCAATAACCTTTCTATACCTATTGCCACATAATCAATCCAAAGCCTCATACAACCCAAAATTCATCTTAGGTATGGTCGCCAAATGGTAAATCCTAATATTTTAACATTAATTCAATTGTGATTTGTGTTATTGTACATGTTTAATTTTAGTTATGCAAAATCTATATTAGAAATCCATATATAATCCAAAAGATCTCAACAACCACATTTCCCACATCCTAAGTATATGCACAATTATGAATGTCATACTTCTACCACAATTTTACTTCTCATATTGATATGAAGGGAAAACAACTAATCCAAAAACAAATATAGAAAAATAAAAGATAAAAGTTCATGGTCCATCAACTTTGTGTATATCGTCAAAATGTTCTATCTCATACTATTGTTTTATTTTATCTTGTCTTTGCATTCCCACATTGATACTAACTCTTGGAAAATAAAAACTCCCACAAAAATCTCTAGAACCTCCTTAATGCTCCTCTTTCCCGCCTTAACTAATTTGAATTCCACCTCAATGGTCATAATCCCACCTACCCTATAACTAGTAAACATGTTGTGCCCAGTCTATTTTAGAATAGACATGACACTACCTACTCCCTATGTTTATCTAGTCTAATTACTATAATACAATCTTGCCTTTAACAACCACAATGTGGAAATGTGTAAAGTAAAAAAGAAAATTGGGCCAACCATAGCAACAACAGAAGCTACCATCCAACCTCAGAAAGGTTGAAAAATAATTCATGTGCATGCCATATTTGTGGTTCAAGTGCGCGTAAGATGATAGAATGTCCCAAGTTTGTAGAGATGCAAAAGATGTTCCAAGGGAAAAAAACATCAAGATTAGAGGGGCAAGTAGTAGCTAAGGTTAAAACAGTCATTACAAATGTGAATGTAATAGACATCAAAATTGCTACAATAAACATAATCACAAAAGACTAAATGTTCTAAAAGAGAAAACCACAAAAGAACAAAAGTACTGCAAATTGGGAGAAGGAAGATAATTAAAAAAGACAATGGTAGAAACCATTCAACATCTATAGAATGCACAAACTACCAATGAAGGCTTTTATATGTCAATAAACGGATGGAACACAATGTGGTTGGGTATGCCCTACATTACATTTTTTATAGAGCCTTTGAAACCTCAAGAGCATGTAGCTTCCCAAAGTATGTTGATATCGATGGAAGAGATATTTCAAGATATCAATAGACATATGTTATAAATCAATTATATTTTGAACTTTGAAGTGATATTTATGGTAGAAAATGGAACCAAATAAACCACAAAATGTAGCCAAAACAATTATAAAATAAATAATACCATCTATAGTACTAAAAGTAAACACAATATGAGTAGTTATTCATAACCATATGACAATCATTTAAATACAAATTGGGAAAAGTACTATAGAGGATGTTTTGTTAAATGGTGTGAGTTTGGGGTTAACATGATTATAAAACAATTAATATTGAGGTTGGGGTTGCCAAAGCCTAAACCCGCACCATATAATCTGACCATGGCAAATCATACCACTATAAAGCCAGTAGGATTGATTCATGATCTAAAAATATATGTTCACAACACACCCTATGTTACTATGTTTATTATGTTACAAAATAGTGTAACATACGCTACTTATTCCATAATGCTAGGGAGGCCATGGCTGAAAGATGCCAAAGTAGCACATGATTAGGGAAACAACATAATGACTATTCAAAGGAATGGAATGGTCAAAACCATAGTGGTGACTAAACACCTTGGAATAGAAATGAAACGACCATAAATGTTATTGTGTTATGATGATCAAAATGGTATCATTGATGAGGAGGAGGACATTATGTTTGCTATAAAACTAGGATTATGTTCCATAAGCACCACTGGTTTACCATATACATTTCAGTTTGTAAAAACCATATAGTCCAACCATAGAATTGTTGAAGTCAATAATCACAGTACAAATATGAGTAGTACATAATTTATTTCAGTAGAAAGAAAGACTGCAAATAAATATGAGCTAATAGTTGTTTTAGAGGATAAAATGTATTAAGAAACATACTACAAACACCAACTAAGGAATGTTCAAATAGATGAAACCCCAACAAAGGTCAAGGTTCAAAAGTTACAAATAACAAAGTGGACATTAACAGGATAACAACAATTAGCAAATCTTAATATGGAGACTTAGGAAGAACCACAAATGGTGAAGGTGAATTAAAACTTATCAACCAAAGAAGGTGCTGGAGTTGGAGGAACTTTTTCGAAAGTATAAGGATGTCTTTGCATGGACGTACAAAGATATGAAAGGCATTCCACCAAAGTTAACTTGACAAATAATTGAATTATATACAACCACACCACCAACGCATTGAGTTAGGTATAAGTTAAAACCAAATTATGCAACAAGAATTCAACAAAATATTGATAAACTATTAGTAGCAAGTTTCATACAACTTGTGGAAAGGCTACATGGTTATCACCAATTGTGGTAATATAAAAAAAGAATGGGAAGATCTATGTGGATTTTAGAGTGATAAATGCAATCACCAAGAAAGATCCTTTTCCATTGCCATTTATATATGAAGTACTAAACATAGTGGTAGGGTGTGAATCATATTCGTTTTTGGATGGATATTATGGGTATCATAAGATATCCATAGCTCTAGAAAATAGATAAAAGACAATATTTGTCACAAATTGGGGAACATTCATTTGGAGGGTGATGCCTTTTGGAGTGAAGAATGAACCTCTAACATTTCACAAAGATGTGACACAAGCATTAAAAAAATATCTAGACATTTTCATGAAGATATTCTTGGATGATTTATAATTCATAATGACATGGAGAGTCATTTGTAGAAGCTTAGATTATGCTTTCAAAATTGCAATGAATAAAACATCATTTAAAAATTTTTTAAATGTGTTTTTGGCTGAAAACATATTAAACCCCCCAAAAACTGTAGTTACAAATGTAATCTTTCTGCAATTAATTTTTTTGGTAATGTATGGACATCACATCTTAGATTTTTTTGCTTGTTTTGATTATATTTGATTAATTAAAAAGTTAGTCTCATCAATTATTTTAAAAATCCAACAAACAATGAGAAACTTAAATATATGGAGTATATTTGTGACAAAATAATACATATATACATAAGTTTGAAAAAGTTGCATCACTACAACAAAAGGTGTCCCTATACGCCAAGTCATTTCACTAGATTTTGAGTGAATTCGCTGATTATAGTGAACAAAGACCAATGAAGTAGTGAATTCACTAGTCTAGTGAATGGGGACTAGTAAATTGCACCTATATTTTGTAGTAGTGCACATATGTTTCAAAACTAAGGTTGTGAATGGCATTCTTGGGTAAATTTTTTTATGGTGTATGACATTGATATACATGAATAGAATCTAAGACCATTTAGAGATTTTAAAAAATTGGATGAAATTTCATTCAAAAAAGTGTGTTTTTTTCGTTTTGAGAAATAAATGCAACATATATATATAGGAAAAAAACCATTACCATCTCAAAGAGGAGGATATTTCATAGACGGGCATTGTATTATTTTTTTCAATTTCTTTTGTTTAGTATTGTTTCATGAACCATTTTTCAATCAAAATTAATTTTGATTCAAAGTGAACTTTGAGTTCTAAATTATTATCATGCAAATTTTAAAGTTTTTTGTTTGCTGTTAGGATAGCTTAAGAATACCATCAAGATTTTTGCTTATTGTGTATTGTAATACTTATTATACATCAATTTTTTTGGTGAAAAGTGGTTCACCTTTAATGTGTTTTTACCCTTTTATGGTATTTTATGGAATCATTATTGGATTTATTATTTCAAAAGAAAGTCAACTAAGTTTGATCCCAAAAAAATATAAACGATAGTGAACATGCTTGTACCACAAAATTCACAACAAATTCAAGTATTCAATGGCATAGCATAAGATTGTAGATGTTTTATCAATAACTTTGTAATGATTATGACTCCAATTACTAAGCTCACAAGGAAAATAGAAATTTTGGTATGGATAGAGGAGTGTTAGAAAACTTGGGAGTTTATAGAACATAAATATATTGAAGCACTAATTTTAATAGCACCAAAGTGAAACGTGGAGTTCCATATTCACATAGATGCATCATTGTTGGTTATGGGGGCTACACAACAAAATATCACAAGGAAAAATGATCAACTAGTAATGTATGCTTTTAGATTTCTTAATAATGCATAACATAGTTATAGTACCATAGAAAGATAAGCCTTAACTATGGTCTTTGCTTTGCATAAGTTTAAGCATTATTTGTTGGGAAAATCAATTTGTGTTTTATGTCAATCATATGGCTTTAGTTTACTTGGTAAAGAAACCATAGGTTTAAGGGAAAATCGCTAGGTGGTTATTGTTGTTTTTGGAGTATGATTTCACAATAATATACAAGTTAAGCAATCTATTCATGTAGTTGCAATTTTTTTATCCATATTACTTGATACCAAAGAACCCTCGTGAATCCCATAATAAACCATAGATGCTAATTTATTTTACATAGAACCACAATGGTTTAATGATGTTTGAATGTTTATATAGAGATGACAAATGGAAGAGTATTTGTTAACAAGGCAAAAGCAACAACTAGCTAAGAAGGTTGAACCCTTTATAATGAAGAATGATGTTTTATACAAAATGGGACAAGACAACAAATTGAAGCAATGCCTATTGACCACAAAAACTTAGAAGGTGATGAAAGAGTTACATGAAAAAACAACACAAGGTCACTTTACAATTGAAGTCATACAATTTTATTTTTTTAAATGCAAGGTACCAATGGCCCACAATGTATAGACATGTCAATGATTTTTGCACATTGTGTGATGCATATCATCGCACTATAGGGTTGGCTACATAAAGTTTGGTTAAGCTATTGACAAGTCTTTTAGAAAAACCATTTATGAAATGGGGATTGGATTTTATGGAACCAATTAAATTAGCAAAAAGGTATATAATGAACAAATACATATTATTGGCCACAATTATGCAACCAAATGGGTGGAGGCCATAACATCAAAGATAAACATTGCAACAATAACAATAAAGTTTTTGTATGAGTGCATCCATACCAAGTTTGGGTGTCCACAACTATAGTCGCAAATAAAGGGGTGCATTTTATAAATGATGTTATCAAGCATTTGACAAATGATTTTTCACTAAAACATGTCAGTTCCACTATGTATTACCCATAAGGGAATGGTTAGGCAAGGTCCATTAACAAGGTATTGGGAACATTATTGATTAAGTTGATTAGTGAAAACTAGTTGGTCCCTTATGGGACTTGGAGTGGAGATAGGCTTAACGCCGTCTTTTATTGACTACGTCGATCTCTCTCTCAAGTAGAGTAGCACTGCTCCTGCAGCACTAACCTAAATCTTTACTTTGAAGGTGTTTAAAATGATGCCATGTGGCGCTCTGAAAATTCAGATTATGTTTGGAGGCTTCAGGCCTACCTCCACTAATAAAACAAATTGGGATGGGTGCCTCTCACCATCAGAACTCACCCTTCAACCCACCAACTGTGATGCTCTCTTCTCTTTTTTCGCTGCCAGTACACATCACATTGGCATATCCATGTCCAGTTCTGCAGCT
>Ga0116228_10006431_pt1 | contig 10499 bp, 10 predicted proteins | sample S1TSphfallax_2_FD_89694 | JGI IMG/M metagenome (GOLD analysis project Ga0116228, IMG submission 89694) | Host-associated microbial communities from peat moss isolated from Minnesota, USA - S1T2_Fc - Sphagnum fallax MG | ecosystem: Host-associated > Plants > Peat moss > Unclassified | place... | reverse complement strand
TCCTCGGGTTGTGACAACCTCTAAGTTAACTATTTTTTTTCATCCTCGGGTTGTGACAACCTCTAAGTTAACTATTTTTTTTCATCCTCTAGTGGTGACAACCTCGGGTCACCACTTAGTGTAATTAGTGGCGTTTTAGTGGGTTTAGATTTTTAGTGGTAGAAGGTCTGAAAGGTTTGATAATGGTATCTAGTGTAAAACATCAACAAAATACACATAATCAAAACTAATCATGCCTCTTTCAAATAAGCAAACAATTTGTGGTCATATGCAAAATCAAAAACATTTTTGGCAAAAACACAAATGAGTTGTTGAACCCAATCACCATACCCAAATTGTGTCAAGCACCAAAAGGCAAAACTTGTTGATACACAAAGTATCAAGGATGGAATTAAATTAAATTTGAGGTTAGAGGTAGTAACTCAAAGTTAATCCCTTGTAGGAACTAATTTGTTCATGGACAATTTTTTCTACCATGTCAACCTCATGTCAAAACTTTAGACATAGACTTTAAACCAAGGTTAGTGCAAGTTACTTTGTCTAAACCCAAGCTAATTTAACCCCCAAACCTTAGACTTTTAACCAAGGTTTGGGGTCAGAAAACTGAGCTGTAGGCAAGCAAAAAACTTGGAAAAGAGGAAGGGGAAACTCTTGTGACCAAAGCACCAAAATGCAAGGAGCATAATGTGGGAGTTGAGAGGAAGGAGTCGCATCATTTCCAAGACAAAGTCCCTATTCTAAATCTAAGAATGGCCAATGTTACAAAATGATTTGAAAAGGAAATTGCATTTGAACAAGATAAATTGTGTCATTCAAAAGATTTTGACGAGGACTATAAATTATCAAGTTGTCATGTCTCAAGAAAATGCATCTTTTCCACATCATGAGTTTTTGAACACTTAGAAGAAAAGGATCCTTCATGAACATCACGATGTCCAAAAAAGGACAAAAGGATGAATTGTGGGATTAGTTGAAGAGCTACCAGCACCACCCCCAATTCAAGCCTCGACCTCATGGTTTAAGCTTATTAAAAACCTTCCAATTTTGGAAGAAAGATGTTGTGATGCCCATCTTCATTCAAACATATATATATTGGTGGGTTGTGTCTTGGTTTTGAATACAAGTTTATGTGTGTGCTTCGAAGCGTGTGAGGTTTTGTCATCAAGGGCAGGGCCAAAATGGTGAACTTACACAGAATACAACACCTAGCCACTAACCCTCACCTTAAAACCCTAACCCTGAAATCATTATTGTTGCAAATTCAAAACTAAATTCCAATAATAATTGTGCGAATCGCATTCCATCTTTTCTACAAAGAGGACATGTGATTACCTTGGAAGGCATGTGCTGTTAGGAGTTTGAAAATTCTAGACTTAGAAAGGGACAAAAGCAATGGCTGAGATGTATAAGGTTTGAAAAGTGAACTTGTAATAGGCATTTGCGAAAATGATAAAGGGTTGGTGTAAATGGTGGCAGTTTAGAACCTGATGGTGAAAAAATCTGTAGTGCCTTGAAATATGGCACCCATTTGATGATGGAGTCTCATCACCAGGTCCTTGCCACCAAGGGCAGAAACTGAAAGACCGCTCCTTCCTAATGGATCTAATGGGTTCAGGAGCACCCTTAATACTTTGGCTGTGCTAACAGCAAACCATGGGTTCAAAGGGACCCATCATAGGACCAAAGCTGCGGGTCACATCCTCAGAGATGGGGGGAACAACAAGCACTTCTTTGCAGTGACCCACCCATCTTTTTCTGGGCATTGTTCCTGGGGATTGGTTTTGGGTGCTGTGAGATCAGGCTTTATTTCTTGCAGACTGTGTTGCCTGCATGCAGTTAGATTGGAGAGCTTGCAGGGCTCTTATTGTCATGTAGTGATCCTGCTTTGCTGTATAATGTGCCAAATCATGCTGGGAGTAGATCTGGCAGTAGTTGAGATGGTGCTCCTGGCTTCAAGATCCTCCCTTCATGCCCTGCTACAAGGACTAGTGGGTTGAACTGACTTGAAGGCACAGTTGATGTGGTTGTTATGGCTTCAGCTGTTTCCATTTGCCAAAGCAGAACTTGAATGAGGCATCTCTGGTGTGATGTCCAGCTTTCACTAGAAACTGTTCTGGAGTTAGGCACAAGATTCTTTTGCTTCACAATTTAGGTTTTCAGCTTAGGCTCAGTGTCAGTCTCTCCCACAGGAGTTGCCACATTCCCACGAACACTCTTCACAGAGTTGCCATCAGATACATCCTCAGAAGAAGCAATATTGCCAAATATCCATTTCTCCAAGTTGCTGCTATCCACCACACCAGCCAGCTCCAGCCCCAGTGAATTTTATCAGGCTCACAGACTATATACAGCTGTGATAGCTCCATGGGAGCTCTGAGCACATGTAATGCTTGCCATGCCCTCCATGTGTAGATAGCAATGGAAGTAGGTGCAAAGAAGACTGACATTGATTACTACCATTAGTGGTTGCAAGTTTTTAGTGAAGTGTGCAGCTTTAATGTCTGATACTGATGTAGTCTGTTTACATCATCAACTCTAAGGGATACTTTGCACAGTGCTATGACCGGGAGTCAAAACCTATCAAGACAGCCTTCACATGGCATGAGGTCACACGAAGGTAAACTTCTAAGCTTTATACAATCTTGCATGCTCTACAAATATTTGACAACCAATAATTCAACCAGAAGGAGAGGTTTGATGAGAAGCTTAAGAGTAAATACCAGATAACCTCAAAAAACAGGTTGAATCCTGATAGCTCCCACTCCTCTGGGCTTATGTACATGGATACTGAATACTGCCAAGTGAATTGGCAGAGAGCATTTGCCTCATGAGTAGGCCATGTTGTGGGCCCACCAATCTTGTAGCCATCCTCTGCTTTCTTGTCCACTCATGTTTCCTTGTAATCTGTGTGAAATGACTCGTCAAAGCTCCATCTTTGAGTCCTATTCTTTGGCTTTTCCTGTGCCATGCAAGCATCACACAGAGTCAATCATGGCAAATACTTGTCTGTTTCTAGATGCACCTTGCAACTATAATGGAGACTAAGATGCTTTGAGTGCAAAAATACTATGATGCAGTCAGTCATATCAATGAAAATGCACAACAAAAAATGCAGCTGGGGCACTTTAACCTGATCCTAGGCTACAAAGGTTCTCAGGTATCAATTCTCTCATCTACCATCAGTAAACATGAGCTTACTAGACAGAGGAAAAATTGGCCAATTTCATGTAGCCAGCACTTCACATCTAGCACAAAGATAACAAACTTTGTACTGAGCCCTGCTCCAGTATTTGCTGCATATCAGGCAATTGCAGTACCTGACAGCCCTAACCTTAAAGGGCTGCACAGATCACTGCACATTGGAGACACACGTTAGTAAGGCAACAAACCCAAATGACCACAAACAGTCTCTTGATCCTGCAAAACAGCCACTTAAAATAATGTTGAATAAGCATGGGTGGCCGTGATACAAGCCAACAACAAACTAATCCCTGCATACAATATGCATATTGTTTGTAGAAAGATTCTAACAAAACTCATGCATACAAGTTGCTGGAGGGTACTGCCACCTAACCTAAGTGATCTTATGCAAGAGTCAAAGCCTAAATTTCATGCTTGAGAATGAGTATGCAGGCAGGCTTCTCAATGATAAAAACTGGCATCTGCTGATGAAGCAAAAGTAGATCTGACAAACATGTGCTGGACAGCTTATTTGTGTGTGTTTCCTTTTGAAGGAATGCATACTTCATTGCCTGATGATACAAAAGGGAGAAGGAAGACCAAATTACCTGCTGCTACCCATTGCTTATAAACACAGCTACTTAACATAATGACCATTGCATGATCCCATGCCAAATCCCTACCCAATGAGAACTTTCCAAACTCTGCTCAAGCATGCAGTGACCCAAAAGACTCTGCACCTGTAAACCCTCTGGAAACTCCTACACAAGTTTGCAGCAAGATGGCTTGAGGTCCTGCAAAGAAAAGAAACTACACATGCAAAGTGATCACAGAAAAAAAAGAAAGTGAACTGGGACTCTCTCCAGTGCTCTACAACAAATCTGGTGGCTTGCTTCAAGCTTCCCTCTCATAGAAGTGGATAGCTCCTCAAAGACAATCGCACCTCCAAAGACCCCACAAATCTCAGTCTTTCCAACTCATTTACAAACTCCTTACCTAATCACAATTCCTGAAAGAAAGATATCCATAACCCTCAACGCATGTCTCCATTGCTGGAGAGCACTTCACCATGCAAGCCTGTTGAGTCTGCAGCACAAGCAGTTAGTCCAAATCCTCCTGTCTAGGTTCAAACATGGTGTAATCACCATCATCATCTGTCATTCGACCTCCTGAGGACTGATTGGAGCCTCCTCCTGAAGATGCACCATGTGCACCTGATGCTGAGGTTTCTGCTTGCCCACTGGGGGCAGGAGCTGGTGGAGGAGCAGATGAACGAAAAGGCCAGGGAAGCTGGATTGAAAACCGTCTGGCTCCTCCACCAGCACTTGGAGCTGGTCCTGGTGCAGGTCCTGGTACAGAAGCCCCACGTGTTCTAGCTCCTGCACTCCTCTCAGCTCCATATTGGGGAATTTCCCTGGAACCATACGACGCAGGCGAACCCCAGAATGTGAACCCACCAGGGGTTCCTTCAGCATCACCCGCAGGTTGAGTGTTCCCTGAGTTAGAAGCGGCAGTAGAGTTTGATTGCGGCGAGGAGCGTGCTTGGTTGTAATCAGCATCATCAGTAGGCATTTCATACCGACAAACAGGGCATGAGTTGTGCTGAGCCAGCCATGGCAGAATGCAATCTTCATGATACATATGCTTGCAAGGCATCTGCCGCACTTGGGCACCAATTTCAAATTCATCCTTGCAAACTGCACACTGTGCTGCATCAGTCCCTAGATGCTCATGTGATATTTGAATGGTGGGCATTGCTTCAATGGCAGATTTGGATGCAGGGGGTGCCCCATACCTGTTGGAATCATTGTCTGCCAGCTGCTGAATGAGCTGATCTAACCCTGGTCCCAAAAAGTAGTCTCCAAAGTTTCCTGGCAACCGCCTTGGGACTCCAGTTCCATTATCAAAGAAGACTTCCACATTGCCCCCACCCCCAAGAAAGTTTTGCATCTGCCCTTGCAAGAGAAAGATATCCCCTCCTCCTCCACCAGGTCCTACCGCAGCCCTCCCCCTCCCTCCTTCCCCACCTGGTGGGTCACCTTCCCCAGCAGCTTCTTGTTGCGCCCCCTGCGGTCCCTGCATTTGCTGGAGCACTGCTGACATCGCCTCCAGCACTTGAAGAAATGCAGGTTGACCTCCTGGAAATGGCCCACGTTGTCCTCGTTGTCCAGGTTGATAGCGCCGAAACCCTGCCGGTACCCCACCTGGTCCCTCTGCTGCTCCTTGAGGACTGCCACCGGAGGAGTCCAAATCCACTTGCAAATCGGAAGGAAATGGATATATGTCAGGGAGATGACCTGGGGGTCCATCTCCACCTCCTCCCGCTGAGCTGTTGTTGACCTCCTCCACAAAACCACCATTGCACTGGGGGCAGACTATATCACCTCTCCCCAGGACCGGCTCCACTGTCCGATTGCATTGATGGCACCAATACTGTGAGCCTCCAAACGACGTCATCTATTCCTCAACTCTACAACACCTCCTTTTGCTGTTGCTGCACCACCCCCTCTTTGTCACAGCAACACTACTTCAAGCTACCCCCTCTAAAATTCACGAAACCCTAGAAATTCCTCCCAATCTACCTACCCCCAGCCAAACTCAGTCAAGAAACCCAATTACAAACAAACAAATCAAACAAATCCCTAGTGAAGTACGGCAAGGCACAGCACGAACCTCACACAAGAAGAAGCAACCAGCAGCGACTGATTCCTCTTCTTCCGCAGATTCTCCTGCCAACTTCCCCTCTCCCCCACCCCTTCACACTTCCTTTCACCGTCCTCCTCACTCGGTTTCACAAAAAGCTAGCATATTGCAACACCCTATAAGGTTTTCACTCTTCACAACCAAATCCTCTTTTGTTCCCTCTCTACTCCCACCGCAACCACCACCACCACCACCACCACCACGATCGACGGATCCTCCCTCGCACAAGAACGCCGGAATTCTCAAACCCAGCAGCCAGACAAGCGGTAACGAAGCTCGACGACAGCAGTGCGCAACGGAAGAAGAAGAAGAAGTGAGGAAATTGCGCAGTGGAATGGAAGCCAGTACTTTCGACCTTGTGAATTTACCAACCTACCAGGCATGTAGGTACTAGGTACCTACAGGGAGGGGCAGGAGAGAGGGTATCAATCCGGTTATCAATAACCTATCGGCTGGTTCTTGATTTTTTTTTGATAATCTGTAAAATTGATAACCGCCTGGTATTGAAATTACAAAAATCTAATTAACCTACCTAGATGAAGCAAAATAAAATAAAATAAAATAAAATAAAATTGCAATTTAATACAAAAAAAAGATCAAATATTGACTAAAGAAATATGAAACAGGAACGAAGTTAGGATTTCATCCATGTGCAACTTTTCATCCATGTGCACAAGCTGTTTAATTGCTGGCTTTGTTTCTTCGCTTGGATGTGTGCATGGATGATTTTCTTGCAGCAGCAGCCGCAGCAGACGAAGACACGAGGAAGATCGAGGAGCCTTTTCCTTCTTCTTCTTCTTCTTCTTCTTGCAACGAGCTTTTGCCATGACGTACACTAACAACGACATCCTGCGCACAAATTTCTGAGAAACAAACGACACCCAGAAGTTGCAACAGAATGGAGGACGACGATAGCGAGAGATCCATGCTTTTGGAGAAGATTTCGGATCTGCTCTTGTCCGGAGGCTACTTCAGAGCGCAGATTTCTAATCTTTCGCCCTTCGATAAGCTCACGGGAGGTTTGGCGTGGTCTATCACTGCCAGTAACGTGGACGTCGACTTTGATGTGTTGTATGACGACGACGCAACTTTAGGGTACAAAATGTGAGCTCCAATCACCCACCCACCCACCCACCCAACCTCTCCCAAACCCTAACCCCTATTTTATTGCCCGACAATGCCATAGAGATGATTGAATGCCAGCTGCTTTCATGGATCCCAAATTTCTCCTAAATTAATTGATTAAAAAAAAATTAAAAATTCAGAGATTGGGGTGTGCAAGATTGAATCACTCTCATATGATCCTTCCAAGCAAAAAGCTTTTCAGGGTTGTGCAAATTTGGGAGTTTGGAATGTCGGGTTGAAGGAGTTTAGGGTTTCTGGTGGGGGGTGCTGCAGAAAGGTTGGGGAGGCAATAGAGGCAGCATTGCAGACAATGGAGTGTCCCTATCCACTGCAAGCCCATCAAATCCAGGGCCTCGATTACCCTGCTGTTCTCCCTGTTGTGCAATGGCTTATAAAAAGAGTGATTGCTACCCGTCAAGAGTCCGGTGATCAAGTACGCCATTCCACTTATTTTTCTCTGGAGGGCCTATTTAGTATTGTGGTCTATAAAGAGCAAAAATTGTTAGTTTTTTTAGAGCCATCATCCCCTAAGCCCTAAGTTGAAAAATTGTCACCTTGCAATTTTGTGGTTGCAGCTGAGGAGGTACTCACTCTGGAGGTTTCAACAAAACTATGAGCTGGCAGAAGAATTCGATGTTGAGAACATGCACTTGGTTTGCCACTCACTCCACTTTGTTGTGTTGAGGTTCACAGTCCCCCCTTTCTGAGACGTTCAATGTTGAGCTTCTCATAGTTGCACTATTGTGGATCTACACTGGTTAGTTCAGTGTTGGCCATCCTATTCCATACTTAATGGTAACTGTACAATTGATCATCCTACACACAGCTGATTGGACACCTATGTAGAAATTGGCTGTGCATATTTGCCACTTCCATTGGTGGTTACAGCAACAGATTTTACTATGCAAAGACACACTTTCCAAAGTTTTTCAGTTCCTTTGTTTTCCTTTTCCCAAGGTCAAACTCAATTACTCAACAACCCATATGAGAAGTCCCACATGCAGCATTACTTGCACCCATCTTCTGGAGACCTGCTTTTTTGAGCTGTCACACCTGGTTCAGAGTACTTTGATGATTGATCCTACTGGGAAGAAAATCTATCAAAGGGTATTTCTAATATTTTCATGGGGGGACCAGGAGGGAGCAGGTGCAGATTCATCTTCTCTTGGGAAGTTTGGTTACGTGTTGGATCACAGTCTGAAGTAGGTTCTCTTGCTTCTTTTTTCCATGAGTAACTGTTCATGAATCCCTCTGTATTGTGCTGCAAGCAGATGGTATATATTTGATGTTCTAGGTCTATGTTGGTCTGTTTACTAGTACACTGTTTTGAGTTAGCACCAAATCTGTTGGCAGAGAGTTGGTTTTAGGTGGGTTGTTGTGAGGCAGGGGTTCAGTTTCAGCAATTTGAGTGGATCATAAGTGAGAAGTGTAGCTGTATTTTGATTTCAGGGAGGAGTTTTCAGGACTTGAATTGGGTGAGACAGGTGGAGCAGAAAAGGACAACAGTGACATTGAACCATACATTTTTGATCAGCAACAGGCACTGCCCCTCTCTTTTCTCTGACATTAACTGTTTGATACCTCTTTTCTCTGAGTCTGGCATCTCAACTTAATGCAACAGGCAGCAGCCTTGAGAAAGAGATAACTGAACTTTCTCTCATTCATACATCTAAATTTGATGCTACAGGCTGCGGCCCTTGAGAGAGACATAGAGTTTCAGAAGGCAAGAGTTCAGCGTCTGCAAGGTCGAATCATAGCTTCACATGAGTTCACTCAACAATCAGATCAGAGCATCAACGCACAGGTGCTTCACATTTTCTCCTGCTGTCCAGTTTCTCCTTATTTTTTGGCTTGTTTAGGTGCTTCAGTATTTGCATGTTCCAAAATTTTGGGTGCAGGAATGAGGGTCGGGTTTTGAGCTAGCAGTAAATGGTGAAGATTGGAGATTTGGGGTCTGAATTTGGGGTATAGGTCCAGTTGAGGAGTTGAAGATCTAGGTTAAATGTTTTAAATTTAAGGACTCAGGATTGACATTTGTTGTCTGAGCCAAAGATTTTTGAATCAGTTTCCAGAGTGGTGATGTGAGGATTCCACTTGTGGTGTCAGGCCACGAGGAAGCAAATGGTGTTTGATTGTGAGGTATCATGGAATGTGTGTGCTGGTGGGCTGGGTGCACACTCTGCTCCTCTTAGGAATTTAGGAGGAGCACTTGGCTCAAATTGAAGCAGAGATGGCAGAACTCAAGCAGATTGCAGATGCTGCTGGTGCTGGCACACTGGTTCCAGATCTGGTCATTCTGTTAAATCAATCCACAGTATGTTTTCTTTCTCCTTTCTCACCATAGATATGAAGGTATATCTGTTATTCCCATTGATACTCTAAAGATAAAGGGTGCTGTATGACCCTTTTGAGAAATTTTTGTTTTTCTCACAGGATTTGGAACTCAAAGAGTATCAGTTTCGGGCAAGTTGCTGGAAAAAACGAGCAGAATTGGTAACTGAAATCAAACAGCTGCAAGATCCAGCGCACTCTGTAGCAGATGATGATGAGCAACGTGCTGAAGTGGAGGCTGCTTTTAATGCAGACCTCCAGAAGTGGATATCTCTGCGAACAGTAAGTCATATTTTGTTTCTATCAGGAAGATGATCTAAGCTAGTAAGTTTATTCAAGTTTTTTGTTACATTCAGGAGGAGACAATGAGGTTGATAATTTATTGTGGCTGTAATTGGATCTCACTTCTCACTTTTGTAAAATCTACTGCAGGAGCTGGCTCAAAAAAGTCAAGAAGTTGCATTATTGCAGCGGAAGCTGGATGATTTACCTTGTCAAACTGAACTCATTCAGTATGTATATAACTTTTTTGCAGCCTTCACTTCTTCTCTACAGATGGTTAAATTGCTCTTTGTATATGAATTCTCAAATTTCTGTATTCTTTGCTTTATGGGTGCTTCTATTCTAAGTTGAATCTGTTGCTAAACTGTATATACAACAATCATTGAGAAGAAGATTGAACTAGGAGGCATGGGTCTGAGCTCTTTTTGTGATTTTTGTGTTAAATCTGTCATGGCCACTAGTCAAAATGTGTTATATATTATAAAGGGAGTTGCAAGGGAAAAAGAATTGATAGCAGTGATGGCTATGTGATTTTTGAGGATGGTGCAGATATGAGCGTAGATTTGTTGAGCTCTATGTGCACATTCAGGTCAGATTCTTACATTTTTCTTTTTGCCTGCCCCATTTGTTCAATGTAGTCCTAGAACATCTGCCATTTAAGGCCTTTGTTCCCATTGAAACTGGCCAATAAAACTAGACATTTTATGTAGTTATTCACCTAGCTAGGCGTCTGATGGAGCCAGCCATTTTGATGGAGGCTGTCACTGTTTGCAAAATCCACAGCGCAAACTGCGGGAGACAAGAAAGTACTATGCAACATATAATGCACTTGCTGAGGCTCATGAGCTCACTGTGAAGGAGACCTCCCTTCTAAACTC
>Ga0116228_10006430_pt1 | contig 10499 bp, 9 predicted proteins | sample S1TSphfallax_2_FD_89694 | JGI IMG/M metagenome (GOLD analysis project Ga0116228, IMG submission 89694) | Host-associated microbial communities from peat moss isolated from Minnesota, USA - S1T2_Fc - Sphagnum fallax MG | ecosystem: Host-associated > Plants > Peat moss > Unclassified | place: USA... | reverse complement strand
GCGGATTAGCGGCTGGCGTCGATCCGCTGAGCAACAAGGCAATGTTGGCAGCATTGGGCGATGACGCCTGACGTCAATGTCCTAGTTGCCGCTTCGCGCAGCGACCATCCGCACCATCGTATCGCTCGCAGCTGGCTTGAAGACGCCGCATCAGCTGCCGCTTCGGGCGCCACGCTAATTCTTATGCCGATGGTGCTGGCCAGCTTCGTACGGCTGGTAAGCAGTCCCAAGATTTTTGAGGACCCAACGCCGGTTGACGACGCCCTGGCCTTTGTCGATGCGCTGCTTGCCGCTCAAGGTGTCCACCTCGCAACGCTCGGCCCTGAGTGGCCGCGCCTGCGGCAACTTTGCATCGAGAAACAGTTGAAAGGAAATGCCGTGCCGGATGCGTGGCTTGCCGCGGCGACGATCCACCTCGGTGAGCACCTTGTCAGTTTTGATCGTGACTTCAGGAAGTTGATTGGTAGGTCGCAGTTCACGCTGCTCGCAGCCGATGCCGGTTGATCGGTTACGTGTCGGAGACAATTGAATAGGAGTGACCAGAAGGAGGCCAGTCACGCAGCGCTGTTGATGGCTAGATGGTTAGTCGGTAATAAGATCTCACAGCCAGAGTTGATACACGAGATACACGATCGAATGGCAAGCCAGAATTAACAGTGGCTCGGTCGCCGAGATCAACGCGCGGGGAGGCGATTTGGCACGCCAAGCGGCGTTGCGTAGCGGTCCCGGGTAACCTTGACCTATATGCGATGAAGAGGCAGGCCGCTGATGCACCAAGACTTCAAAGAACTGTTGTCAGCCTTCAACGCCGGACAGGTTAGATACCTAATTGTCGACGGATACGCGGTTTCGTTTCATGCCCAGCCGTGTGCTACCAAAGATCTGGACATTTTGATTAGCGCCGATGCTGAAAACAGCAAAGCCGTATATGCCGCGCTCGTGACTTCCGTTTGAGGTGTAGGCTCCAGCGGATGGTCGACGCACGTATCATCTCGGTTCATGTCGGGCGGGTTGCGCCGCTTGGACCCGACCGGGTCCCCAGCGCGTTCATCAAGCGCTCCGTGGCCGGGCCCGTGCTGGTGCAACGTCTGGGCCTCGTCGGCGACGAACAGGCCGATTTGCGTGTCCACGGCGGTCTGGACAAGGCTGTTTACGGCTACGCCGTCGGGCATTACTCCGCGTGGCGCCAAGAATACCCGCACCACGATGCCTTGTTGGGGGCCGGCGCGTTCGGTGAAAATCTTGCGATAGACGGACTCAATGAAGCTGATCTCTGCGTCGGCGACGTACACGCGATTGGCAGCGCGCTGCTGCAGGTGTGTCAGCCGCGTCAGCCTTGTTTCAAGTTCGCTCTTCGTTTCGAGGACAACGTTCTCCCGCGAGCCATGACACGAAATGGCCGCTCGGGATGGTATTACCGCGTGGTCGCGGAGGGACACCTCAGAGCGGGCGATGCCGTTACGCTACAAGAGCGGCCCAATCCGGATTTCCCCTTCACCCGCCTGATTGCCATCGTCAATCGGTCACCTCCTACCAGAGACGAGCTTGCGCGTATGCGCGACCTGCCGGGACTTGCGACCGGTTTGCAAGATCAGGCTCGACGATGGGAGATGCGCATGGATGACTATTCCTGATTTCCGGACTAGCATGGGGACAAAGAGGGTTTATTGATGATCCTGTATTCGACGGTGGGTACTGCTGACTTGGGACGCGCGGTCAAGTTCTACGACGCGGTATTCGGCGCATTGGGCGTTGGTCGTGCGCCGAACTGGATCGACGGTTGGGCGGGTTGGGGCGGATCGTACGACGAGGGGTATTCATTTTGGGTCTGCAATCCGTTCGATCGGCGGGCGCCTACCGCGGGGAACGGCACGATGTTCGCGTTTCGAGCGAAGGACGAAACCCAGGTTCAAGCTTTCCACGCCGCCGCGCTGGAGAACGGCGGCAGCGATGAGGGGGCTCCGGGTACGCGGCCCTATTACGATCCCGCGTTCTACGTCGCCTATGTTCGCGACCCCGAGGGAACCAAACTCGCTTGCGTGTACCACAAGCACGAGCCAGGCTCCGCGGTTTGAACCCTGCATGCAGATCGTTCCCGCGCTCCAATCACAGACAACGACAAGATTCTGACGAACGTGGGGGTACCTCGGCCCTTCGCCCCGCGGATGCGTTGCTCGGGCCGCGTTCAGGGAGGAGTTGACTCGTGGCTATTCGCGCGATGAATGGATTTGTGTTGAGCGCTGCCTTCGTCTGTTCGGGTACGCTTGTTGGCGTGGCGGCTGCCGCGGGTCCGGCGACCGGCACGGCGCTTGCGACCTCGGCTGCGCCCGTTACGGACGGACCACCCGTTGCGCCCGTTCGGCCGGTCACCACCGATTATTTCGGCACGCGGGTTGTCGATCCCTATCGCTACATGGAGAACCTCAAGGACCCTGAGGTTCAAGCCTGGATGAAGGCGCAGGCGGGCTACACTCGACAGGTGCTCGACCGGATCCCAGGCCGGGATGCGCTCGGCCGGCAGATTGAGCATCTGCTCACCGGTGACTTGCGGCGTCGTGCCTTCAAGCGCCGCGGTGATCGGCTGTATTACCTTCTGTCGAGGCCCGGCGACATACTGCCGAAGTTGGCGTACCGCGACGGTATGTCGGGCGATGACCACGTTCTGATAGACCCGGCCAAGTTGTCCACCGATTCGGGGCATCATTTCGCCCTCGATTGGTATTCACCGTCCTGGGACGGGCGCTATGTCGCGTACGGCATCTCCGAGGGCGGCTCGGAGAAGAGCGTACTGCATCTGCTCGACTTGCAAACCGGTCGTGAACTTGCCGAGTCGATTGATCGCACCAGCGATTGCGTCGTGTCATGGCGCCCGGATAATCAGTCCTTCTTTTACCTGCGCTTTCCCAAGGCCGGTCCCGATACACCGCCCTCGCAGACCGAGTACAACGCCATCACCTATCTGCATGTGATCGGTCAGAATACCGCGGGCGACGGCGACGAGCCCGTGTTCGGCCGTGGCGTTTCGCCCCAGGTCGATGTGCCGGAGGGGCAGGGGACGTATGTTCTGCTGTCCCCCAACTCGCCCTGGGCGATTGCGGTGGCCAATCACAACATGGATGACGCGCCCCATACTTTTTTCGTTGCGCGATTGGACCAAGTCCTCGGCGCCACCACGCAGTGGCAGCCGGTGGCGGCGGTTGCCGACGGCGTTACGGACGCCGTTGCTCATGGCGACCGGCTCTACTTCCTCACGCAGAACGGCGCCTCGCATTTCAAGTTGATGGCCACACCGATGTCGCAACCTGATGTTGCGCACGCTGACGTTATCGTGCCCGAGGGGCCGAACGTGATCGATGGCGTGACCCCGGCGAGCGATGGATTTTTCTTGAGTGAACGGGCCGGCGCGACCTTTCAGTTGAAGCACGTCTCCTTCGACGGGCACGAGGTGAAGGATATTGCGCTGCCATTCGAGGGCACGGTGGGTGGGGTCACCACCGATCCGCGTGAGGCTTCAGCGCTGTTCAATTTGCAGGGTTGGGTGCACGCAAGCCGCGAGTTTGTCTACGAGCCGGCCGCGGGCACCGTGACCGACAGCGGCCTCATTCCGCCGTCTAAGACCGAATCCGGCGATTACGTGGCCCGCGAGGATTTCTCGACCAGCTACGATGGCACGCGCGTACCGGTGTCGATCATCAGCCGTAAGGGCATCAAGCTCGACGGTACGCATCCGACCATCGTCTTCGGCTACGGCGCCTATGGCATCTCGCTGGACCCGTACTACAACCCGGCTTGGCAGGCGTGGTTCGATCATGGCGGCGTCCTATGCGTGGCGCACATTCGAGGGGGTGGCGAATATGGCGAGGCGTGGCATCGTGCCGGTCAGAAGCTCACCAAGATCAATACGCAGCTCGATTTCTTGGCGGCCGCGCAAACCCTGATCGATCAGCATTACACGCAATCGAGATATCTCGCGGCCACCAGCGCCAGTGCCGGTGGCATTCCGATGGGCGGCGCGATCACCATCGACCCTGGCCTGTTCCATGTGGTGCTCGACGAGGTGGGTCTCTCAGATATGCTTCGCTTCGAGACCGAACCCAACGGGCCCCCCAACGTGCCGGAGGTCGGGTCGACATCGACCGAGGAGGGCTTCCACGGGCTCTATGCGATGAGCGCCTACGCCCACATCCACGACGGCACCCCCTATCCCGCGATTCTCTTCATCACGGGCGCCAATGATCCCCGCGTCTCGTCCTGGCATATGATGAAGATGGCTGCGCGGGTCCAGGCGGCGACCAGCAGCGGCCGTCCCGTGCTGCTGCGCATCGATTACGATGCCGGCCATGGGATGGGGTCGAGCCTGACGCAAAGAGCCAATGAATGGGCCGACGAGTGGGCCTTTGCCCTGTGGCAAATGGGTGAACCGAACTTCCAGCCGCACAGGTCGGCGGTGCATGGCGGATCGGCGGTGCATGGCAACGCAGGCAAGCGGTAACCGCTGGGTCGACGCGGCATGTCCAACGGGGGGTGAATCGTCTTCATGAAGATCGCGGGCACGCATTACCGCACCATTTGGTGCACCGCGGACGGGCTCGTGCAAGTCATCGATCAGTCGCGTCTGCCGTTTGAACTGTCGATCATGGATCTCGCAACGGCGACCGACGTGGCGCGCGCCATCAAGACCATGGTCGTGCGTGGGGCGCCGCTGATCGGCGCCACCGCCGCCTATGGCATGGCGCTTGCGGCTCGGGAAGATGCATCAGATGAAAATTTAAAGAGCGCGTCGCGCGAGCTCAAGGCAGCTCGACCCACTGCGGTTGATCTCCCATGGGCCGTCGACCGCATGCATCGAAAATTGTCGGTACTCCCACCCGCGCAGCGACCAGAGTTCGCTTTTCGCGAGGCCGCCCTCATCAGCGAGGCTTACGTGGAGCAATGCCGGGCCATCGGTCGCCATGGCTTGCCGCTGATTCGAGAGCTGGCGCGGACGAGGCAACGCGTGAATATCCTCACTCATTGCAATGCGGGCTGGTTCGCAGCGGTCGATTGGGGTACGGCGCTGTCGCCGGTCTATGCGGCCCATGATGCCGGTATCCCGGTGCATATCTGGGTCGACGAGACGCGTCCCCGAAATCAAGGCGCATCGCTGACGGCGTTCGAACTGGGATCCCACGGCGTGGCGCACACGGTCATTGCGGATAACCTCGGGGGGCATTTGATGCAGCGGGGCGCAGTCGACATGGTCATCGTCGGTGCCGACCGCGTTACGGCGGCCGGCGACGTGTGCAACAAGGTGGGCACCTACCTCAAAGCCCTTGCAGCGCGCGACAACGATGTGCCGTTCTATGCGGCGATGCCTGTGAGCACCATCGACTGGTCCATTGAGTCAGGTGCCGATATCCCGATCGAGGAGCGCTCAGCCGCCGAACTTATCTACATGACGGGCCGCGCCGCCGATGGCAGCACGGCCAAGGTACAGGTCGTGCCGGACGGGAGCCCCGCGCTCAATATCGGCTTCGATGTGACGCCCGCGCGGTTGATTACCGGACTCCTCACCGAGCGCGGGCTGTGTGCGGCGAATCGCGCGGCGCTGCGCCTTGCCTGTGCCGATCAGCGCGCCGTCAACGAAGGAGAGGGTGCATGAATGGCACCGACGCCGCCGATGCTGCGGATGATGAAGCCCTGCGCGCGACAGTGGCGGAGGGTTGCCGCGAACTCGCGCGACGCGGACTCACGCACGGCACATCCGGCAACATCAGTGTGCGCCGCAACCAGCGGGAATTTTTTCTGAGTCCCACCGGTATGGCCTACGAGTCACTGCAAGCCGACGATATCCCGATGATGGACTTGCAGGGCCGTTGGTTCGGGCGCCGGCGCCCGTCGAGCGAATGGCGCTTCCATCGCGATATCTTCCGGCGCAGGGATGACGTCAACGCCATCGTGCACACGCACTCGCCAAACGCAACCGCCCTTGCCTGCACCGGCCGCGGCATCCCGGCCTTCCATTACATGGTGGCCGTCGCGGGTGGTGTGGATATCCGCTGCGCGCCGTATCGGACGTTCGGCACGGAGGAGTTGTCCCAGGCGGCGCTTGCGGCTCTCTACGACCGCAAGGCATGCCTGCTTTCGAATCACGGTGTCATTGCGTGCGGCCGGAACCTGCCGGCAGCGCTGGCGCTCGCCGGCGAAGTGGAAAATCTGGCGTCGCAATACGGCGCCGCATTGATGCTCGGTGACGTGCGCCTCCTCGATGACGAGGAGATGCATGGTGTGCTCGACAAATTCCGCACGTACGGCAGTTCGGATGCCGTCGATGCGGGGCTCGAGTACCGCGGCAGCACCATTCCCGATTCGTCGTCTTGAGGAGATCAATCGTGCCGAATCCCGCGCCGGAGGCGTCTTACCGAATCCTCGATGAGAGAGGTCTGGTTGCCTGGCTCAAGGGTCTGCCCGACATCCGCTCGCGGCTGGGAGGACGCTCATCGGATTGGCAGATTCGCGAGGTGGGCGACGGCAATCTGAATCTCGTGTTTCTCGTCGATGGGCCCATGGGCACCGTGTGCGTCAAGCAGGCGCTGCCCTATGTACGCGCCGCAGGCCCTTCTTGGCCCATGTCGCTGGATCGAGCGTTCTACGAAAATGCTTATTATCGCGCCGTCGCCCCGCACGTCGGCAGACGGTTGCCTGAAATATATCATTACGATTCGTCGCAATTTTGCACGGTGATGGAACGGCTCTCGCCGCATATCATTTTGCGGCAGGGATTGATTGCGGGGCAGCGCTATCCCACCCTCGCACTGGACATGGGCGATTTCATCGCGCGGGCCTGTTTTTTCACATCGGACTTTGCGCAACCTTTCGAGCGCAAAATGGACGCTTTAACAGTCTTTGCCGGCAATCAGGCGTTGACCCGGATTTCGGTCGATCTCATCTTTGCCGATCCCTACCATGCATGCGAGCGAAATCGACACACATCTCCGCAGTTGGATGACGTCGTGGCGGAAATACGCGCGGACGGAGCGCTGAAGACCGCCGTGGCACGCTTCGGGCGGAAGTTTCTAACGCAGACCGAGGCTCTGTTGCATGGTGATCTGCATTCCGGGTCGGTGATGGTCGTGGTCGGCGACACGCGGGTCATCGATCCGGAATTCGCCTTGTATGGTCCGATGGGTTTTGATCTCGGAGCATTTCTCGGTAACCTGCTCCTCAACTGGTATTCACAGCCGGGACATGCGACGGAGTTTGACGATCGGCGCGCGCAGCAGGAATGGATTCTCGAACAGGCGAAGGTGTTCTGGGAGACATTTCGCTCGACTTTTCTTGCCCTCTGGTCGGAGCATGCACGGGGCGATGCCTTCCCTGGCGTGCTCTGGTCGGGCGGGGCGGATGCTGCCCATGCAGCAGGCGCCCGCGAAAATTTCCTCGACGGCGTGTTCGCCGACATGCTCGGTTTTGCCGCGTGCAAGATGATCCGCCGTATCCTCGGCTTTGCCCATGTCATCGATTTCGACTGGATCAAGGATCCCGCGCGCCGTGCGGCCTGCGAATCGAGTGCGCTCGCGCTCGCGCGCCTTCTGCTCATCCATCCGGCGCAGTTTCGATCGATGGGTGACCTCATCGGCGCGGTACCTCACATGGTGCAAAAGGCGTAGGCTCAAGGCCAGGCCGACCTCGGCGACAGGCGCGGCCACAGGCAAGGCACATGAGTCAGTCATTCCCGCATTTGTTCAAGCCGCTCGAGATTCGCGGCGCCCATCTCAAGAATCGGATCATGTCGACGGGCCACGACACCACCTTGCCGACGGACGGCACCGTCAACGAGGCCCTCGTGGCGTACCAAGAGGCGCGGGCACGCGGCGGCGTCGGGCTGATCGTATTGCAGGTATCGGGGGTGCACGAAACCGCCCGTTATACGAACCACGTGCTGATGGCGACCGACGATTCAGCTATTCCCGGTTACCGGCGGGTGGCCGAAGCGGTACATGGCTTCGGTGCGGTGATTTTCGGCCAGCTTTTCCACCCCGGACGCGAACTGGCGGAAGGCGTGGGCGGCCTCCTCACCGTCGCCTACGCACCCTCCGCCGTGCCCAACGAACGATTTCGCGTCATGCCGCGCCCCCTGAAGCCGTCACTGATCCATGCCATCGTCAGTGGCTATGGAGATGCCGCGCGGCGCATGCAGGAGGCCGGGCTCGATGGCGTGGAAATCGTCGCCAGTCATGGATACCTGCCATCGCAATTCTTGAACCCGCGCGTGAACCTGCGCGCGGACGGTTATGGCGGGAATCGCGATGGCCGGCTCCGCTTCTTGCGCGAAGTGATCGCCGACATCCGCGCCAAGGTGCCCTCCCGCTTCGTCGTCGGCCTGCGGCTGTCGGCATCGGAATGGGACGAGCAGGGTTTGACCGAGGAGGAGAGTCTCGATGCTTTGCTCGCGGTGGCGCCTGCCGTGGACTATGTCAGCCTGACTCTCGGTAATTCGGCGAGTTCGGGAGGCGCAGTTCACATCGCGGCACCGATGTCGATTCCCGGCGGCTACGTCGCGCCGTTTGCCGCCGCGTTCAAACGGCGCTTGTCCATCCCGGTGTTCGTGACCGGCCGCATCAATCAGCCGCAGATCGCTGAGGCGATCCTTGCCTCGGGCCAAGCCGATGTCTGCGGCATGACCCGGGCGTTGATTTGCGATCCCGATCTGCCGAACAAGGCCGTGCGCGGTGCCGCCGAAGATATCCGGGCGTGCATTGCCTGCAACCAATCGTGCATGGGCCACTTTCACAAGGGTGTGCCGATTTCCTGCATCCAGAATCCGGTGAGCGGCAGGGAGCTGCGCTACGCCGCACGCACCTTACCCAAGAGATGTCGCCGGGTGATGGTGGTCGGCGGCGGACCAGCCGGGATGAAGGCTGCGGTCGTTGCCGCCCAGCGAGGCCATCGGGTGACGCTGATCGAGCGCGAAAAACGCCTTGGTGGCCAGGTGCTGCTCGCGCAATTGCTGCCGAATCGCGCCGAGTTTGGTGGTCTCACGACCAATCTCACCCATGAATTGCAGGCCACGGGTGTGGAGATCCGCACCGGAATTACGGTCGATCGGCAGCTCGTTCTCGATTGTGAGCCCGACGTCGTGATCGTCGCGACCGGCGCCGTTCCGTATCGACCCCCGATCGCCGGCGAAGGAGCGTTGCCGGTCTGCAATGCCTGGGAGGTGTTGCGCGAAACGGCGGAGCCCGGACATTCTGTGGTGGTCATCGATTGGCGTGCCGACTGGATCGGCGTCGGGATCGCCGAGCGGCTGGCGCAGAGCGGGCGCTCGGTGAGGCTCGCAGTGAGTTCTGCCGCCGTCGGCGAGAATATCCCGCTGTACGCGCGCGACCTTGCGGCCGCCACCTTGCACAAGTTGGGGGTGGTGGTGCTGCCGTACCTGCGGCTCCATGGGGTCGACTCGGACTCGGTGTACCTCCAGCACATCGTGAGCGGTGAGGCGGTCGTGGTCGAAGGGGTGGATACGCTGGTGCTGTGCACGGGGCACAAACCTGACGGGATGCTCGCCGATGAACTCGAGGGCATCGATGCCGAAATATGGACCATTGGGGATGCGTCGTCTGCACGCACCGCCGAGGAGGCTATCTACGAAGGATTGAATGCCGGCATCGCCATCTGACGCTCAAGCAACGCTGTTGCTGCGGACGATCCGTACCGGTATGGACTTGTATGAAGGGGTGCCGCTCTGTCGATCGTGGTACTCCAGGGGCAAAAGGCAATTCGCTTCCGGATAGTAGGCCGCCACCGACCCCACGGCAATGTCGAAGGCAACCGCCGTGACGCCGCTCAAACGGCGGTTCGTCCCGTCAGGCAACGTCGAAATGATATCGACCGTATCACCGTGCTCGAGGCCGCCGTCATCGAGATCCCTATCGTTCATGAACACCACGTCTCGTCGACCGAAGACCCCGCGGTAGCGGTCGCCGAGTGCATAGATGGTGGTGTTGTACTGATCGTGGCTGCGGATGGTGGCAAGCAGCAAGGTCCCCGCCGCCTCCACCAAGGCAGCGTCGCTGCGCGCGCGATATGGGATGAACTCGGCCTTTCCCGACTGGGTGGTCCACACCCGCATCGTCGGCGGCAGCGGCAGACGAAATCCGCCCGGGTGTCGAATGCGTCGATTGAAGTCCTTGAAGTCGGGAAACACGGCCTCGATATGGTCCCGAATCCGGTCGTAGTCGGCGATCAACTCGCTCCAGGGGATGCGCGAATCCGGCAGGGCGGCCTGCGCCATTCCGGCGACGATGGCCGGTTCCGAGAGCAGTTGCGGTGAGGCAGGCGGCAATTCGCCCCGCGAAGCATGCACCATGGACATCGAGTCCTCGACGGTGACCGACTGCGGGCCGGCGGCCTGGATGTCGAGCTCCGTGCGTCCGAGGCAAGGCAGGATGATCGACTCCTTACCCACCCACAGATGCGACCGGTTGCGCTTGGTCGCAACATGCACGGCGAGTTCGAGTCGG
>Ga0116228_10006426_pt1 | contig 10501 bp, 8 predicted proteins | sample S1TSphfallax_2_FD_89694 | JGI IMG/M metagenome (GOLD analysis project Ga0116228, IMG submission 89694) | Host-associated microbial communities from peat moss isolated from Minnesota, USA - S1T2_Fc - Sphagnum fallax MG | ecosystem: Host-associated > Plants > Peat moss > Unclassified | place: USA... | reverse complement strand
TCAAGTTTTGAATTAATTAAACATATGACTTTGTCTACCATTACTTTGTGGTGTGCTACATCTACCTCTTTCATTCCCATGTCTATTACTAATCATAAACCTTTTATCATTGGTCTCTTGTTAGGCTTGCAATCCTACATTACAAATTCTTTTAACATCTTTCACACATCTAGTTATTACCCCATATGTATCCCATAGCCCACATGAGTGAATTGCATTCCCAAATATCAATTGAGATTCTCATACTAGACATTTTAAGTTTACACACTTTGAAGTTGCTTTTGGATCCATTAATGTTTTGCACTATCATTTCCAATTAGGACCAAATCATCCACATAAAGCACAATAATAACATTCTTTCCACCTTGATTAAGGTAGTAAAGATTGTGATTGTACTCATTAAGTTTGAACCCATGTTCTTTCAGTAGGTGTTGATCATTTCATACCAAGCCTTTGGAGCTTGGTTCAATCCACATAACATTCTTTTTTATGACTTGTAGACATTTCCCTCTTCCCTTGGTTTGACAAAACCATGAGGTTATACCATGTACATTTCTTTTTTCAATTTTGCATCAAGGAAGGTTTACATATATCTCCCATCCTTGATGAGCAACTACAACTTGTGATCATATTATAGTACCCCATTGAACTACTAAAACAAATGTTTCATCATAGTTGAATCCTTGTATGTGTCAAAAGCCATAAGCTATCAATCTTCTTTTCAATTTTTCAAGTCTTCAAGTTACCCTACCTTCACACTATAAATTGATTAAATATTATGGTGAGTTGTTTCCTTTCAAGCAAATCAACCAACTTTCAAGTTTGGATTGTTTCAATTGACTCCATCTCAAAGTGAATAACCTCTCTTCAACCAATTTTCCTTCATCTAAGTTTCTTGGTTGTTGTAAACTTTCCATCGTGATGATGAAATCATCATATCTCAATGGAAGTTTCTTGGGTTGATTTGATATATTCAAATTGAGTGATGGAAGTTATTAGGAATATTACTTCCCAAACAATTGGCACTTTTTTAGAATTGTCATTTGCATATCTTTATTACTAGCTCATGATTTTTTCAAAGTCTTGTGAAGGCAATGACCATATTCTTGTATTAATTGGACATTGATGCTATTGTATTTTCACCTTATAAAAATGTCTTTAGACAAACCAAAAGTTGATGCAATGACACCTCGTTCTTGGGATTTGATTATTTGAATCTCACCTTGAATCTCTCCAAAAACAAATTGGTTAACATTTGATCCTCTTTAGTCCTTTTTTTCAAAAAAATTGTTTTAACCTAAATCTCCATTCATTGATCCTGACATTTTTTTAATCATTTTCACTATTTTTTTTTAGCATGAAATTATTGTAAATTTTGTGTTGCTCACATCACACCATACTAGTAAACATTTGCTCCAAAACATTGTTGTAGTTTGCTCTTCCTATGTTTAGGAGTATGAACAAAGGCTTCAAAACCCCAACCCTTGAAATTTACTAATTTGTGATTTTATCAATAAGTTTTTATAGAAAGTCCATACCTCGATTTGCTTAAGAGTTAGGATTTTTCTAACTAGGTAGTTGGTTGTTTTAAATGTTAATTAGATCCAAGAAAAGAGTGGAAGTTGACTAGGCTAAAGGATTGTTTTAAGCTTTCTCCAACATGGTTTGAAATTCTCCTCTTCCCATATTCCATTTTGGTGTGGAAATTGTGCATGTATAATCATTACTAGAAATCATGTGGATAGACCACTGGTCAAACCACCCATATTCTAGTGGTATCAATGTAGTGGGTACCTAGTGGCCTAGTGGTTTTGGATAGTGGTTGGTCCTTGGTGGGATTAAGGAAACCACTTGGTAGGCACTTGGGTGGTTTGGAGCAGTTTGATTTTATTTTTATTTTTTTGGGCGGGTGTTCTTGGGTAGTGGGCAAGTTCATTAGTGGTTTTATTAATGGTTTTTGGTGGTGGTCTTCAAGTGTTTTGTTAGTGCTTCTATGGGTTTTTTAATAATGGGTGAAGTGGGTATCAATGAATGGTTTTAAGGATGGGTTTTTTTCAGTGGTTTTCAAATTACTTATTAGTGGTTATGGTTGGTGGTCTATTTCCGATTTCTCAATGGTTTGGAGGTGGTATGTTTTAGTGGTGTTGCAATGTTGTTGCAATGAATTTCTGGTGATTTGTTATTGTGGTTTATTGTGGTGGTTTGGACATGTTTGTCAATGGATTAGAAGTGACCTATTTTAGTGGTATTTTAGTTGGATTATAGTAGAGTTAAAATGTTAATGTAGTTCTATTGTATTGAATTTTTGGTGGGTTTTATAGTTGATTTGGAGTGGTATGGTTTAATGACATTGTAATTATGTTATAGTGGTTTTATGGTTGTTTTTTAATGGATTGGGAATGGTATATAAATGGTAGTGTAGATCCACTGTCAATGTAGTTCAATGTTTGGTTTATTTGGAGTTAGTTCCATCTCAGCTAACTATTTGGAGATTGCTCCACCTCAACTACTTACTACGCCTAAACAAAACAACAAAATGCTAGGTCATGAAAAATGTTCTTGGGTCAAGTTTGGATGAATGTGTGAGCCTTACCAACACAACCATGTGTGGTAGTCTCAATTTTCAAGAATTGCATTAGGGATATTGGGGTGTGAAAAGGTTATTAAAGGTATTTAGCAATTTCATGTTAAAATGAAAAATGATGGGTGCACATGGTTGCATGGGGGGGGTTATTTTTGTTTCAAAATTTGATTTTTTTATTCAACGAAAGTTGATAATCATAGTTTTAAAACTTCAATTGTGTGATTAGGGGTGAGAAGTTTGTAGAAGGTTGGGGTTATAAGTAGACAACAAAAATTATAATGTTTGGTAAAAAGTTGGTTTCATTATGGTATTCAATGGATATTCATATAAGTAAGGGTGATTTGAGATTCTTGAAACAGTTAAAGGGTGTCAATAAAAGGTCCAATGGATATAAAATAATCTTCAAGAATTATAAACATGTAAGATTAATTCAAAACAACATAACAATTAAAATGAGTAGGGTGATAAGGCAACAATTACAACATGGATTTCATAATGAACGAATTTTTTATTTAAGTTATGGAAAAGATCAAAGAAGAACTGTAAGTACATGTTGATACCTAAGCTATGCCACAGTGGTAATTCATAATTATAGGAAATATAAGATGCCTCAAATGGTGCAAACTAAGTAATTTGCCTTGCTATTAAGAAGTAATCGACAAATCAGATTGTGTAACCAATGGTAATGTCCAACCTTGGGAATTGAAAACCATGCAAAAATTGAGGTGTTTTCAATTTCATAAAAACTTACATAGATAGTTTTGGGTTCATCTCTAGAAGCAAGGTCGATTTGCAACAAAATCACCTAAGTGAGAGAATTCAAAGAAATTCAATAATACCAAATATAAAAGGGTTTGATTTCAAGATGAGGGCGCACTTTTCACGGTTTAGGTACTTCATCGCAAGGGTGTTGGGTTAGTGTCAAATCTATGGATGACTCTCGAGGCGATTCTTTGTTCATTTGTGAAGCTTGAGGCCCATAAAACGTAATTGTGCACAATGCCATGAATTCAAAAAAAGGAACAAATCTTCAATCTTCAATCAATTTGGTGTTAAGTGTGGGGAAGACTTGGTAATTCGAAATGCATGATTATAATTTATAGGTCAAGGAAAATGAAGAAATATGTGAAGTAATGGTTTAGAACCATGGTAAAACAAAACCTTAAAATCAATGGGAAAAAGGTATAAATAAAATTTTATGAGGTGAAAAATGGAAGGAAACAAAAAGGATGTTTTTCCTTCTCCTTCCAAAGGCAACCAAACATGGAACATTCAAAGGGCCACCAAGCTTGGAACCTTCCATTGGCCACTAAACAAGATGTTTCCCCATTGACCTTTAAACATCCAATTCATTTCAAGGGCCACCAAGTAAAATGTTTCCCATTGACCTCCAAGCATCCGATTCATTTCAAGGGCCACCAAGCTTGAAACCTTCCATTAACCACCAAGTTGGGGTTTTCCTTCACTTCCTTCCTTCCCTTTCTCTTTAAAGGTTCAAATTTGGATCATTTGTTTCTTTTTTCAAATGTGATTTTTTCGATTTAATTTTTTGAAAACTTGTTCCTACAACTTTCCTTGGGACAAGAAGAATGATTAGTCCTCATAGATGGTGGAAAGAAGGAGAATAAATTGGATGATAATAGTACCTTTGAAAGAATGAAAATGAATAGGGGTAGATTTATAATTTGAAATCTTACAGAAATTTCGTAAGATTTCTTGGGTTTTGCAACATAATTTTTTTTTTAGGTGCAGAATTTGAGATTTGGCGAATAGGTGCGCCCTGTAATTCATTTTCCAATGAATTAATGGCAAGCTAAATTTGAATAAAGTATGAAATGGCAACAATGTTTCAAGTGACTGGAGGTCTATTGTAATGTTGAACTTTTTGCTTCCATAAAACCATCTTAGGTTTTATGGCACAAATTTTTTATTGATGTAGGTGTAGGGCTTGAAATTTGGTAAGCAAGTGCGCCCTGTAGCTAGCTTTGCAATGAACTAATGCAAGTTAGATTTAGATAATGTATGTGATGGCAATAATGTTTTGAGTGATTAGAGGTCTGCTATCAAGTTGAACATTATGTCGACTCCTTAGAAGTTGGTTTAAACGGGTGATAGTTTAACATAAATTTTTTGGATTTGGAGAGTTTGAATTTTGAAAATATATCTATCAATTTTAAATCATAAATGATGCATAGGAAACAAATTATTTGTTTTCAACTATAAATGCAATTCAATATTTAGATATGCACTTTGTTTTTTTCCTTCACCAATAGCATATGTACCTTCAAGTATAACCATTTTGTAGAACCCAAAGTAGAGGAACGGAAAATCACTTCACAAAATGTTAAAAACATCTGATGAACTAACCATTAGTCTCATGCATAATTTCATGGTAATCAAAATGAAATCCATTCTTTATTTATAGATTCAAAACTAGAGTTGTCAAATTCATAGTAGTATACATGAAAATCCCTTGGACAAGTGTGAAATGCTAAGTCATAAGATGCCACATACACAGAAGTCATTAGTTTATAACTAAAAACATATTTATGAGATTGTAAATAAATCCTTACAACACTTTAGAGGTCCCACAACAATGTGTCAAACCACCATATTCATTACGAAAGGTAGTGACAAGCTATAATGACTACCCATTAGTTTCATCAACTCCAAATTGGACATGCAAATCATGGACAATAATCTACCAAAAATTTCAAGAAAACTCAAGTTTTTCATCTTGTGTTTCTACCACATTTTTAAAACCAACATGATGATTCAGTTTTGATGTCGATTAACATTGAAACAACTCAAAATTGTATTTAAAATTTACCTTGATAGCCTCTTGTGAATCAATTCCACCAACAATGGAGGCGATAATGTGATTTTCACAAGCTCCAAAATGATAGACCTCATTGATTAGGTTTACAAAAAATGTTGCCCCTCCTCCCCCCATGTCATTCAATATGCTTATAGGTATGGCTTTCAACCTTGAAACATCTTCCTCCAATTCCTTGTAATCAAAGCCAAGCATCAAGTTAAGAATATTGTAAAGAGATGTTGGAGGCAATGGTTCTTCCAAATTGGAAAGTTGTGTAGGTTGGCTTACCCATTCATTTTCCTACATAAGGTAATACATGCTTCAACTATTCAAATAAAAGTGGCCAAAAACTTTACAACTTTCTCATCTACATTTTTGGATTCCATCTTAAATCAGATAAAATCATAGTAGGAAACAAAAACCAATTTCATTCAGCTAATGTGTCTTGTGATACGAAAGACATATAGGACATTAATACCCTACAAAACCATTACCCTTAGGAATGGAATGTGTTGTTTCTTTTCACATATGAGTAGGAATCATACTATCAAAAACTCTAGGATATTTGTTATAAGTTGTAGTAAAATGGTCCACAACCCTAAGCAACACATATAGTGTCATATGAATGCATAACAAACACCTTCCACAAAGCTTATTTTGTAGTCATAAATTCCTATTTATTTTTCATAACTTAAGTTACTAGATTGGTGGTATGAACTATGAACCACGAAATGAACATGGTAGCAAAACTATGGTTATTGAATGCATAAAAACTTGTTTTCTTCATTAGCAAGTAGCCTTTGCAATTCATGCCTTGCCTTTGAGTTGAATTCATCTCTTAATGTTTAACACCTCAAAACCTGGATTAACAAAAGATCCTGCTAGCACCTTTAATCAATGAAACATAGCCACACCGAGTTCAATGTTATATAATTAATGTAAAAAAAAAATAACAAATATTTTTCTTGCACACCAATTGATTGTGATTGCAAAAAGTCTAACCTAGCAACATTGGCATGCTACAACAATTGATGAGATTTAAGATTTCATCACGTTATCTGCAGAATTAAAATTCACGTTATGGCCAAAATTACAAAACTCAATTTGACCCAAAAACAAAGGGTCCTACATCATCAAGCAAGGACAAGATTTCATTCAACATGAACTTGACAATATGAATTTTTCAAATCATGAAATTAACTTTCAAATGCAAGGAATGTTCAATCAACATCTATATCAGTTATAAATAGTTGCAAATCTTGTTTTCATATTATTGGGTGAAGGACAAAATCCCAACATTATTGCAAGAAAAATTGTCCTAGACTTTAGGTCAAAAGTAACAAGTAAGCCCAACACAACACACCCTTAAATGATGTGTGTTCTTGCAAAAATGTTGGATGGTGGTTCGAGGAATATAGGACAAATCTTGTGTAATTTGCTTTAATATGTAACTCACATGTCATGCCATAGTTGTCACATCAACCACTGCCTTGGCTTGGTAGATATTTTACAGTTTTATGTAGTAGTAGATACATAATTATTAGATAAGATCATGGATCAAGGCAAATGTATGTTACTACCCGTGATATTTGATATTGAATATAATGACTCTTTATGCTTCCTAGATTAGCAACTTGTTTACTCTGTAAAAAAATGCATGTTTGGAATAGCTCCATCCAAGGGAAGCTCCCCTTGGCCTTCTTTTGTTATGTATTGTTGCACAACACCTCAAGATTAACAATTAGTAAAGTCAATATAGCTACAAATGTACCCTGCAAACTAAGTGAAAACAAAAATACATCTCTTATTATTCACATGTTTTCTGCTCAAATGGAATAATCTTGATCATCCATTAGGATCCTCATGTTTGACTCCTTACATTATGCATTCAGGATACCTTTTCAACTAAAACAACATGTTATTTCACAATTTGTAGCCTTCACAACAATGTTTACAAACCTTGAAAGCAACAACCATGACCCAAAATTTTGGTGATGAAACATCAACCTCAGTTGATTTATATTTTAAAATTGCATGCAATTTTGGACCTATTAGTATGCAAGAAATTTTTAATTTTAATGTTGTCTATCTTATCTAAAGTTGATGCATACTTACATCAACTCAAGATGTGGCAAAGGACAATTATGAATAGTGGAGGTAATATCACTTGAGAACATTATATCCATTTTTCCCTAACAATCTTGTTGCACACTACTTTGTTTGAACCATTAGCCTTTATCATTGTATCCTATTATAAAAAAATTTCTATAAGGTTGTTTCAATGAATCTCTAACCTATGCATGTTTATAAACTTTGACCACAATTACAACTCATATGCCTAATTCATTTTGTTATTTATAGAAAAAGAACAAGTTCAAGAAGAAAGCTTATTGATTTTAGGGGGAAACAACACAATGTATGCCAATTTCAAAGCATCAATGTAGTTATTTTCATCCTCTTCCACCTACCATCTTGCAATTATTGATGTATGGCTTTCTTGCTCCACTAAATTAGCACAAATAATCTTCATGTATTTCAACATAGGGTGGTAAAAACACTTAGTTTCATTTGAACCACCCATAGTTATGACATAAGTCTCCTTATGTTATTGTTTCTCCCCATATGCTTCAACCACAAACTTAGAAATTTCACCTTCAATTTTTGACATTTACTGAGAGCTTGCCATTGTGAACTCTCTTCTAATCCTGAGAATCACATGTTGCCATACTATTATAGCAATGTCTAGAGGACACATGGGATTGTGGCAAAGTGATCTATATGTCGCCATTCAAGCCATTCCACCCTTCTTGTATGCCACATGCTACCATTGTTCCACCTATCGCACAATTTTACAAACTCAACCAAATTACTTCCCTTTTGTGTGCATGAGTGAAGAAAGTTTGGCATGAATAAAGAAAGTCATGAGCAAAATGGACATAGATGCATCCAAAATCGTAGCTCTCCATAATTTCCACAACATCACAAAGTTTGAATACATGTAGTTTTTGGAAGAATGTCCAGTTACCTGAAGATATGTATCTTTGCACTTTGGAAAGTAGTCTTCAATGAACTTGGAATCATTTACTAAACAAAGTGTGAAATACTTTTGGGTTGTGTCATTAGTAGAAATCAGCCAAAATGTCACCACTTTGTTTGCAACTACATGTGATTTGTAGTCATTTGCCACTAAGTTTGGGAGCATTTACAACTATAAAATCAAATTTCAACTATTTTGGTCATTCTAATAACTATGATGCAATTATTGAAAATTTCGTCTTGTCAATTAGATGGCTTTTAAGTCTATTTTCATCCATTAATGTCCCATTCGTCACAATAGTCACTAAACTAGTCACATCCTAAAAATATTTTACAATGACATAGGGGTGTATTTTTATGTATGTATTAAAATTCATATTTATGATATGTTACAGATATCATAAATGTATATTTGTGTGTATATTAATTATGAATATGTATGTATATTGTCCATATAATGAATATAGAAATTAATATTTGAACTCTGAAATTTATTATTGAAATATGAAAATTGATATTTCAGTTCTGAAAATTATATTTGAATCTGAAAATTGTTATTCAAATCTGAATTTTTTATTTCAATTCTGAAAATTATATTTTGAATTTAATTATTGTTATTTGAATTTGAAGTTTTAAATATGAATTTTTAAAATGTTAGTTGTATTCAAAAATATGTGTTTGAGTTTAAAATTATAATTCCAATCATGAAAATTATGTTTAAATATTAAAACAATGTTTCAATTTTGAGAATTGTTGTTCGAGTTCATTTTTTAATTATTAAACTAAAAAAAATTGAATCTGAAAATTGATATTTTATTCAAAAAAATTCTATTTGAATTCTTTTTATTATTATTTGAATTTGAAAAAACACTATTTGAATCTACAAATTAATGATTCAAATCTAAATTTAAAATTAAAATTTTTTAGAGAAGAAATTTGATCTGAAATTTTTTATTTGAATTCTGAAAACTACTATTTCAATTCTTTAAAAAACTAATTTGAATTTGAAACTTGATATTTGAATTTGAAATTTGTTATTTCAATTCCTTAAAACATTATTTTAATTATTTTAATTATTTAAATGAAAAAAGATTATTTGATCTAAAAATTGACATTTGAATTCTGAATTTTTTAATTTAAATTCAAAAGACTTATTTGATCTTAAAGTTGATATTTGAATTCTGAATTATTTTTTTGGAATCTAAAATTAATATTTCAACTCAAAAAATTATTAATTGAGTTTGAAGGCTTTTTTAAACTAGTGTTATCCATAATAAATCACTTTTATCAATAATTATAAATGATTATAGTTATCAATTATAAGTTACATTAAATAATTATTGCTACAACATAGATTTTTATATTATATAATTTATATTCTTACAGTAAAAGAAATGAATTACTGTAATTAATGTTACATTATTTTAAAATCATTGTAATTAGTTCAAATAAAAAATAATCATATTATATGCATAATTATTTTTTGATTGAACATCATTATTCACAATCTGTAATTTACAACTTGAAATCTGAATTAAAATTTTGGAAAAACTATAGTGTAGTTAAAATAATTATTCTAAGTATTGTAATTTCAGGTATTATTATAAATGTTTTAAAAAAGTATTTTAGTTCTGCAATTACTTATCTATCATAAATAGTTTTACAGTAATGTTTTTGTAATTATAAAAATAATGATATGTTTAGAAAATTATTGTATTTATACTTAATAATTACCAATAAATTTTTTTTACTTGACCAATAATTTTTTTTACGATAATAAATGTAATTATATAGTAATTAATGTAACTAGTTTAATAATATATATTTTAAAATCGTGCACGAATTTATTTTTTAATAACAATTGTTAGTTCATTATTTATAATTTGAATTTTTTTTATCACAGTAATTAAATTATTTTCACATTAATTATATTATTTGTAATTTGACCATAATTTTTAAGAGTAATAAAATATTTTATTTATTTATTTATCTATGAGTTATGTATTCACTAGTTGTGAGTAACAAGTTGTTGGAAACTTGTTAACAAGTTGTTAACTTTAAAT
>Ga0116228_10006425_pt1 | contig 10501 bp, 7 predicted proteins | sample S1TSphfallax_2_FD_89694 | JGI IMG/M metagenome (GOLD analysis project Ga0116228, IMG submission 89694) | Host-associated microbial communities from peat moss isolated from Minnesota, USA - S1T2_Fc - Sphagnum fallax MG | ecosystem: Host-associated > Plants > Peat moss > Unclassified | place: USA... | reverse complement strand
GTCTTCAGAATATGTCATAGGGTAGGATTTACAATTGTAGCATTTTACATTACCATACACATATGTGGTGTCCAATCTAGCATTGAGTTTTACTCCATACGAGATGATCGAGAGTTAAACCTTAATCAAGATCAGGTGACCAATTAGATTCTTTGTCCAATCAAATGAAGCCGATTTTGGTGACAATCAAATGTTCATACACAATGCAAAGTATGGAATTTTTGGTAGGATTACATTGGGCAATGCTTGTGAACGTTGAATAGACTTAGTACTAAGTAGTGACAATAAAAGGTAATTGCAAATAGAAAAGGGAGACTACACATATGCATCATTTTGGGTGGGAGTTGTTAATCATCAACATCCAAGAGTGGGGAGAGTTAGTTTAACATTTATTTACATCATGTAAATCCACAAGAGAGAAAAATCAAGTGGTGGGCATGACCAATTGCATAGCTAGATGATCAATAAATGTGAGACAACATTGTGCCTTCATTTTTGGTTACAAACCCTTTTGTTTCACACATAGAGATTGAATGCTTTGCATTATTTGAATAAGCTCCCCATGCTACAATTTTGGGCCAAGTGAAGACTTCACTAATCTTGTATTTCCAGATCTGACACCAACACCACCATTGAATGCAAAATTTCAATTGATTTATGTAGGAAACACACCTTCAATAGCGTGAATTCATGCTCAGTCTTTAAAGCAATGTCTCCAGTTGCCCAATGTCTTCACCTTGGATAGCTATTTCCAGTCCTCAGCTTCTATGGAGTTGTAGCCCACTGCCTGGAATCATTGAAAAGCTTAGAAATTGCATTCCTTTTGAGATTGTTACTAGAAAACACACAGCTCAGGTCTTGGCATTTAGGGATGATTACAGGTTGCTACTTGCCTCCTCATCTTGCCTAATTTCTAGTGGAACCATAGAATCAGAGCCATCCTATAAACAAGGAACTTAAGACTTAAGACCACATTTCCTGGCTCCACCTAAGTCTGGCAGCTGATTTATTCAATTACACAATGCTTAGCTCAATTACATATCCAGTTTTAAAATGTAAATCTTGCAGAGTCACAGTTACTGTTCCAGACTCTGAGCCTCCTGCTTCTGCAATGCCTGTAGTTGCAATCACAATTGCTCCTGCAATCTCAACATGACACATGGTTGACATGGTTGCTAAAAGCTGAGAGATTCTGTTAAAAGTCTGATAACATTGATACCAAGAGCAGCTTGGAGACCTACTCTGCCTACCTGAGCAACCCTTATAGTGTTATCATGCAGCTGTAGTACAGTGCTCAAGGCATTCCATAATTCATAGAATGAAAAACGCAGAAAACCTTTTCTCTTTCAAGGCTTAGAAGCCAAGCTTGTGCACAATCCACTTCATCAGTCAATATATTCAGCTCTGATTGCTTGGCTGCATTAATCTCCCCTGCAAGAGAGGGTTTGAAAGTGAGACAAGCACATAACTTGGAAGTGGACAAAAACCAAGTATGATTTTCAAAACCAGAACATAGAACCAGAACTTCTTTTTTTGAAGAACCAGACCCAGAACCCGAGTCCCAGTTCCAATTATATGTGGAACCAGAACCATTCTAATTTATTCTCAAGAACTGGAACTGGATATTCTTCATAAAAGTAAAGAACCACCCAACACTGGTTTGGATATTGTGCCCTTTCTTTTCATTTTCTTTCTAAACCCTCTTACTCCTTACCTTTTTCTTTCTTTCTTTCTTTCTTTCTGTTTTTTCTTTGTATTGGTTTTGTATTTTAATGGGGGTGTGTTTTTGGGGTTTGCTTTGGAATTAACAAGCCCCTTTTTAATAAGTTGTGGATTTTGGCAAATCCCTGGCAAAATCAGGTCAGCCTACTGCACACTCCCAGTAAGTTTGGATTTTTGAAGAGTGAGATGACTTGATGTATCAGTTTGCATTGTGGTGCATCAGTTTGGCACTAGTTCTCATGGTAGGACATTATGCTCCAGCCCCCCCAATCGAACTTCACAGGGCTTGATGTTTTGTGACTTGTACAGTTTTTGCAAGAAATTGTGCCATTCATGTTTTAATATTATGCTCAGACAAAAAAAAAAGTTGAATATGTCCTTCAAGAGCTCTGTTGTTTGAAGAAACTGCATCAAACCTTTTATTTATTTTTCATATTTCAGCATATTTGTCAAGCCTTGTTGCAACATTGCCCAATTGCAGGATTCGCATAAGCCGCATTTGAGATCGTGTGTGGGGCTGGGTTCAAGCGAATGGTTGTTAACTCACACAATCATTCTTTTCTTTTGCTTACCTTCAAATGTTTTTTCACTACGTTGTGCACTAGGTTGGGCATTTCCCATCCTTTAGTCCTTGGGGTGTCATACTACATTTGTAGATAGCCTTTGGATCTTATGGGATTTCACTTCCTTTGTTGCGCGCATGATGGGGAGAAGACGGCCTCACATGATGTTGTGCAAGATGCTTTCATAGCCATTGCGAAAGATGTGAGATTTCATGTCTTGCAAAAGCAAACCCATGTCCTTCCACCCCTTGCCCTGTAGTCTTCACGTTGTTGAATCAACATTGTGTTATTAGTCGATGGTGTCCACATGTTCGCAAACATCATCGCTAACCCCACTCATGTTGGTTTGGTTTCACAAGCTATTATTTCTCATGGGGTTGTGATGACAGTTGTGGCTCAAGCGGAGGATGGTTTGTATCACAATCAGTTCCCATTGGGCATGTTTATCCTTCTAGCTACGGAGGTTTTCAAATGCCTACACTAGTAGTGGGACGAGTTTCTTCATCAATGTGCCAATATGGCATGAAGAGTGAAAGGCACTGGAGGCCCTTTTATTGTAGTTTTGCACACATTTTATAAACAGAGGGTGTTAATGGCACTATAGCGTGTGCATGCAGTCTTTATTTTGAAACATGTTGTAGTAGGTGAGGGTTCTTCTAGGCTAGGCATCCTTTCAAGAAGTCTCCCCTTTCCTTATTTGATATGTTTCTCACAACAAGTGGGGGTTTGGGAACTTGATGTTCCTTTTGTAAGTTGCTTTCTTAGGTGGTTTTTTTGTTTTCTTGGACGTGGGTCCTTCCATTTTGTCTTTTGATTTTCCCTTTTTTTGGGGTGCTTTGATTTATTTATGATTGGTAGGGTTTTATCATTGCCTAGGTTTAGAAAACCTTTTTAAAACACCCTTGCAAACTTCTATGGGGTTTTCAATGTTTACTGTTCTTAGTTCTCATGACCCATTTTGCCCTATATAGGTTATTTGGAGATTACTTTTGATTTAAGTTACAAGATAGGCCTTTTAATCAATACTTGTCAAACATTTCAAAATTTTGACCAATGACATTATGGTGATCAATGTTTTTTTAATCAATTTTGTCATGTAGCCAAAATGACGATGATGACAAAAATCTATCTTCCTCTTGTATGTATATAGGTATGGAGATATATATGTATGGTTTTATATATTATAGTAGGGGGGGCATATATTTGTATGCTTTCACATTATGTAGTACAAGGGTTGCTTTAGTACATGTCCTTGTAAATAATTTATTTATTTTGAATATTTCATTTCAAAAAATAAAATATTGGGCAATGTAATAATGTCAAAAGCATGTTAGATGTGTTAAATTAAATATTTTCATCCTCTTCTACATTCATCCATTAAACATTATCTATAGCCATAATACATAGATATTATTTTTGCAATGATGCATTTTGGTAAGATTAAATCAATAGAAATGTGTTCACTATTATGTGGAATTTTAATGTGTATATATATAATCAAGCATTGTTTCATTGTACGTTATGGGAATACTTAACCTTATGTGAAATGTTCATAACACAATATCAAAGCAACCAATCTATTTGAGTGGTACATTCTATTAAGTTATGTTCCTAGATTTTAAAAAATGTGTCTCAAAAGCAAACATTCTTTTTTTCCTTTTTTTGGTGAATGAGTTCTAAAATAATTGTTGATTGTTCGTATCCTTGTATACTCATTTGGTATTTTATGAAATGAAAAGAGTCAACATGGCAGAATGAAATCAAGGTAGTATGTCAATTGGGGAAGCAAACAAGTTGGTAAATATTAATGATTATTGAACTAATGTTAAAATTAGTAGATATTCTTACATGTTCGTAGTTTGAATCATTACAACTAAATCTACAAGTTTACTCAAATTTGTGCCATGCATTTATACAACTAAGGTGCATTAAGAACTCAATAGTTATTGCATGATGTATGTCAAAAATATCCTTCCAAAACTCTTTGATATGTTGTTCATATATGATTATTACATATATATATATATATGGTCCTTTTCTATGTGTAGAAAGAAGACAAACAATCATAGGTTGATGGCTAGTTTTTCAATGCAAAATAGTAATGTAGCAATAGTTGAAGAGTTTCTAAAAATTATTCATTGAGTTCAATGTTTATTGATGAACTAAAACTAAAGTTATTCAATGTTTCCACTCAATTCAATAGTGAATAAAAGTTTTACTCTCTCTCTCACTTTGATCTTAGTCAATTAAAGTAAGTCCAAGAAGACTGTAGACATCAAAACTTGATTGCTAGTAAGCCTTTGGTGAAGATGTATGCAATTTGGTGCTTAGAAGAAACGTAAGACATGTTGATTTCTTATGCAAGTCAATTTTCCCAAATAATGTGAAAATGAATGTTAATGTGTTTGGTGCATCTAGAAAACTATTTATGTCTACCATTTAAAACCATGGCAATCATGGCAATGTTCCTTTTTTATTCATATGACTGTTAAAAAATTCAAATTGACAATCCATTTGATAAAATTTTAAGTTTAAGTTTCAATTTAGGACCTTGAAAATAAACACCTATTGTGTCAAAAGGAACCAATTTTATAAAGAACTATCAAAAGGACTCATATAATAAAACATAATCGATGGGAAGTTTTTTTAAAAACTTAGCCACATTCAAAAAACACTCATACCTTAAAATATGCAAAGTTTTAAAACTTTAAAAATTCAAAGAATTTTCCAAAATTGATTCAAATTTTTAAAACTTCAAAAAAAAAATTACCACACATAAATGGGGTATAATTTACACATATGATGTGTTAAAAAAAATTATCTTATTATACAAGAAAACATTAAAAAAATAATAAATAAATTTTTGGTTATGATTTGATTTTTTTTATCATTTTTAAAGACGAAACATTAAATTTATATGGAATCAATACACTTTCAAATTTCCATATATTTATTCAAAATATATAAAGAAAAAAATGTCATGTACTTGGACAATTTTTAAGCATTTATTATAACAATTTTTAATTGAAAAATTGTTCAAAAGTTTAAATTTGTATGAAAACATTATTTTTGGGCAAATAAATACGCAATCCTTTTTTAAAGTAACACTGTTGGTTCATTTCATCTTGTTTGCACCTAGCAATGTACTCAAATTTAGTGGTTAACCCTTTAGTGCAAGTTTATTTGTGGCTTCTTTAGCTCATCGGACCATTGTTCAAAAACAACACATAACCATTTCTTGATTTCCTATCAACAACATAATCAACATCACAATAGACAATGAAAGAGTGAATCATCCTAAAACCTCCAAAACATACGACAAGATGTGAAGCACCCTTCAAGTACTTCAAAATGCATTTGAAAACAACACCAGTGAGTTTTACTGGGCTAAGCATAAAACTTATCTACTTTAGACACAATGTAGGTGATGTTTGGCAGTGTGCCAAGACTAGCAAATGCAAAGCTGCCATTTTTTCTTAATAGGGAAATGCAACTTGTCAACATCATCCATGTCAACCCTTAAGTTGTTATGAGTATTGGGGTCCACATGTACCAACATTGAGTTTACATCTAAAAAATTGAACTTGATGATGCGTTGAATGTAGACTTGCAGGTCAATGTACACAACAACACATTTTGTGTTTTACAATCGGTTAATAAAACAACTATTGTCTTTTTTCACTACAAGTTCATGTTAATGATTGTGTAGTTGTAAAAGATAGTGTGGTGCTGCATTGCATTATGGTTTTGCAACTATAGTTGATATTGTGACTTGATGGTTTTTACACAAATATCAAAATATCAAAAATGTATTTTTTATGTATTTTTAATCATCCAAAATTAGTTAACAACAAAATTCCATTCATTTTTGCAACTTTTCGTGAATAATAACTTTTGGTCATGTGATGTTGACATGGCATGCCACATTGCAATGAGGTTAATTAGTCGTCACAACACCTCATGACTTGTGACACTGACTTCACATCATGATTCATGTCATTGATTTGATGAATTAATCTCATTTATTAACTATTTGAAAATATTGTTGTCCTTTGCAATTAATAATGACTCGTTCTTCCATGCGATGATAACATGGCATGCCATTTAGCAATAAGGTCTCACAAATTTTCATGGCAACCCATAATTTTTTGTGACACCATAAGTTTTTATGTGTTTTGAATTTATGGCACCAATATTTGTCATGGCATGCCATAATTTTTTGTGTGCCAAAAGGTTTTTGAAATTATGAATTCACATGCATGTGCATGTGTATTAAATAATCTATTGTTACTTGTAATTGTGACTATAATATCAATAGTCATTTTGAAAAAGGTGACACATAACTCCTTGATCTTTAACTACTTAACACACTAGAGCTTAGGTTAACATACCTTTTAAGCTAACCTATATATGTAGGCTACTTAGTAAAAATCTACTTCGTAATATTGGCTACCTTGTAAGTTATTTAACTAGACATAAGAAATTTACTACTTCTAATATATTGTGGTAGTGCAATGGATGAGGACTTGAACCCCAAAATGAAGGTGAGGGGTTCAAGTCCTTAATCTTGCAACCTATAATACCTAGGCCACTTGGTTTAGGTTAGGTAGCATAATCTAGGCTTCTTGGGCTAGGATTTCGACATTTGTTTTTAATCTAGGCCACCTAGCTAAGGTTAGGTAGCCTAGGTTGCCTAACATAAGTAGTTAACATAGTTAGGTTAAATTGGGTTGACTTTTGGCTAAACAAACTAGGCTAAGTTGCCTAACCTAGTTAGGTTAAGGTAAGTTGACTTTTGGTTACACTAACTACATGGGCTAAACTAAATTGACTTTTGGTCATGTGTAATGACTCATAATGTGTTTATAGATTTTTGTCACATGTCATCCATCCATCAAAACATTTTTTATAACATTAAATCAAATAAAACAATTAAGTTGAGATGGCATGCATTTTACACATCATACCAAGGTCATTGATAAGATGGAATTTCAATATCAAGCCAAAAATTTTAAAATCCTAGTTGATAATATGATTGGGCTTTGTGATTAAATGTCCTTTGTGACTAAATGAGTGAAATAACATGGGTTTAGTAACTCATGAATGACTAGTTGCATATGTCCTTCCTAACTAAAACATAGTTGCAAAGCCTAGTTGCAAAACCCAAGATGTGTTGTTGTGGTACAAAAGATGGCGAAAACAATCACATCTGATCAAAAAACCAACATAGCAATTTGGTTCATTTGTCTGTATGTCAAAAGCACTTACAAATCACTACTAGAAAACCCCCCTTTTTTAATCAAATTTTTTCAACTACATGACATTTGCAACTATGTTTCAACTAGGTTTTTTTAATTTTTAAAATAAAATTATGGCAATTACCAATTTAATTAACTTATCTACTATATTGGTATACAGTTGAAAGCATTTTTCAATTGGGTGGTCATTTGCCAAACATTCCCAACATCAACAATATCTTCAAGTTGAATGCCCAATTATGTTGGTAAACAATGTGAAACACGTTTCAACTAAGGGGCCATTTTCGAAATATTTTTAGCATCTAAGGTTATTTAGTTGGCACATAATCAAGACATTGACTAGTCTCCAACTATTTTGGTGACATCGTCAACACACATATATGGATGATAAAATGTACTAGAAAATGGATGAAATGCAATCTTGTTTGCAACTTTGTTGCAACTATATCTTTCAATTAGGCTAAACAACTAGTAGTCAACTAGTGGTTTAATAGTGTAAACAATGTAGTATGTGGAAATATTACATGCATGTCCATCCTCTATAGGGGGAAGATTGGTTCATATAAACACATGGATCAATAGTAATGGGAACAAATCCTTGTTGCACCAAAAATTCATTAAACTTTTGGTTATAGTTGTGAAAAGTTTGTTTTAATCCATAAATGGATTTTCAAAGCTTGTACATTTTATATGGAAAAAGATAATCTTCAAACCCTTTTTCTTGGTCCATGTATGGTTCCTTAAAGATGTCACCATAAAGAAATGTTGTTTTGATGTCAAATTACACTGTGTGCATATCTTCCACAACAACAATTGTTAGAATGGTTCAGATTGAATCTAATATTACCATTGAACAAATGTTTATGTGTAGTCCAAACCTTAGGTTTGGGTGAAACCACGAGTTACAAATCTAGCTTTGTAGCAATCCACATTACCATTTGATTTTAATTTAAACTTGTAAACCCATTTACAACTAATAGTGGGAGATTCAAATGGTAGATCTATAAGATCCCATGTGTCATTCTACAACAAGGGCTTCATTTCATCCTTTGTAGCCATCTTCCATTTTCATCTTGTGGAGAAATGATAATTTTTTATTATCTAGTTGGTTCCATGAATGGATGAACATTATAAGCATTACATGCATGCATGCATTGGTGGGTAAATCCAATCACCAAATTTAATAGCAGGTTGTCGCATTTGTGTTAACAAATTATTGATCAACATTGTAGGTTTATCAATTTCCAAAGTATGTTCCAACTCAATCTCAAGTTCTACAATGAGTTGATCATGTGAATGTATTGGATGAGATTAAGTTGGAATTTCCACCATGGCTAAAACATTTTGTTCTAATTATTCCAATTGTCCAACAATGATGGTGTTGTCATGTCAACTAAGGCAACAATGTTCGACTTTCCAATAGAATTAGTCAAAAAGATTGACTAGTTCATGTGTTCATCAACCATGACATCTCTACTCACCATGATCCTCCATTGCATAACATCCCAAATTCAATAAGCTTTGCTTTCATCAAAATAACCCATGAAAAGCCCAAGCTTATTCTTCGAATCCAACTTACCATGCAAGCCTTTAGGAACATGGACATAGCAAACACTTCCAAAAACTTTCATGTGTGTTATAGAAGGTTTTGTGGCAATCCATGCTTCAAACAAAGTTTTTTCGTTTAATGTTTTGTTGCTTGTCCAATGTCCTATTAAAGATGCAGACAACACAATGTGTGGCTTCTATCCAAAAAATTAAATGCATATTTTTGTGATATAACATGCTTTGAACAGGATCCACAATTGTTTGGTTATCCTACTTAGCCTTCCCGTTTTGTTCAAGAGTGTAAGGTGCCATCATTTCATGTCGAATCAACTCCTTCAAAAAAATTTGAAAAAACTTTCCAATGTACTCACCTCCATAATCACTTTGAAAAATGTGTATCTGATAATGAGTGTATGTGTGTACTTGGTTGACCATCTCTTAATTTTCTGTGATTTTTTCCATGGGCACAACCAAAGGTAAGCTACTACATGAGCCTGAAGCCTAAGCCTAGAACCTATAATTGGAACTTGGGATGGTAAAATGTTTTTTCCCTTATACACATGCAAGTGAAACCCAAAAATTTAACTGCAAAATGAATGTTGTATTAGTAAACCTAAATAAACATGGGGATGAATGTAAGCATTCATCTTCATTATGGACGAAAACAATAATTGCATTTAATAGATTTTTTAATAAATAGAACTTCCATCAAAATTATGGATGAATATTTTATTTTATCATTAAATTTTTGTGGATAATTTTTTTTCTATAATTTTATTTGACTAGATTTCATGAAACACAATCTAATTATATATTATATAACATTTGTCGAATAATATAACATGTAAATTCACTATAGATGTATTTCATAGTTATTGTTTTAAATGCCATTATTCTAAAAATGTTTTAATTATATTAACATTATTATGCTAACACCCACCCTATGGTCATTGTTGGTTTTGAAATTTTGAAATTTTATTTATTTATTTTCAAATGAACTAACTTAGTGTCAATGACATTGGGTTTTTTCCTCCCACTCTTCTAAAGGTGCCACAACTTCTTTCAAACCTACATATATTTATTGTTGGCAACAATGGGGTTTTTTTTTTCATTATTTGTCAAGGGTGCCATGACTTTCTTCAAATTTGAACCAATGTTGTTGACAACAATTGGTTTTGAATGTTTTAACTATTTTTAAACTACATAATGTCATTAATAGTAACGGGTTTTTGAAATAGATTAAAAATTCATTTTTAGACACCTTAATTAGTTATTTTCAAACAACCTACTATCATAGATGACAATGGGGTTTTTTTTGTAACTATTTATTTTCAAGGCACCCTAGTTTTCCATGAAGTAAATATATAATGTTGTTGACAACAATTGGGGGGCGGGAAGGGGCGGGGGGGG
>Ga0116228_10006424_pt1 | contig 10502 bp, 13 predicted proteins | sample S1TSphfallax_2_FD_89694 | JGI IMG/M metagenome (GOLD analysis project Ga0116228, IMG submission 89694) | Host-associated microbial communities from peat moss isolated from Minnesota, USA - S1T2_Fc - Sphagnum fallax MG | ecosystem: Host-associated > Plants > Peat moss > Unclassified | place... | reverse complement strand
GTTTGTCGCCGTTCATCCCTATAAACGTGTTGTATTCTTCAAATCGTATGTATTACGTACATAAGTATCCAATATCATATTTTTCAAACCATATGTACATATTCTTCAAAATCATATATAGGTTTTCTTTTTTAATTAATACTTACATCTACATACTCTTATATTAATAGATACATCTATGTATTTCATATTAATAAGTATATCTATGTTATTTTTGTATTAATACATACATTTACTAATACATCCATCTATGTATTTCATATTAATACATATATCTACGTTATTTTTTTATTGATACATAAATATACAATTCTTTCATCGTCTACTTCGTCATTTAGCAGTGGTGATTACAAAAATTGAAAACTGCTTAAGGTACATTTTCTTAAACACTTCACATTTCAATTTCCAATACGGTTACATTTAATTACATAAGGTGTGTTAGAACTTTGTAGCTAGTGCTCTATATTGCTACAAAAGTTTGGGGCATCACACAATAACATGACCTCAAATGATGAAAGCACTATCGCTCAGCCAGAGCTAAAGTATCAACTACGAAGGAACACACTATCATTTGAGTTAATTTCTTTGAACTCACAATCTTCATGACGATACCATCAAACGTTTACAACGCCACCCTCATCTAATATAACTCGTACCAAGAATTCATGTTCAGGTTACACTACATGAATGATAGATCAAAGTCCATTCGAAGGGGTTAATCAGTGGGGTACGTTTTTTGCCGCACCAATTTTCACACCATCATCGTATATTCCACTGCAAGCCGTTACTTCTACACCCATGTTGACGCGCTTTGAAGCTCCTTGATAGATTCAATATGAGTCTGAAGTGAAAGCAATGAAAGACCAAGGAGTTGGGGGCACGTTCTTTGGTTCGCAACACTTTGGGGTAGAGGGGCGTGTTAAAGCTCCGGGATGGGACTAGGATGATTGACAAGCACTTAATCACTCACATAGACCTACACAAAACCAAACAACAAGTTCGTTAATGGAGAGTTAGAGCGTTTTTGGTGTTAGGACAAGCCACAAGCAAACTCGGACTCACAAGACTCACCATGGCTCAGACTTGGGGGAAGCCACCACCTTCCTCCTTATAGTATATTATGTACCTCTCCATGAGGCCCACATCCAAATGGCATTTTGTCTCAAGACTCCCTAATGAAAGTCCCAAAATCGCCAAAATTATGATTCTCGCAACTTTGGGGCCTCATAACTTTGTGTGCAAACCTCCAATTGAAATGAGGTTTAAAGAAAAGTTGTACCCCTCATCAAGAGCTTTCCAACAGTATGTTGCACGTCACTTGTACACAAGGAAATTGAGTCAATTCTTGACTTTTAGTGGTCGAGAGTCAAACTGCCAATTTAACTCCTAGCCCTTCTTTTGGCCATAACTTGTGTTTAAGATGTCCAAATGGGTCATTCAAGCCCATTTAGACATCTACATTCCAAGAGCTTTCTAATGATATAAATAACTCTTCAATCCATTGAGTTTTCACCCCTGCGATTGCCCTCTAAGGATTCAGGAGTCCACCGGAACTCTAACTCCCAAAGTGAAAGCTCCCTTGGGAGTGTGAAATTTCATTCCTTCACACTTTTTTACACTTTTGGGAGCATGTGGTGTGACTCCTGAACTTCTTTCTTGGCTTGCAACCTTGTAAGCCCTTGCCTTGGTCATAAGCTCAAGGTTAGGGTTGCGACACATATATACCATGGAGGTTAACAACTCCTTTGGGATAATTGAAAAGTTCAACAAAAGGCCAAGTACCATTTCTTTAAGGGAGTTCAAGGCAACTTTCTCAATTGTGGTTTGTGAATTGGAAGTCAAGTATGATGTTCATTACACTGAGGCATTCACATTCAAACAATTGGTTCGTTATGTGCACTATGAGGCATTCAATGTTTATGAACAATATTCTCTAAGGATTTTGGGCATCACCCAAATCCCCAATCTAGTTTATACCACAACCATGGCCACCACCTCTCAAGTTGCACTCTAAGTTGCCATTGCACATCATGGGACTATGCCCAATAATCTAGATCCAATACCTACTTTAGTAAACCTTTCTCTTTAGCAATTCATTGTTGTTACTGTAAACATTCCTCCCACCATGATGCACCAGCTTTTACTGATCCAATGGGGAATTCTTTCGAATTCTTGCGTTCGAATTTTCGGTTAAAAGTTTTGAAAAAATTATGCATCTCACCACCTTCTCTCAGCAAAAGAATGAAATCCTCAAGATGCTCTACATGAGGCTTCTCAAGCTTAAAGAGGATACTCAGAGTATCACAAACTTGAATGTTACCCATTGGTATTTTCGTTCGTTAAAAGGTAGTGACATTCCATGCACATGTTTTGCAACGGGTTTTTGCAAAATTTGTAGACTCGTACACTTTGTTAAATGTGTATAACATTTTTGAAAAGCTGGAACTTGCTCATGCACATTATGAGGCCAATACTATGAGGCCTCCATCATGTTCAACGCCTCAACCTCCACCAACTAGATCATCACATTCTTCTTCAAGGGCTAAAATGGTGCACTAAGTTGCACCCATCTTACCTTGCAACTATTATGGCAATCTTGCCCATAAAGTTAGTGAGTGTAACACTCCTTGTGAGGATCTCTTTTGTGATTATTGTGGGAAAAAGGAACATAAGGAAGTTGTTTGTTTTGCCAAGTTCTAGAAACGAAAGCAACTTTGATTACCACAATAAAATCTACCAACATCTTCCGTTGCCCTTCAACCAAAAGCTAGGCACCTCAACCTTACATTCAGGCTTTCCTCACCAAGGGTAATTCCAATAAGAATGTTAAGAAAAAGGAACAAAATGTTGACAAGAGGGAGGTGCTTTAAGCCCATGTCGCTCAAGTTTAAACTTTACAAAATGAACTTGAATCATTAAAGGCCCAACTTGTTAATCTAAAAAGCAAGTCTTCCCAACCAACTAGTCATGCCCAACTTATACAAGGTTCATGATCATGAAAGGAACCTCTTAGGTCGTTTTTTGGCCTTTCACACAATGCCATGGTTGGGGAATATGTTCTTTCCAATGCACACAATTCTAGTCTCACACCAAAATTTTCCATTTCTTTTTGCCCTTCCTACTTCGTGACACAAAAAGCTAATGTGGCACCCAAAGTTTCTACCACTAGTGAAGTAATTCAAACTAATGGACTCACATTCGGTTCAAGTCTTATTACCATGGCTAGAGGAGCTCGAGCAATCATGCCACAATCTTTTTGTCCTCTCAAAATGAAAGAAGAATGCACCTTATTAACGAGGGGGAGGAGACTATTACACCACAAGCTGCTAAGGCATCAAATTCTCGTGTCCTAAGAGTACATGTACATCAAGAAAACACATAATTTTCCACTTATTAGCGTATGGAGTGCCAACTTCAAATGCATGAAGTGGCGTAAAAGCTTGTGAATACACTGTTGTTTAGTTTTCAAGATTTGAAGCTAAACACCAAGGACATAATTGCAGTACTAAAGGATACCCTGAACACTACATCTAGTCCTCTACCAATCCCTAATCCACATGCTACATGGGTCCCATCCAACACCTTGGACAAACACTCAATTGGCTCATGTGTTGTAGATGATGTTCGTAATCTAATCACTAGTTCTAACATGGCTAAACTATGGAAATCTATGTGGCAAATTCGCATCGCTATTGGGATCGTAAAAAAGGTACTTGGGGAAAACTCAGATTTGATTGCATTTAACTTCAATGAAGGTATAGATCAAGAACTTTGCCTATAGGTCAAATGTTTAGTCATTAATGCCACCAATTACGATGTGCTCATTGAGCAAAAGGCCCTATTTCCACCAAGTTTCACAATTGACAACTAGTTCGAGCATGCACACTACCGAGTGGATTGGGAGACTGATGGCCACCACCTAGGATACATACCCCTTGATTTACATGGGAACCATAGTCTTATGGCTCACTGTTGTATGCTCAAGGAAGCACACATTATTTCCTACATACAATAAGTTAGCCACGAATGGATAAAGGGAGATGAAGAAGGGAAAACTTACGCCCAAGTTATTGAAAGATTGAAGGTGGTTCCTACTGACATTCAACATGAACAAGAGGTTTTACAGAAGTTCAAAGTAGCCCGCAAGCCCCTGGTCAAAACTCTGTCTAATTTTGAGAACATGGAGAGCCATGGTGAACCCATTAAACTAATATTTTGTCAACTAATCACTTGGACACCACCTAAGGAGGGGATTACATTACTAGAGCTCTTTGGTGGTATTAGTACAAGTCTTGAAGCCCTACTATAGTCGGGGATGGTGGTTCGGAGGTATTTCTACGTAGACATTGATCCTATTGCAAGGCAAGTGGCGACATTAAGAATGATGAAGCTCAAGGCCAAATTTCCATAACAATTTACAACCATCGCATGGAAGGCCAATTTCACTTTCTTACCTTCTGACATACAACTAATTTAGATGAAACATATGGAATTACTTGGCCTCGTGGACCTTAACATTTCAAGTTGGGAATGTCAAGGATTTTCAATGGCTAGATTTGGAAAAGGCTTAAGTGACACAAGATCCGGTCTTTTCATGGACATGGTACGATTTATCACCTTGGCTCAATCCATTTCTCCTACGCTTGGTTATGTAATTGAGAACACCCCTTCTCAATTTGACCAAAGGAAGAAAGTCCAAGAACACTTCACGTTGGTTGAGCATTACCTTGGAGAGCCACTCCTACTCAATGCAGCACAATGTGGTTCCGATGCGCACCGGCTGTGCAACTAGTGGACCAACCTTGCACCACTCTTAGTTTTAAAGTTGGTTCTGAGATAAACCATCAGAGACCCCAACTTGTATGTTTCTCACATATTGGATGATCAAAGCTCTTGCCAACCAGTTATAAAGCAAGAAAAACCTCCTTGGTTTCCTATGAACATAATAGGAAAACTAAAAGGTGCTTGGCCCACCTTTGCCTCCTTCCCAAGAGCACACACCTGTTCAGGGAGATGGACCAGGTCTTGTGTATTGTCATGCTTCAGGCACTTGGGATGAACCAAGCCCATAAGAAAAAGAAAGGACTATGGGGTTCCAAACTTGCACTACTAGTCACACCAAGGTGACTAGATTGAAGCATAATGTTATACTAGGGAGAGACATGGACTTGAACTCCCTTACATTGTTGTTGGTAACATGTGTACACTTTCAAATGTACACACCACCAACATTGATTCAATCAGCTTGCAATGTTGGTGATGCGACGACATGGCACCCCTACCAAGTACACTTACCTATTTTCAACATTCTACAGTTCACTCTTAGTGTTGGGGGGGAGGAGGTACCATGTAATTTGATTCAAGTTGTTTCTGATACACTTGGAAGTACATCAACTTCTAGAGAAACAATTATAACCTTTTAGGAATCTACGAAGTTGGATAGTGGAGAACCCAATACACCAGGTTCTTCAAACACATTTTCCAACTCCATTCCATGTGTTTCCAACTACCCTTTCGTTATGGGGAACCAGCTCACCAAGAAGGAGAGAGACCAGGTCACATACTTGTTAATTAAATATGAGAATGTGTTTGTATTCTCGATGAAAGACTTAAGTAGGTGTAAGACCATGCAGTTCTTTATAGGCCTTATAGATGAAACACCCCTTTATCGAAGGAGGCATAGGTTGAACAAGCATGAGTGGGAACTAGTAGATGAAAGATGCAAAGAGCTCCATGAGGCTAGTTTCATTCAACCATCAAGTTTTGACTTCGCAGTCACTACAATAATGCTAACAAAGAAGGAGTCAATTGGATTATGGACTAAAAAAAGGATGTGCGAGGATTATAGGCCTTTGAACCTAGTTACACCGCGTGACATGTACCCCATGCCCATCCCTGAAGAACTATTTGATAGCATTAGAGATTCAAACATCTTCACAATTGTGGATCTGAGGTAAGGCTTCAACCAAATTGTGCTTGTTGTGAAAGATCACATGAAAACGACATTCCATGGAAACAATAAGTTGTGGGAATGGCTTGTGGTGCCTTTTGGATTGAAGAATGCACATGTCTTCTTTTAGCGAGTCATGGACTAGGTTCTCGAAGGGGTAGATTTCCTAAAGTGTTACATAAATGATGTCCTAGTGCATAACAAGGAACTCCTGCAACACTTGGATCATCTTGAGGAGTTATTTAAAAGGCTCCACGAAGTCAATATGAAGATCCATCTTAAAAAGTGCGAGTTTGTTGTCACCTTAGTAGTTTACCTTGGACACATAATTTTGCCAAATGGTATTATGGTTCATTGGGCCAAAGTAATAACCATTTTGGAGATGCCCAATCCTACTGATGTTCACACTTTCAGGAGCTTCATCGAACCATGTAATTACTATGGGATTTATGTCCAAAACTTTAGTATTATTACTCATCCTCTCTATACATTATTAAAGAAGGATGTTGCTTGGACATGGAGTGAAGAGGCTAAAGAAGCTTTCAACACACTCAAGGAAAAGCTTTCAAAGTTTTCCATTCTGAGAAGACTTGATTTCAGCAAGGTCTTCATTGTACACACTGACTGGAGTGCTTTTGAAATTGGTGCTATTTTTGGCCAACTTGATGAGGAAGGCAAGGAATATGTTATCACCTATGCATCCTGAAGCAATAACAAGGTTGAGAGTAACTACTCTCCATACAAGGGGGAATGTCTTGTTATTGTACGGGTCATCATACATTTCAGGCCCTATCTTTATGGCACCAACTTCATTTTGTATACCAACCACCAGCCTATCAAATGGTTGATGACCAACGACAAGCTTATTGGCAAGTTAGTTTGTTGGGCACTTATACTTTAGGAATATGAGTTCAAGGTTATTCACCGACCTAATATTACACATCAAAATGCAGATACCATGTCACGGAGACCCCTCACTACCTTTGAAGATTTCTCAGAAGCCACACAAAATTTTGACCAAATTCCAGCAATACATGTATCTTATGCATCTAATTAGCTTGCATTATTGTAATGTAACTTGGTTGAGCATCCCATTATGGATATATGGGAGGACTTGGACACTTTGAGGTTTTTCAGCATGGGGAATACCTTCCCCAAGTTACATCAAATCATCGGAATTACATACAACAACGATCCAAACGCTACTCATGGAGGGACAATCACCTCGTCCGATGCTTACCACAAGGCGACATAGTGGATCCTCCACCACATGAACGGCCTGGTCTTATTCAGAAGGTACACTCGAAGCTTGGACATTTTGGAATTAAACGTACTTATATCCTTTTCACTCCTCATTACCATCAGAAAAGTATGTATGTTCAAGTCCAAAACATCATTGCTAAGTGTGAACAATGTGATAAAATCAAAACTTCCTTTTCATTTTGATAACTCACGCTTTTTCAAGTCCCTATTCAGGGCATGTTCTATCGCTGGTCATGTGATTTAGCTGAAGAGTTACCATAAACCTCAAGGGGTAATGTCTACATCATGATTATGATTAAACATTTTTCAAAGTGGGTCAAGCTTGTTGCGTTGCTAGATAAGTTATCACACAACACCAACTAGGCTTTCTTACAATAGGCCAAAGTAGGTTTGGGGCTTGTGCTAAGTGCCATACTAATCAAGGATCAAAATTTAGAGGAAAATTCCAAGACCTACTTGATCATGTTTTCATTTACCATCGCTAGACTTCAAGGGATCATCCCCAAGTTGATGGCCTTGTAGAAAGGATGGTTTAGACATGTAAGAAGGGACTTTGGAAGATTTGCCTCACTGGGAACAAAAAGGATTGGGACCTGGCCCTGCCTTACATTGCCATGGGTTATAGGATGTCTAAACACGCTTCTTTGTTTGATTTCACTCATTACTTTTTACTTTATGGGAGACACCCCATTCCACCCTCTTCCATTGCGAGGTGGCAATTATAAACCTAAGGTGAGACAATTTGATGTTGGTGATTTTGTGTATCTCCAATGGCAACCTAATGATACCCTAGACACTTCTTCTAGTTATGTTATCTTGAGGATTAAGGCGATCGTGCCTTCAAGTGTGTTGGAGTTGTAAGGAGTTGATGGACGCACAATTTAAGATCATTCCAAAAATTGTGCACCCTGTCATTTACTGAACTTGGATCCTACCATCATCACGTCGATTTGGATTCATGTAAGGTATGTTAGAAGATAAACGATGTTGATTAGATGTCGCTTTGTGATAATTCTAGTGGTGGATACCATTTATTTTGCCTCAAATTGGAGCTCATTCAAGGTCCCATCGACATTTGGTACTGTTCATCATGTTTTCCTACAACACCTTGAATTCTACTTAGACCATGCCACATTTTTCCCGGCTTAGGTCTGGGGGGGGATACATGAGAATTTCATCTCAGCCTCCTCTTGTGCATTATATATATAGATATGTGCATGCATCTCTTTATGGTTGATTAGCTTCTACCTTTCATTAATTCTTGTCTTTTTGTTCAATAGAATTTACTACGGATTTACACCTTACAACACCAATGTCACAACATCACACGTCACGACAGTTGTCATGCCCATATGCATGGCCTCATATCTGACGGCCAGTTATGAGCATGCCAATCATGCCTTTAGGGTTAATGTACGTTCTTTAAGTTATTGTATGCTATTAGGTGTTTTAGGGTTATAGCTTGTTTGGGGTTTCAGCTTTGTTGATGGCTATATAAAAGGCCAAGCTCTTCCCTTCTCTTGTCAATTTTTATAAAATTCCTTTATCAAGGAAAGTTTCTTGCATAGTCAGACTAGATTTTTAGATGCTCATGGCGGTTATTATACGACCACCGTTTACATACTCTACATTTTCTTTCCTTCTTTTTAATTTAAATACATGAAAATTTCATCTTAGCCTCCTCTTATGCATTGTATATATATGTACATGCATCTCTTTTCAATTGATTAGTTTTTACCTTTGACTGGTTTTAGTCTTTCTATTTAGTAGAGTTTATTATGGATTTACACCTTTACGACACTGAACATCACGACACCTTGTTAGAAATAGTGCAAGGATTATCAAAGTTTACACAAAGGTAACAAATTTTAATCTGCAACTTTGTTTTTACTATGAAGTTGGCTAAATCAAATGTTTCAGCATGTATTGTCATGTTGAGCCAAGTTCCCTCCTTCCACACCACTTTTTTTTTCTTGAACTAATTGATCATTGCAATTATGTTTTTTTTTAGTGTGGTGGAAAAACATGTTTTTCAAGTTCAATATGTCACCTTTAAGTTTGGTCCACAAATGTATATGTTTCATTGGACAAATCCAATCGCTTGTGTTATGGGCATGGTGATCAAAGAGGTTTGGGCAAAGTTTGTAGAATCTATCAAGGCATAATGTGCTTAAGTTGCCACAAGTTTGATAACAAAACTAGAAAAGTGGTTTCCTACACAAGAATTGTTAAATGCTACTAGTGTGATTTATCCCCAACTAGCTTTAGAGAGAGGTTACATTTTCAAGGCACATGGCAATCTTACAAGCACTACAACAATAGGGGGCTATTTTGCGATCCGAATATCATCGCAAAACAACAAAGAAAGAAGTTTCCAAAAGCCCACTGTTGTGAACCATAATTCCTCGCAAACTCTTAAGCTTTTGCGATACCATAACATTCGTACCTGTACAATTGCAAGTCCTTCGCAACTTCGGAACTTGATACAATCGCAAAACTTTCCGATTGTAACTGCTTCTATACATTGTTTGCGATTAACATTGCATCAGAAACTATTTGCAACACACCCATCACTGCAACGACTTAGCGTATCGATTCAAAAGTCTATCGGTTTCCGATATAAGATCTAACACAAACTTTTTGGGATTCTAAAAATGCCGCTAAAAGTTTGCGAAACTTGATACAATCGCAAAACTTTCCCATTGTAACTGCTTCTATACATTATTTGCGATTAACATTGCATTAGAAACTATTTGCAACACACCCATCACCGCAACGACTTAGCGAATCGACTCAAAAGTCTATCGGTTTTTGATATAAAATCTAACGCAAACTTTTTGGGATTCTCAAAATGCCGCTAAAAGTTTGCGAAACTTGATACAATCGCAAAACTTTCCGTTTGTAACTGCTTTTATACATTATTTGCGATTAACATTGCATTAGAAAGTATTTACAACACACCCATCACCACAACAACTTAGCGAATCGATTCAAAAGTCTATCAATTTCCGATATAAAATCTAACGCAAACTTTTTAGGATTCTCAAAATGTCGCTAAAAGTTTGTGAAATCGTGGATTTCACAAACTTGTTCTGGAATGATTTTACCCATAAGAATGTAACAATATCTATGACATGGTATACTCCATACTAGTAGTTGTAAGTGTGACTGCATGCAACTATAGGGGTTACGTTCACACTGCATTACATGTTAATTAGCTAACCCAATTGTATGCGAACACGTGTACTTTTATTTTGTAATTAAATATTTAGTTTTAAGAATTACTTTG
>Ga0116228_10006422_pt1 | contig 10502 bp, 9 predicted proteins | sample S1TSphfallax_2_FD_89694 | JGI IMG/M metagenome (GOLD analysis project Ga0116228, IMG submission 89694) | Host-associated microbial communities from peat moss isolated from Minnesota, USA - S1T2_Fc - Sphagnum fallax MG | ecosystem: Host-associated > Plants > Peat moss > Unclassified | place: USA... | reverse complement strand
CCCCCCTCCACCCAAGAAGGGGGTTCATTTGCTATAAAAAATGTTAAACAAACACTTGTAATGGTTGGGATTGCAAATGGCAAGTGATATTACAACCTTGATGGTCATGCTATGGGAAATTCAAATGAAAATTCTTGCAAGTTTGGATTTTGGATTTGAAGAAACATGGGAATATGATTCTAAGACTTGTTCTTTGGTTGCACAAATATACACAACTTGTTGGTTCCAAGTAATTAATTTTATGACAAACAAATGTCCATTGTATTGATGCACATTTACTTAGGAACAATAAGTGACCTCACCATTAATACTTACAATGAATGTTTCTACAAATACACATATTCTGGACATTCAATGAGCTTATATCACATCATAGATCCAAAATATTTCAAAGAATTTGATCACATACTTCATCATACACCTTTAGGAATAACTGTTACATGCAAATCACATTGTAAAATTATAAACAATACCAAGTAATTTTATTATTTATTTATTTATAAACAAGCAACTTGTTGCTATTATAGATGTCTATCACCCCATGACATGTAAATTTCCCATTTAAAAAATATATATATGGCCTATAGGTCACCACAAATCATATATGTAGTTTTATATACTTCAATCTTGGTGCAAACACCTAATAGGCACAATCAATTCATGGAGATAACATATTTTTTCATATGTTAATTTAAGTTGATGGTTTTACAAACATTTGTTGCAGTTACCCCACTTTTACTAATTGCATAATATTTTAGTAGGGAAAATAACAAAGGGGTTTCCTTTGACCAAGGTTATTATTCATGTTGGACTTAACTTATAAATGAAAAATGATTTCATCACAATTGCAAAACTTGGGTAATGATGTGTTATTTATTGGGTAGTAATTAGAATTATTGATCATGGATGCATTGTAGGACTTTGAAATTGATCAATCTATTTATACCATGTATGTGTATTAAGTTTGTGAACTATGTTTGACCAATTGCCATTATTTGATGTAATTGGCACTCGGGAGAGATTTTGCCACATCATTAAGACCTTTGTAAAATATTTTGCTAATTCCCATGATGGTATAATCTATCAATTGCATAGAATTTAACTAGTTGTTTTTGTACACCTAGGAACTCAAAGGAAAATTATTGTTTGCATTAGCAACAATTTGTCACTTTTCTTAAAATATTGTCCATTTGTTGTACTACATACCATAAAATTATTGAAGTTATGTTACATTGGGAGAAAGTATCACTTGTATTGTTTTCAAGTATCACTTTGTGGTGATATCTTAGACCCTAAACCCACAAGTGTTGAACACATTAATGGTTGATACTCAATGCTAGGAAAATTATTTTGTCAAACATAGATTGTAAAATGTTAAGTTAATAATGTTATCCTTGAAATCATCCTTTAAATGAGGCATAATTAAAGTTAATGGTATATCTTGTATCTTGGTTCACAAGATTGATTGGAGTTTATTCATATAAGACTTGATTTAGTGAAAATATGAGTAGCAACCATGAAAAAAAGAGGAAAATCCAAAATTGGGGATCAAACTCTTGTGAGGACCAATTTAGGTGACAAAACTAATTTGTTCCCTCTTTTTTTCCTATGTATTATATTCTCAACCTAATGTTTATATTTTATCCCCAATTTTGGTACACAATAGAGTTATTTGTAAAGTCACCATGTTTTCATCCTATCTTTCGGCCTCCTTTCACCCATGTACCCTCTTTTAGTGGTACATGCAAACTAAGGAAATTTTATTAAATCTCAATATGAAATGTGGAGTTTCAATATTTAATGCACAATGTTGGAATGTAATTATAGTAGTAATATAGGTAGGAGTAGTGAAAATATACGTAGTAGTAGTGGAGGCATTTAGTAAAAAGGAAAGCTAGGATGAAATTCAATTTATCACCAAAGTTGATGGTTTTCTAAGTTTCACCCCACTTTGAATACTTCTTTTTTTTTGGCGGGTTTTTTTTAAAATCTTGCCCTATGTATGACCAAACCCAACGTTCCCTTTTAAATGGAGAACCTCCCCTTTTAGACCACCTATATAAATGAAAAGGGGAGGACTTTGGCCAAAACACATGGGTTTCAAATTAGGGGTTATTAGGGATACCCTTTGGCAACACATTGAAAATTTGGAGAACAAGATTGGAACACATTGGAACTTTTTTAGGAACATGATGGGAACACATAGGGACCCCAAAAAAATGAAAACCTCTCACCCCCCATCCATCACCCCCCACCCCCAACCACCCAAAAAAAGTTGGGGGCCTTTGAATGTGTGTTGCACCTTCCCATTTGCTCGATGCAATTTCTATTTTCAAAACTATTAATCACCATTTTTGACCTAGGCTAACAACAAGGCTAGAATTTTGGGCACATAATGTGATTCATATTAATTACTTGGGGTTGCTTCCCAAGTCCATCCTTTTTTTTACCACATCTAAAATATAGTGTAAAAACATGTAAGATAAGGCATCCATGTTAGGACTCCACATTAGGACCATGCATTTATGGAACATTATCCCTCAACAAGGTTGTAACAAGTCTTTGAACAAGATACATCTATTTGCCCAAGCAAAAATAGTGACACAAGGTGGGTTGGAGGGGGGGAGGGGGGTTGGTACTTTGTACAAAGGAATGTTTTTGGAAAATAGCCCCTAAATTTACTACTTGGTGAAAAAAAGGTTTGTAAATTGCCCTATTTAGACCATAGGCTAGTCCACCTACCTCACAAAATTGAAAAAAACAAAAAAACACACTACTCCCACCACAAAAGATGTGATTATTAGTAAAAGAAAACCCTTCTACCATTACCATGTAAACTTTCAAGGACCTTGGACCTCAAGAGCATATTGAATTGGGAATGTAAGTTGATTAATTCTCTAACAACAAATTTTGTAAAAAAAGATAGTTGCCACCACAATTGAGTGGTTGGCAAAAACTTGCATATGCCACCTTAATATTAAGGTGTGTCAAGATGAATTATTCATGTGATGGGTCCAAAGTGATTCCCATAAGTATCCTCATTTGCATGGAAATGATTTTTGGTCAATGGGGTCACAAATATAATTTTTTGAAATTGTGTTTGGTGTGGAATGACTGTCCATTCTTCACTTTCTAATTGGATAGTAGATAGTGGACTTTCCATGCAAGTTTGGGGGGGGGTCAAAGCAAAGAGTTCCCAATAACACCTCATTTTTATTTCATGTGGTTTGGCAAATGTTGTCCTCCTTTCACCTATATAGGTGGGCAAAAGGGGAAGAACTTTATATTTCAAAATAGAACCTTTTATTTTGGGGAGCCTCCATAGTTTCCATTTTTTTTGAGTGATGGGCAAATTGGCTCATTGCAACAAAAAAAAAACTTGGGAAGCATCTCATCTAATAAATAGGAGAGCTTAATAGGATTGTGTGAAATATATTTAAAGAGAAACAAGTTGGTATGTACTATGATATAATCTTGTTGTTTGTTAACCATGTTTGCATATAAACAAGGGTTATACTACAAGTGTAAACAAAGCGCACAACAAATGTGCAAGAACCCTCTCTATTAATAGGAAGAGTATTACAAATAATCAATTTAGCCCTTTGAAATCGTATCCTCCTACAAAATGAAAACAAGTGAGTTAACAATTATGTATATATTTGCATTTAATGGAGGAACTCAAAACAATTATTTCATAAGTGCCAAAAATAATTCTCTTGTATATGATTTGCACCTTGATTACATCATAAAACTAGGAAATAAAAGCATTAGCTCATGGGAAATAAACACATTCAAAATACAAAGAAGTTATTTGCAAAACTTAATAGAAGATCCAATATTATCAAATGTGCCATATTTGGTGAACACGACACTTTCAAAGGCCCCTTCACAATGTTTGATGTTCAATTGTGCTATGAACATGATAATAACATTCAATTGTCCCCTCTTACCTTTCGAATGCCATGATATTCCTTAGCAATGGACATTCAATTCAATAAAAAAACCCTATTCCATGCATAATAACCCCAAGATGTATTGCAACTTTTGTGCCTTTGTGTTCATATTTTTTTGAACATGAGATTCCATGAAATTGAAAAAGTTCCCTACAAGATTGCGCATTATTTTTTCTTCTTTTCCATTATTACAAGACATGCATGAAGTAGGTCTTTTAAACCTTCTATTGTGAGCTACTGATACATGTGATTTTCATAAACATATATTTGGAATTTAGATAATGATCTTATTCAATCTAATTCTTGTGTGACATGAAATGAGGCCATTTCTGAATGGGGCAACTTTTTGGATGAAGACTCAATTGGATGGATTTGTTGCTACTAATGAAGAAAGGAGAAAGTGCAAAAACAAGTAGCAATTTACGAATTAGTCTGAAAAGAATTAGGGATATCAACATATTTTAATTATTTATGTGATTTGTTTATTTTGTTTGCTTGCAAAAGAGTTTCTAACGATTTAATACTTGCAAAAGTATGAATGTTTTCAAATGGTTGTGAATCATGTGAAAAAGTTTAATGATAAAATCTAGATGGCAAGGTTTTGAAGTACTTGTTAGACATTAATGACGGCTGAAGGTGGTGAATTTAGGTTGTGTTTGTGTTAATCAATGAAATGTTGGTGAGGAGATTCGATTGCTAAGGGGAATTTGTGGTGGAAAGTTTAGCAAGGAGGAGGTAGTTACAAAATAAGTATCGAAGTTGCCTTTAATTAAGGGGGGATGTTTTGGGTGCAGGTTTGTGTGTGTGTTTAGAAGATAGAGGTTGTATTTTTTGAACAATTTTTGGAGATGAATGTTCCATACTATGTTCCTAGTTTTCTCGCAACTTTTTCAAGATTTTAGTTGCATTGAGTTTGATGGTAAAAGATCAGGGAAGTTCATGTAAACAAAGAAAAAGGATGAGGTGTGGAAATGATGAAAATCATAGGGGATTACCAAGTTGGTCTGTAGAGGCATCATAATCTCAAGAGTGATTTTGCCCGATTGGGAATAAGTTATTTTTTTGAAGATTGTATGTGTTGTTGGGCATTATACTAGGGTTGGGGATGAATACTTGTACTTATAAGAGTTCCAACATAAATTTTTTGTATGGACTTCATGGACTATTTGTTGTAACTATTTGGTAATTTAACCTCTTATGAAGGCCTTTAGTTTCTAGAGACAAGAGTGTTGAGATATCCATTAAAATAACTAATGGGATAGTATGGGAATATTTTTAGGTTGAGCATGTTCAATTATGTTTATGATGCCCACAAAAAGACCACATGAATAGTTCATGAGAAAATTTAAAGGGATTTGATCCACACTAAGTCCATAAATTAAAATAGAAATTAGGTTTTTACTATAACTTGCATTCAAATTAGCTAAAATATATGTTGGTATTTGTAGAAATGTCTATGCAGTTGAAAATGTAAACATGATGTCATCATAATGTTGGTCATGTTGTAATGGATATGGAAGGAATGTTGCAATTAGTTTATTACCTTTCATTTTGGTGACATTTTATTTTTTCCTTTCACTTTTCTGAGCATTATCTCTAGATCTTATTCCCAAATTGTTTTGAAGTGTATGGATTGATCATCTAAACAACTATAAGGGAAACACATATTCACAAAATGAAAAAAAATGATTATGTAAGAAATAACTAGCTTTGTCCAACAATAAAGTCTCCCTTTAGGTTTATGATAATGCAACATAGGCTAAGTAATAAGAACTTAAAAGGGTTATATATGGCAATGGAACTCACATTGACTTCAATATGCACAACAATGTTGCATTAAATCACATGTTATCATGTGCATAATGCAAATTGTTTGCAACAACTAAGGTATCAATTACAAATGTGGCTTTTGTAGCCTCCAACAACATAGAATGCACAACCTTGCCATTCCCCAACTTGATGAATCAAACTAGTGGTTGTTGGAAAAACTTTTCACTTTCAAGAATTAAAACAAGAGTTTCAAGCTTTCGTAATTAATCATGGGACATCTTTCAGCAATAAGATGATAGAAAATAATAAATTCCATGTAGTTTTGTTTTTGGTCAATGGGGATAGTAACTAGATATATTGAATTAAGATGGAGGGGTGGTCATGAGTACTATATGCACACTCATTCTTGGCATGCATCAAATCCTTCTTGTAATAGTAAGAACCACAACATTAAGCATGGATACTTTGGATTTTCAACAACCAACATGTTTGAACAAGTTATCTAACTTTGGAACTATAAGCTTTTATTTCCATTCCACAAAGGTGTAAAACCTTACATCAAACTTAGTGCAGTAAACCCTTGTCATCAATCGTAAATTTGGCCCATAACAATCAAGTAAGCATCTTGAAACTTTCTTGTTTTTTCACACAATTTCCTTTACGTAGGATTTTTCTTGGATAGATTTTTGAAAGTTGGATCAAACAAGATAATGTGTAGACTATCATTTGACAAAATAATGGCAAGTGGTGAGGATGATGATTGACCAACCTCACCTTGATGGGGTGAAAAGAAATATCAATTAAAACTATGTTAGAACTTACTTTTAAGTTAAAGGTTTGGCAAAATATGGCATTTACAATGCAAAAGTTTAAAGTAATTAAAATATTTTAGTGTGCCATCAACTTGAAGTTATCAAAAATGTAATTATAGTCCTTCTTTCATCTAGTTGAAACCAATTTCAGACACCCATGTACAACTACTTACATTTTCAGAATTTTATTTAAATGAATATTTATAACATAAAACATAATATTATTATACTAGAGTTAAAGAACATCTTCACATTGATCATTCAACTAAAAATATATTTCAAATTTATATATATGAAGATTTATTTTATTATTATTTTCACTCCAAAACACAAGGATCATAGATCGGCTTACTTCAACATGTTTGTACCCTGCAAATGTGTTCGATCATGGATGTGAGATGTAATATTCATTCAAATGAAAATTTTAGTCATATTTAAATAGATTATTGTGTTAAGGGTAGAGTTCCACATGTACACAAATTTGAGAATATCCCAATTCATGGGATTTTAAGTCTATGGTGAAGAGTGTCATCTAAGACAAATTTGCAAACTCATTATGTGAGGCCGTTATTTGGCAATGGGCATATAATTGTCTTAGTAAAATGCACACATAATGACATAAATTTGCAAAAATATGTATGCATGGGACTTTAAATGATTGGTTAAAGGTGTGACATGGACAAATTTATAGATCTTGTAATTCATAATGTCTTTTGAATTATCTAGGGATGGGAGGTGATCTATTACACTCAAAGGGGTACAATGTCACCATAAATGCCTTAACCTTAACCAACTTGCAATATTAGTCTATGGGGCGAAAAGAGCATTTATGTTCTTTGCAAGAATCCAAACAAAGAATCAAAAGACATGTAAACTTGGGATACTACAATGAAAAATTTATGAACCTAAAAAGCACCAATTTTTTTTGTTGAACCTACTTGTAAATTTTCCTACCAAAACAAGAACATCACAATCTAAACAAGACATCCAAATATTTGATGTCATGTTTGATTCAATATTCACTCCTCACAACTATGAAAAAGCATGTCCACCTTACTAACATCTATGCTAGAGTAGCTCCATAATTTCTTAGAGATTCTAGTACTTGATGCAAGAGGGTTGAGAGCAAAGACCAATGTAAATGTGAAAATAGAAGCAAAATGTGATGAATGAGAAATTCAAGAAATAGTTCTTAGGAGCAACAACAAGAGAATCCAACAAAAAAAATAAAATTGAGAAGTCAAGAGTAACATCAAAAGAGACTAGCAAACAAGTTAAAATAGAGGAGAGGTTTGATGAGTGTAAAATTGAAACAATAAATTATTTTTACATGGAGAAATATGTTAAGTTTTTATACTAACATTGGGTAACCAAACATGTAGTCACACAAGCAAAAAAATGCATGGAGCATTGGTTGTTGCAAACTTTAGCATGTTCCAACCTCTCATAACTTGAAATTCACACCATTATTTGCACAATAACAACAAATCAACATTTGGAATTGGGGAAATTTGCAAATTTCTTTCATTTCATTGATACATGGGTGACACAAAAGCATGCTACTCAAACATTTCCTAACCTAACTAACTTCATGTATTTTTGGTCTAAGGACAAAGGCTATAGGCCTCAAGCACACAAGCCTCATGTCCCCCCTCCCCTTGCACCAACCATAATACAAAAATAAAGAAATTAAGCACAACATGAGCCTACTACATGCCCTAGAGGCAAATGCAAAATGAACAACTAAAAGAGGCCATGAATACAATGGAAAAAGGGGAAATTTCTATGAGGATGGTTATCAAACACTTGAACATACCATTCTCATCATCACTTGACAATCTAAATGGCAAGACCAAGTGCAAGAAAGTTAGCCCACCAAGTGTTGTATTGAAAGAAGATGCTATTGTTGTTTAAACTCTAAACATGTAAAAACCTAAACTATCTATATCATTGTAACAACTCAAATTCAAGGTGGGAAAACTCATTCAAAGCAAACTCCCACCATTTTGAAATGGTCTTCTTGGGAATTCTTGGTGGTACTAATTTAACTACAAGCATTTAGAATTGTGCATACATCTTGCAAAGGGTTTAAAATTCTCCAAAGCCTAAGGTCTGACTAATAAAACTTATAAACATTATATAATCAACACAATTTTATACCAAATCATACTTGGAATTTCAGCAAGATAAGAATTCAAACATGCAAACAATCAAAAGTTCATGTTTTGGTTGTGTGGGGTTCACAACAAGTTTACATTGTCATCCCCAAATATAAGGAATGGTTAATTATATGGATTGTATAATTAACACAATAGGTGAAGTTTTACTAGTATTGTACATCTTTAAAATGAGAGATTGTGAGATGATTACATTAAAAAATGCAAACAAATGACTTGTATGACAATGCAAAAAAAAACTTTGATGACAACATTTCTATTCCAAAAATTCTTGGGTTTTTCAAAAACATTTGTACTAAGTGGGATTTTTCAAACAAATTGGCATTTTTTAATCCTAAATGGGCATGGATCTCATGTGACTTTAAAAGTAATAGAACAAACACATGCATTGGATAAGATATGGTCAAATTCCCAAGCCATACATCACACACACTACAACCCTTAGATGTGTCACGTTTTAAGCCTTTCAAAAGAACATTTTGAAAGGAAAGCAATAATGCAAAGATAAAAAAATAAATACTTAAAACCAAACAAGATCAAATTAACTACTTGGGTAAAAACAACATTGGACAAAACATTGTCCCCAAAAAATATCAAATTTGGATTCAAGGTTATATGAATTTGACCTTTAATATTTAAGGCCATGAATGACAAACTACTATTTGGTGAAGTGTGTACAACAATTAAAAAACAACAAAGTATATGAAAAAAATTACAGCTTTGATGATAAAGGTACTGGTGGTCTTAGATGGGGGGAAGAATTTGTTGTTACATCTTTCAAATTTTTTGTAAGAATAAGTGTTGCAATGGAGAGCATATTGACAACTTTCCTTCACATGCAAACTATTATGTGGAGATGACAAAGAGTTTAACTGCCACCAATTTTTTTTGAGGAAGGTCATGTACTATTGGTTGACTTGGACCCGAAATAATCAAAGTTATTACAATAATTGCAAAATAGGGCAAACAACATTGAAAACTTGTTCTTTCCAAACTTGTTAACATTGTCATGTCTAATTACAAAAACAACCAAAGTCAAGGAACCATTAGTTCACATTATACCATGTGATCACATTTGATGTGTATTTAAGAATATTATGACAACATGGCATAGAAAAGGAAGCAATAAACCAAATCAAGGACAACAAATGAAAGGAAAGAAAAGAAAAAAGGGTGTGCACGAGACTAAAACACACTCAAACGAGCTAAAAAGGGTGTTAGACATTAAATTTTGTCATAAAAATTAAAGTTTTATTTTTCTTTGACCATTTGAAACCATCAACCTAATAGCTCTACCTGTAACCATGGCACATTGTCCTTTTTTAACACATATGAATGTCAAGAAACTCAAATTAAAAATCCATTTTATCCAATTTTAGGTTTTGGTTTAGTTAAGGATTTTTGAAAGTGAAACTTTCTATCATTAATAATGGAATTTTTACAGAGGACTTTCAAAGAATTAATAAGTTGATGATAAAAAATATGAGATGATGATAACCTATTAGACACACTAAAGAAAAATTCATAATCTAAAAAATATGAAATTCTAAAACTTTAAAAATTTAAAGTATGTACATTTTAAAATTCAAAATATCAAAACTTCAAAAATGGGGTATAATATACATGATGTATTGAAAAAATATATTATATTATATTTAAAAATTAAAATTTTTTAGTATGATTTCAAATTATCATCATTTTTCAAAATGAAACATATAATTTGCAAAGAATCTATATGTTTTTAGAAATTCATATTTATTAAAAATTGATTAAAGAAAAAATTGATTTAT
>Ga0116228_10006421_pt1 | contig 10503 bp, 14 predicted proteins | sample S1TSphfallax_2_FD_89694 | JGI IMG/M metagenome (GOLD analysis project Ga0116228, IMG submission 89694) | Host-associated microbial communities from peat moss isolated from Minnesota, USA - S1T2_Fc - Sphagnum fallax MG | ecosystem: Host-associated > Plants > Peat moss > Unclassified | place... | reverse complement strand
TTGGCATGGGAATCGCGGCCGTTACGAGTACTGCCGCCGGCTTTCTTGTGTGCCATGAAACTCTCCTAGAAACGTGCTGCTACGCGACGATCGATGTGATCTTGACGTCGGTGTAGGGCTGGCGATGCGTGCCCTCGCGCTTGTAGTGCTTGCGCCGACGGAATTTCACGATGCGAACCTTGTCGCCCTTGCCGTGGCTCTCCACGGTGGCCACCACCTTCGCCGATCCGACATACGGAGCACCGATGGTCACCGATGCGCCGGCGCCGACCAGCAATACCTGGTTGAATTCGACGCTGGCACCCTGCTCCGCGTCGAGCTTCTCGATGCGCACCACGGCACCTTCTTGAACGCGATACTGCTTACCGCCCGTGGCAATTACGGCATACATTGTTGCAACTCCGAGGACGGCCTCTACGGCCGCAAAATAGCCGCTGATAATAGCGGTAACGGCCCCACGGGTCAAACGCTTGGCATTGTCACTGGTCCCGCGCCTCCCTGTTCAAGTTTAGCGCGCATCCAGTGTGTCGCACCTGCCGGCTCGATCTTAGGTACCATGGAGCATCCTGTGAGCGCCTCATGACACTAGAACAGATTCGTGCCTTGGTAACTGCCGACTTCGAGGCCGTGGACAGGGTCGTAAAACAACGCCTTCACAGCCAAGTGGCGCTCGTCGATCAGGTCGCAAGCTACATAATCTATGCGGGCGGCAAACGCTTGCGCCCGCTGCTGGTGCTATTGGCGGCGCGTGCCTGCGGCCACTCCGGCGAGCGTCATATCGATGCGGCCGCCATCATCGAGTTCATCCACACGGCCACGCTGTTGCACGACGATGTGGTCGATGGCTCCTCGCTGCGACGCGGGCGGGAAACCGCGAACGAAGTATTTGGCAACGCAACCAGCGTACTGGTAGGCGACTTTTTGTACTCCCGCGCATTCCAGATGATGGTGGCCCTCAATCGCATGCGGGTCATGCAGATCCTCGCCGATGCCACGAACGCCATCGCCGAGGGCGAGGTGCTGCAATTGATGAACGCACATGACCCCAATACGAGTGAAGCTCAGTATATCGACGTGATTCGCCGGAAAACCGCCCGGCTGTTCGAGGCTGGCGCGCAGATTTCCGCGGTGTTGAGCGATGCCACCCCCGAGATCGAGGAGTCGCTGGCGCGCTACGGGCGACACATCGGCACCGCCTTCCAGCTGGTCGATGACGCCCTCGACTACCAGGCCGACGAAGCGAGCCTCGGCAAGCATCTGGGGGATGACCTCGCCGAGGGAAAGCCCACCCTGCCGCTGATTTACGCAATGCAGCATGGCAGCGACGAGCAGCGCAACATGATCAGCCACGCCATCGAGAACGGCGGCCTGGATCATCTGCAGGAAATCACCCGCGCCGTTGCAAGCCTGGGGGGTCTTGCGTACACTGCGCGCCTCGCCCAAAGCGAGGCCGATCAAGCCCTTGCGGCGCTCGCACCGCTTCCCGAGACCGCTTTCAAAGAAGGTTTGAGTGAACTGGCGAAGTTTGCGGTGGCGCGCAAGAACTGATTTTCATTCGATTCGGGGTGTAGCTCAGCCTGGTAGAGCACTACGTTCGGGACGTAGGAGTCGCAGGTTCAAATCCTGTCACCCCGACCACCATTCCTAAGCGACGCCTTTCGACGTCTGCGCGGGGCTTTGACCGGCAACAGATCCTCGAGCTTGGAATTCCAATACTCGACATACTTTTCATACGCCCAGTCGGAAATCAGGAAGGGAACGTGATCGGGGCAGAAGATCCTGTGGGCTGGAACCATTTGCACACTTTCGCGCCTGGCTCTGGCAAGGCGGTGATTACCATCGATTACGTTGAAACGTCCCGGCGCGATTTCGGCCAATAGGATTGGGCGAGACAGGTCTGCGTTACGGACAGTTTCTTCATTCAGATGCGAGCTGCCGAAAGCGGGAAATTCGTCTACCCGGACGCTCTCGACGGGGAATCGGCCCTGGCAACTGTCGATAAACGCCAATAGCCGAGTGATGTTGAACTCAAAAATCCCGTTCGCGTAGTGCTCGTCACCGGATTCGGCGGAACAGGGCTGAAAGTTTTTGTCACGCTTGAGTCTGACCGGAACGCGGGTTTCATCGGGTAACGAATTGGCGTTCATAAGGGATCTCCGGGTTGCCAGACGAGAATCAGATCGCCTTCGCATTGCTCGCACCACGCTCCATTGCGCTGGATCATTCGATGGCCTTTCTCGTTGAAGAATGAGGTTACGCACTCCCCGCAATGGTATTCGTAGCCGCCGAGGGGGTCTTGGCGTGGTGGTCGGGGTTTTGATTCGAATTGCATGCTGACGACAGAACTTATCATGAGCAAAGAGAATTCGGCCATCGGCCCTAGATATCGTACAAAATCGCGTGAGATGCGGAATTCATTCGCCGCAATCGCCTGATAAGTGCCGATCCGCAGGGCCGTGCCAACAGCGCCCAGAACGGCACATATTTATTGCCACGGACCTGGAGGCTCCCAACGGACGGGATGATCCACTGCGGCGGCTGCGGCCTCGACCACCGGGATCAAAAACTGAGCCAGATCGCCTGCGACGCGCGCGAAAGCATCTGCCAGGGCCGGTTCGCCAATACGCCGAACAAACGCGCCCCATTGACGGACGTGAGTCGGGTCGCCGTTGAACGCGGCCGTCAACGCGACAGGCGCCACGGTAGGCACGCTGGTCTGACGACGCTGGAATGTGTACCGGATTGCTTGACTCAAGCCATGACCAGAAAACGCCAGGGTCCGTGACAAGATCCAGATGTCGTAGAAGTCCTTCATGCGGCTATTCTCCAGATCGAGATCCACCATGGCATGAAATTTCTCAGCGATCGCGGCTTCGACGGGATAGGCGTGGAGTCGGATGGGAGAATTCTTCAGCAGCACCGGATACTCGACAATCTGTGCTTGCGGATGGACGGCGTCGCCGACGCCAAAGTCGATCTGCACGGTCTGTCGAACGTTGGCGAGCCGCGCTTGCAGGCGAATGCGGGTGCCGACGTACTCGGTCGCATCGCGAATCGATTCGACGGAAATGGTCGATGGCTCAAAGATCACGCCATCGGAGCGGTCCTCCATTGCCGCGCATTGCTCCACGAATCGCACGATAGCCGCCTGATCAACAATCCCGCGCCTCAGGAGATCGATATCCATCGTCGGCCTTGCGCGCGGTACTCCCCATACCCTGAGCATCAGCGCACCTTTGAGCAGGACCGTATCGACCTCGGGGGAACGCGCTAGGCGGGCCAAAAATCGCTCGATCACATATGCCTGCAGTATGTCGTTGAAGCTCAGCTGCGAATCTGCGGCCACGTTGCGCAGTCGCGCGAGCACGGACGCCACGATGTTCCGCGGTGCCGTCACCTCACACTCTCGAGGTAGGGGCCCATGACCCGAACCTGCCGCAGCAGGCTCGCGAACTGCAGGATTTCCCGGTTGCTGGTTCGCTTTCGCTCCCGTGCGAAACGCAGCGCCTCGACGGCGATATCTAGCCCGAGTTTGTTTCGGTATTTGAAGGAGTCAACTAGCGTGCGCGCAACGCCATAGATACGAACGGAGACGCCATCGATCCGGTGGGTTTCAACGCCCTGATCAAACGTTGCGGCATCGAAGCGATAGATCTTCACGGGAGGCGTGCACAGCCGCAGCCCCGCGTAACGTCCCCGAGACACAGCGAGGTAGACGGCTCGCGGCACCTGGGTCGTGATCCCGTGGAACGACAGCGCTGAGATCAGACACACGACCGCGTCCGGCGCCTTTGAGGCAACGACTGCGAGGTCGGGGTTGCTGAATTCCTGGGCATCGGCCAGGCGGTAAAGCCCCCGCGCGAGGCGCGTTATCTGGCCTGACTCGACGAGATTATAGAGCGCCGCGGGATGGATACCCCGCATCAGGGCCTGACCTGTCCTGAGTACACCACCGTGCTCGCGGAAGGTTTCGAGCACGGATTGAAGGTCGCGAGTTTGGGGCATCTTGGATAATATTAGCACCATATATTTATTTTTGGTATTCTTTTTATCCAACCACTTTAAGCGGATCGCTGGCAAATCGCGGACAACGAAACCCGTGTCCAGTGGTGTTTAGTGGTGTCTTGTTGAGCCCTACGGTGTGCTAACGTATTGACCGTTCGAGCAATTCAGTCACGTGGCAGGCCAACTAGCTACGTTCGGGACGTAGGAGTCGCAGGTTCAAATCCTGTCACCCCGACCAATTCTCACAGGCACCTGCGTGGTGAGCGACCATCGAGCAAGGCTTCTCGAAGCTGCGTTTCCTGATCGGCAGTCAAACCTTGCGGGATGACGAGGACTCGTAACCCGAGATCACCTCACGCAAGTCCTCATCGATCGATTCCTGCCGGAGGCGATGATAGGTCCGCGTCAAATTGTTCGTCAGCTCGGCAATATTATCTTCCGCTCGCTGCATCGCCGCCAATCGACTCGCATTCTCGCTGGCAAGGGACTGCGCACAGGCTTGGAACAGCAGCACGAAGAGGTATCCTCGAATGAACCCGGCCAGCGCAGCCGCGGAGTCGCCGATGATTTCCGGCGGGCACCGGTCGGGCCAGGGAAGTCGCACCAGATCGCGCACCCAGGTGGCATCGAGCGGCAGCAAGCGTTTGCTCACCGGTTGATAGCCCGCGGTGGCAAGCGGCTGATTGTGGAAAACGTAGATCTCGCAGTTCTCCCCGTGTTTGAGCTCCGCTTCGATGGCGATCAAAATTCTGCCCACCAGTGGCGTGACGCCCTCGATCGCGATGGGAACCGAAAAATTCACGGCGCGTGGAAATCCCGCGTCCGTCACGAGTGCCTCCATGCGCTCACCCACCGTCCATATCCTGTCCGTTTTGCCCGGCAGCGAGTTCAGTGTCTGGGCCGTGTACTCCATGAGCACCTCGTTGAACCGACCCACCAGCCCTTGGTCCGATCCGAATACGAGTGCCGCACGAGTCGAGGGTCTTGCCGTCGTTGCGAGCAGCGCGCCGGCTGGGCGCTCGCGCAGGCAAACCGACAGTGCGAGTTCGACGGTCCGATAATAGTCGGTCAAGGCATCGACCGACCGTTCGTATTGCGTGATGCTCGACGCCGCCAGCGCCTTCATGGAACGAACGACGGCGGATAGATCCTTGGCGGAGGCCATCTGCCTGCCCAAGGCTTCCGTGGCACCGCTCACGCGGCTGGCGCCGATTGGAAGGGCAACAAGGCTCGAGCGGCCACCGTCAAGGTGGCGGCGCGGTCGTCGGCACTCAATTGCGCGGCGCATGAAAATCGCTCGACCAGGTCCTCCGCAAGCTGCTGCGTCGCCAGGCGCAGCGCTTTTTCCGCTGCCGCCATTTTCCCCAGCGGGATGGCGTCGAACAATCCCGACGCCAAAGCGAGCAGCACCGCGATCTGTTCCACCAGAGGGACCGGATGAGATTCTGGCTGCTTGAGACATTCTCGTATGCGGCGGCCGTGTTCGATGGTCTTGCGGGTCGAGTCATCGAGGCGCGTGCCGAAACGCGCGAACGACTCCAGTTCCTCGAACTGGGAGTACGCGAGCTTGAGGTCACCGGCCACCGCGCGATAGGCCGGGCGCTGTGCAGCGCCGCCGACGCGCGAGACCGATTGCGCGACGTCCACCGCGGGCAGGACGCCGAGTTCGAACAGTGTCGGCGACAGATAGATCTGGCCATCCGTGATAGAAATCAGATTCGTCGGGATGTACGCCGAGATGTCCTGGGCTTCTGTTTCGATGACAGGAAGGGCCGTGAGCGACCCACCGCCGCGGTCCGCACTCAGATGCGTGGACCGCTCCAGGAGCCGCGAATGAATGTAGAAGATGTCGCCGGGATAGGCCTCACGTCCGGGTGGCCGCCGCAACAGCAGCGAGAGTTCCCGATAGCTGCGGGCATGGTGCGTCAGATCGTCGTAGACGATGAGCACGTCCCGACCCGCCTCCATGAAGTACTCGGCGATGCTGGTGGCCGCGTACGGGGCGATGTATGCGAGACCCGGCGCCTCGTTGCCCTCCGCGACCACCACGACGCAGTGTGGTAAAGCGCCGTCGGCTTCGAGTTGCGCGATGACCTTGGCAACGGCGGATGCGCGCTGCCCGACCGCACAATACACACAAAGCACGTTCTGATTCGCTTGATTCAGAATCGTATCGATCGCAAGCGCCGTTTTACCGGTCTGACGATCGCCCAAAATCAGCTCGCGCTGACCACGGCCGATCGGGATCATCGCGTCGACGACTTTGACGCCCGTCTGCAATGGAATGGCCACCGCCGCGCGATCCATGATGGCAGGAGCGGGCCGCTCGACGGGGCGCCGCTCCGTGCTCCGCACGACGCCTTTGTCATCGAGTGGTCTGCCCAGCGGGTCGACGACCCGGCCGAGCAATCCCTCTCCCACCGCTACGTCCATCACCCGTCCGGTGCGCCTAACTTCCGTTCCGGCCTGCAGGGATTGGTGGTCGCCAAGGAGGACCACGCCGACCGAAACCGGATCAACGTCGAACGCGATTCCCAGAATACCGTTCGCAAACTGGACCAATTCCTCCGAGCCGACACCGGGCAAACCCGACACGGTGGCGATTCCGGTCGACACCGTGGTGACGACCCCCACTTCGCGAGGCACGAGTTCCGGAATGAATGCCTCGCGGGCTTCCTGCAACATTTGAAAGTCATGGTCGAGCGATTCTCTCCATGACCACGCGAACATGTTCAAGTCGCCCGCGCTCACGCTGGCACGGCCGGCGGCGGCGCGGGGCTTGCGGCCTTTGCGGTCGCGAGCGGCGGGACCATGAGTCCGCGTGCCTTTTCCTGAAGGCCCTGTAGATACTCTCGAATGCCCCAGGCGAGGCGCTGGCCGCCGGCCGTGAGTCCGATACCCTCATCGCTCGTGACAAGGGTCTCGAATTGCAGATGCACGTCCGCCGAGAAGGTTTCATTGACTGCATTTCGCAGGGCCGCCTGTTCCGCATCGCTAATGACTACGCGACTGCGGACCACTGCGCTCATCCCGGACTGCGCGAGCGCGGCACCGAACGCGGCCTTGGCCTCCTTGCTCATCTGCCGCAACCGCTGCGTGAAGACTGCGCAGAGCCGCTGTTCGAGTCCGGTCGAGGCAAGTTCGCCCAAGGCCTTTCCCGCAATCGAAAACACCTCCGCGGTCGCGAGCCGCGCCATTTGGTCGGTGAGCAAGTCGGCATCGGCGCGCAGCGACGCGCGTTGCTTTTCGACCAAGTTCGCGGCCTCCCCGCGCGCAGCATCGACCATTCGTTGGCGCTGCTGCTGCACCTCGACGATCGCCTGCGCCAAACACGCCGCGCGCTCGTCATCGAAGGCTTTGAGCTTGCACGCCATTTCGTCGCGGGCCGTCGCGGCCTCGGATTGGCGTGCGTCGGCGGCGGCAAGCGCCGCAGCGATCTTATGCTCCCGCGCGTCGATGGCCGTCAGGATCGGCTTGTAGAGAAAGCGCTGGAGAAGCCACACCAGGATGATGAAGTTCACCGCCTGAGCGGCAACCGTGAACCAGTCGATCAGCATGGCTCATTTCCCCGGCGTCTGCGCGATGGCATGGGTCCAGAAGGGATTCGCAAATATGAGGATCATCGAGACGACGAAACAGTAGATGGCGAGCGACTCGATCATCGCGAGTCCGACGAACAGCGTTCGGGTGATCGTGGCCGCGGCGTCGGGCTGTTGTGCCAGCGAGCTCAACGCGGATGCGACGGCCGGGCCCTGGCCGAAGCCCGGACCGACGACGCCGATGCCAATGGTAATGCCGGCGGTGAAGATGGACGTGATGGCGATCCAGGTGCTGCTATCCATGAGGAGTGTCTCGGGTGCGGGGACGGGTGGCGGCCGCGATGTACACGGCGGCCAGGATGAAGAAGATGTAGGCCTGGACCATTCCGGTCAGGAGACCGAGCGCGGTCATCACGACCGGAAACAGCAGGGGAGTGATCGTGAGCAGGATGGCAACGATCATCGTGCCGCTCATCATGTTGCCGAACAAACGCATCGCGAGTGCGAGCGTGCGCGAGAATTCTCCGACGATATTGAACGGCAGCATGATGATCGTCGGTTGGGTGAAGGTCTTGAGATAGCCCCAGAGGCCCTGATCCAGGGTGCCGAACAGAGGCACCGAGAGGAACACGCATCCCGCGAGCGCCGTGGTCGTCGACAAGGAACTCGTCGGCGGATAGTAGCCCGGGATCACGGTGCAAAGGCAGGAGACTGCGACGAACAAGAACAGAGTACCCAGGAACGGCAGGTATTTACGCGCGTGATCGAGGCCGACGCCCTCGAGTTGACTCGTGATCGTGGTCACTATGATCTCGAGGGCCGCCTGCCAGCGGGATACGGGTCCCTCGGTTGCCAGCCGACGGGTCATGACTTTGGCCGTGCCCGCGAGGCCAAGCATCAAGACCCAGGTGGTGACGATGGTCTCGTTGAGGTTTAGCCAGCCGTGGCGCCAAAGGATCACCTGATCGGAAGTGAGATTCACGGCGCACCCGCCGAGCGGCCGCCCCAATGGGTCACGACGACGCGCGCTAGCAGAAACCCGGGCAAACAAGCGATCAGCCGGTGCCAGTCGCCGCCTGAGATCGCGTAAAATCCGACGAGCACCAAGGCAGTGCGCACCAACAGGCTGCCAGAGAACCACAGAGCCGGCGTGGTCGACCGGATGCCGCGCCGGATGGTCCAGTAAAGTCCCCCGAAGAAGGCCCCACCCAGCGCGCCGCCACCGAGCGCAGCGAGCGCCAGCGACATGCTTTCATTCATGATCGTCGCGCGGCGGCTGCGTCATGGTCGCACTCTCTCTGGACACCCAATGCCACGCGCTGACACAGCCGAGCAACAAGCCGGCGACCAGCAGGGAAAGGGTCCAAGAATGACCGTTTGGATGATGGCGGTCCAACCACGCGCCGAGCAGCGCTCCGAACACGGTCGGTAGCGCGACCGACCAGCCGACCATGCCGAACATGCCGAGACCAAACCACGCGCGGGCGTCGCCTGTGCGCCGGGACTCGAGCTTGCGCGCCGCTTTGCGCGCGACTTGACGACGGAATGTGCTCTCCTCGTCAGGCATGGTCTAGGCGGTTGAATCTGGCGATGAAGCTGCTTTCCAGGGTGGCGACCGCGCGGCGAACGCCACGCTCTTCCTGGTTCACAGCCAAGAATTCGCGCTCGACGTTGTCATGCAGGGTGGCAAGATCGGTCCCGGCGATGGCGTGCCGCACCGACACGAGCACCGTGAGACCGGTTTTGACGAGTATCCCCTCGTCGACGGCAAGAACCACGGCGCCCGTGGGGACCTTGTAGGTGAGCAATCCCGGCACCAGCTCGGCCACGCAGTCGAGCCGCCGCGGCAGCAGCCCCATGGACCCTTGCAGGGTCTCGACGATGATCTCGGACACGTCGGAGAGCACGGCGAAGACGCGGGATGGCAGGAGAATCCTAAGTTGCATGATTGGACGCAGGTGCAGGCGCGGCGGCAGGCGTCTGTGTTGCCGGCACGACGGTCGGTGCCGATCGCTTCGGCACGGCGCCAATCATGTACAGGGCACTCTCCGGCGTGTCCTGGAATTCATCGGCGAGGATTCGTTCGCAGCCGTCGAGCGAATCGGCCAGGCTCACGAGCTTGCCCTTGATCCCCGTAAATTGCTCGGTCGCGTAGAAGGGCTGGGTCAAGAATCGCTCGAGGCGGCGCGCTCGCGCCACCTCTTTGCGGTCTTCGGGCGACAGCTGCTCAAGACCGAGCATCGCGATGACGTCCTTGAGTCCATCGTAGCGGGCCAGGGTGCGCCGGATGTGCTGAGCCAGTTGGTAGTGGCGCTCGCCGACGATGCCGGGAGTCGCCATCTTCGAATTGGATTGCAAAAGATCGATCGCGGGATACAGGCCCTCGCTCGCGCGCTTGCGCGACAGCACGAGGGACGCGGACAGATGTGAGAATACGTGCACGGCCGCGGGATCGGTCAGATCGTCCGCGGGTACGTAGACGGCTTGGATGGACGTGATTGCGCCGGTGCGGGTATTGGCGATGCGCTCTTCCAAGCCGGACAATTCGGTGCTCATCGTCGGCTGATAACCCAATTGTGACGGCATTTGACCCAACAGACCGGAGACTTCCATGCCGGCCTGGATGAAGCGAAAGATGTTGTCGATGAGCAGCAGAACTTCGCGATGCTCATCGTCGCGAAAGTACTCGGCCATGGTGAGCGCTGTTTGGCCCACGCGGAACCGGTTGCCCGGCGGTTCGTTCATCTGCCCGAAGACCATCACCATGTCCTTGATGACACCGGCGGCTTTCATGTCCTGGTAGAGTTCCTCGCCTTCGCGGCAGCGTTCGCCGATGCCGCAAAAGATGCTGACGCCCTGCCGACGCTTCAGCATGTTGTGAATCATCTCGGTGAGAAGAACGGTCTTGCCGACCCCGGCACCACCGAACAAGCCTGCCTTTCCGCCGCGCTCCAACGGC
>Ga0116228_10006420_pt1 | contig 10503 bp, 8 predicted proteins | sample S1TSphfallax_2_FD_89694 | JGI IMG/M metagenome (GOLD analysis project Ga0116228, IMG submission 89694) | Host-associated microbial communities from peat moss isolated from Minnesota, USA - S1T2_Fc - Sphagnum fallax MG | ecosystem: Host-associated > Plants > Peat moss > Unclassified | place: USA... | reverse complement strand
TTGTTGCTTGGACATTAACAATGCAAACATGTGGTTAATCAATTATCGTGCAACAATTGAAAATGAAAGTTGTTGAATTAACATAAACAAGGCCTACACCATTTTGACATGGCAACCTAGAGGACTCTTGGTGGTATTGGTTCAAGAATAGGAACCTAAAATTAAACATTCAACAAGTAGAAGGTTTGGAAGTTTGTAGAGCAATGGGATTGACTATTGAATTCTATAGGTATTTCTACAACTTGCAAACATTATATACACAATAATTATAACGGAAACCACATATGGAACTTGGATCAAATTGGGATTTGAATAGGACGACAATTAGGTTTACAAGTTTTGGCTAAAAGGGGTCTATGATAATTTATAACACCATTCCCAAATCTTAGGAATGGTTAATTGTTAGTTGTGTAATGAATACAATAGGGGCAACATTACTAGGATTTTACATTTTTAAAGGAGTTTGATTATAAGGCAATTATGTTGAAAATTGCAAATTAAAGACAAACATGTCATCACAAAAAAAAACTTAGATGACTTGTTTATTGTTCAAGAAATTTTTAACCTTCTTCAAATAATCAATTTCGGGTGAAATTTCTAACACCAATCACCATTTAATGTTGATTTTGGATGGACACGATTTCTCATGTCATGTTGGAATCAATAGAGCAAGCTCAAGCGTTCGAATTAGACATGGTCACCTTACCTTTTCACATTTCACACACACTCCAACCCTTGGACGTGTTTTGTTTCAAAACATTCAAAACAAAATTCAAGGAGTGAAATGGGGCTAGATGGCTAAAGGGAATTACTAAAAACTAGATAAAAAAAACCCTTGCTAGATGGGTCAATAAAACATTGAACAAAACTTTCACATCACAAAACATCAAATTAGGTTTTAAAGGTTTATGGGATCTTGTTGTTTAACCTTAAAGCAATGGAGGACAAGGTTGCACCCAATATCATCTACATAGGACCATCATATCATCACAACCATGAAAAGGAGGAAAATGAAAGAGAGGAAGGTGAATAACACTATTCATCAAAACCAGATGTGGATTATAGCCAAGAAGGGGAAGAATAGTTTGTTGGTATTGATTTGTTAAATAGGTCTAAAGCCATCCATGACACATCCAACATAGGTAACCTTATAGAACCTCACTATTTTGTGGAAGTTCCTTAAAGCCCTATCAGGGTTATGGTAGATGGAATAGTGGTATTATATGAATTTGTAGTCAATCTAAGTAGCTCTAATGAACAACAACAAAAGGAAACCAAACCTACCTAAGCTTGACCAAAAATGCTTTAAGCATGCATAATTTATTAGCCTTGCTTCAACTACATGTAAGACATACTAGGGACAATGAGCCATTAGTGAATTATTCCTACTCTAATGTTGTGACCTTTAAAGAATATTTAGTAATCCTAAGCAAAAAAACATTGGACAAGGGAATGACGGGAAAAGCCAAGAAAGAAAGGCAAAAGGAAAGGGAGGAAAAGCAAGCTAGAATAGTAACAAATTTGTTGATAACCATTGAACAAGCAAAGTGCAAAGTAGTGAACAAATGGGCAAGGGCACAACTTTTGGCATCATGGTCTACCACAATAATAAGGGAAGTTGGAAATTGCTTTCACCAATATTATCAATTAGGTTTTAAGGCACATTCATTAGGGTAGAGAGGTGTGAACCTGGGCTATGCAACAACAATTCAAACAATGGCAAAGGGTTGCACTATAGCAAGGTTCCAACATTTGGAAGATTAAATGGGAAGATTTGGGGGGGTGAAGGGGGGATGAAGATGAGCTCAACCTACAATACAATAGAAGAAAAAACATGGCAAACATAATGTTGATGAACAAGGATGGTAACAAAGGATCATGTTATAGCAAGGTTGTAACATTCTGCAACATTTGGAAGATTAATTAGGAAGATTTGGGGGGTGTGAAGGGTGGGGGGAGGATGAACTTGACTTGCAATAGAAGACAAAACATGGCAAACATGATGTCAATGAACAAGGATGGTAACAAAAGGTCACATTATAGCAAGGTTGCAATGTTTTGCAACGTTGAGATTAATTAAGAAGATTTTGGGGGAGCAAAGGGAGGAAGGATGAGCTCAACCTACAATAGAAGAAAAAACATGAAAAAATGATATTAATGAATAAAGATGACAACAAAAGGTCACATTGTAACAAAACTATAACATTTGGAAAATTAATTGAAAATATTTAGGGGGGCCAGGCAGAAGGGGGGTGAGGATGAATTCAACCTATATTAAAGGACAAAACATGGCGAACATGATGTTGATGAACATTTGTAAACAATAAAAACATGACAAACATTAAGGCAATGAACACCAACAAAATACCACGATGAAAATTAGGGAAATGAACACCAACAAAGGACTACGATGAACATTAGGGCAATGAACATAAAAGTGATGAACACACAATAGAATAACATGATGAACATAAAGGTGATGATCACTAACAAAATATGGCAACATACTTCAAAACAATGAACACCAACAAAGGACCGTTATGAACACTTGCAAAAGATAGAACATAAACATTAAGATGATGAGCAAAACAAAAAACCATAATAAATATCAAGGTGATGAGCAATAGTAAAAGACCACAATGAACACAAACACAATGAACATTTCAACAACATTTGGATTCATTCGGCAACAACAAATCAGAAGATCACAAGGAGCATTGCACCATTGAAAGTCAATGAAAATATTTGAACTCTTTAACAAGGTTAACCATTGGAACTTTTGATTGCATCATGGGGTGAAATGGGTCAACCTTTTGTGAACAAGGAACGTCCACACCCATAGAGACATGACAATGCCTTTTATTGTTTTCAAACTTACAATTCTTGGAACAACAACAATCCCATCACTATTGATTCACAAGCTTTATTTCTAGTCAAACCTTAGCCATATTTAGGAAAGTAAATAGTTTAAAGCACAATTATGTTTGTTTTTTACATCCATCTAGTTTGGTGATGAAGGTTCCAATGATTACCATTTAGGCTTTTATTGTTATGTTATAAGTTTTACAACACATGTTCATAGTAATTTATCTTATCCAAATGATTTTTAGAAAACTTTTGACCTCCCTCCCATTTGTTGGCCATGCCTCACTCAAAGCAACCACATTTCGCATGATCCAAAAAGTTATAGGTGCACCAAGAGCTAAGCTACAATTTGTCTTGGTAGTCCATTTACAATGGATGTGTGGTGAAAAAGTTGTTATGCACTAAGCATTTAAATGTACCATGACTAACTTGGTTACCCTATTCAGCAATGTAGTTTATTTTGTTTAGGATGTTGAGAGGGAAAAAAATGTTGATTAAAACACCTTGCAAATTACATTATGAAAATTGTGTTGGTTTGACATTTAGGGTTTAAAGGTGCTCGAAAATAGATTGAACATTAAGAATCAAAAGGAAATTTTTGATAAGAATTGGATTTTAGACTTAGTCTAAAAAAGGTTTTTCAATAAATATTACAATGTGTGTTCAACGACACAGGCCACACTAAACAAGCCCTAGGTTTAGGGTTTACCTTCAACCTTAAAAAAAGGTTTTTAAAAAAAAAGTTTTTTTGGATATATATCATCATTAAACTATTGTACCAAGAAACATTTAACATTGATTGGTAACAACTTTTCTTTTTAGAAAATTGTACAAAATAGTAAAAAAATGGTAGCAAATTAAAATTAAATCAAAGTTTGGTAAATTTTCTTTTTAAAAAATTCCTTGAAAAGTTTGGGAATTTTTTTAAAATAGAGAGAATTTCCAACATTCTTTGAAAAAAAATTGTAATGATGCAAAAATTCACCTTGCCTGCCCCCCCAAACAAAATTTGGGTTGGATTCAAGTTGATTAGAGGAAAAAAAAAATTGGGCAAAATTTCACATTGTTGTGATGTTCCAAATCTAATGATTTAGAAAATAAATATTCTCAAAATGGAAATAAATTGAGAAAAAACCATTAAAAAACCTCCAAATTTCTATACACGATTTGACTATGTAGCCAATTTTTTTTAAAAGGATATTATTAGTATGATTTTTCTACTTATATTTTTAATAGCCAAATTTGACATTTGCTTATAAGTTATGGAAGATCACCACCTTGGTTACATCACAAAATTGGAAAGACAAAAAAAAAGAAATAAAAACACTGGTTGGAAGGGGAAAAAGAAGTTGTCCACCAATTCCAAAGGAGAGAATTTGGAAATGGAGGTCGGAAAAATAAATAAATAAATAAATGAATGAATATTGAGTGATGAAATGAGGAAAGAAAAATTGTAAGGAAAAAAAATAAAAAATGTTCATCCATTGAAGAGTAGAGTGTGATTTGGAGTTTTAAAAAAAAAAAATTGAATCATAAAAAATGACTAGAATTTGCAAAAAAAAATAAAATCCTATAAGAAAATAATTAACATTTAATCATTTTTTAAAAATCCAAAGAATAAAATCACTTCATTTTTCAATTTCGCATAATCTAAAATCTAACACCATAATTTATTTACCTCGCCTTTTTCCCCACTATTTTCCCACTTTCTATTTCTTTTTCTTTTCTTTTCTTTTCTTTTTCTAGCCCCAATTACTAGTATGCGATTTTTACTATGTAGATAACCTCAGTATTTACGGTCACAGGGTAAAAGAGCCCGTACATTAGTGCATACCCCGTCGAAGTACGTATTAGTATTTGTACGCCGTAGATACGGACCGTCGTCGTCTTCTTCCTTCTGTGAGAGGAACGTAGCTCATGCGACAGGAGGAGCGTCTGACGAGCTTCTGTTTTTCGCAGTTTTGCAGTGCAAAAACCTAGAGGTCTATTGATCGCAACGTTGCGGTATTTAGGTGCGCCAATCGGTGCAGTAAACTAGAGGGCGGTGTCGGTGAATTTTTTGGCAATCGCAAAACAAAAAGTGGGGGAATATAGACCAAAATTATAGACCAGGTCTTCTCTTCTTCTTCTTCTTCTTCTTCTTTGGGGAGTCTTGGAGCTTCGGATCGAAAGAGAAAACATACAACAAAACAAAATGAACGTGGGACCTGCAGGCTTTTGTTAGTTCTCTTCTCTGATCACCTGCCTTTTCTATGTTCTTCATCCCTTTCATTTTGATGTCATTTAGCAATGAGCGCCACTTTTTGGTTGCTAGCTAGCCATGTCTTCTTCTTACTCATTCCTTGGCTTCCAACCTCCAAGCGAAGAAATGGATTTTGTTTTCTTCATAGGGCTAGTGATCTCTCGGTTCATGCTTTCAGGAAACCCTAATTTCTGTAGAGGTTCTCCAAACCCTAATCATATTTTTGAAGTTGTCAGTTTTGCATCTTTGAGACCTGAGGATTCCTTTCAGATAGTTGGCAATATTACTGGTCATGCCACTGAGAAAAGAAAAGCTTCAAGCGGTTTCTGGGGGGGCTGTCTTCAGTGGGTCAATATCCTGAAATTCCCTTTGGGTGGCACTAAGGAAAATGGAGTAATTGATGAGTGTAGCATCAACTTCTCAGCAAAAACATAGGAGCACATAATTCACAGGAAATGGCACAATATTGAGCTATCATGGTGTGTGTGAAATGCAGATAATGCACCTGTTACAAAGGGGATAGTGCTTATATGTGGTTTAGTGTCCGTCCTTGTTGGCACACAAGGTGGTGCTAGGGTTTGCAGCCTCTCATATCAGGTACTTTGTATACATCTTCATCGGATGGAGTTATCCCCTTGTCATTTTACTACAACATGTTCTCATGAGCATGCTCTACAGTCATCGAAATTTCTACTCTTTGGAGAAAGGCCAGTATGGAAGTTGAGGTTCTTTGAACAGCTGTGTGCTGATAGAGCTTTTATGTGGAGCAACAGAAAGTTGTGCAGAAGCTGGAATTGTGGCGTTTGGTCACATCACCATGTGTGTTTTCATCGACACCAGAGCTCTTGTTTGGATTGTACTTGGTGTACTTTTTCCGAGTCTTTGAGCGACAAATTGGGTCAAACAAATATTTGGTGCACACCTCTTTACTGCACAACATTCTTCAGTATTTATGATATTGTTTCATCCAGATACAGATGCTATTTGTCTACCTGTAGATTGTGTATGTGCTCCTTATATCAATTTCGTTTTGTAGTCAGAATTTAGTAATGGATACTATGTTAAGTTTTCCAATATAGATTGCCTTGTAGTGTGGGGCATTAACTTTTGGCAGGTGGACCTGCCAGGTCTTTCTCTTGTTTTCAACAGCTTTCACAACCATTTTGGAGGTAGTCACATTGGCTGCATTTAAAGGTATTGGATACTCAACTTTTGTCAACTTTTATGTATCTGTTGCAAAGTGGAGCATTTTATTTGTACAGTCTTAACATTGTAGGAGGATCGGTTATCCTGTGCTCTGTTTTTTGGGCTTCATTGCCATGTTCTTTCACAAGCACATGGTCACTTGAGTATCTAGCTTTCAATTGGCAGATGATGGTGAATTTACAGCTTTATGGACTTTGTGCACAAACACCATGGACTCTGCTTCAATTGCCAGCACTATTTTGAGTTAGAAGCAGATGGATTCTGAAGAGTTTAATGGCACTTTAAACTTGCAGACACAAGGTTACTGTCAGGCATATCCTTGACCCCAGGACCATATGGCTTGATATTTGCATCCTTTGTTCCCTTCTTCTTTGACATCCCAATCTCCACAAGGTTCAAGGTTTTTGGTGCCCACTTCTCAGACAAGTCATTTGTCTACCTTGCAGGCTTGCAGGTACACTGCACATCCTTGTAGTATCTTCCAAAATATTGATTGATTTAGTAGCACTTTCTATGCTCATTATTTAGGGAAGCAATGACTACCAAGGCTTTTGGACTTCATTACAGTTGAAGTGCCCTTACTATCTGTTTGTCCATGGGAATGTTGGGGTGTTTCTTCAGCTCTTGTTGTCATCATGGAAGCGATCACTTGTTCCAGGCATTTGTGGGATGATAGCAGGGTTCATATATAAGTCAAATGTTCTGCGAATTCGAAGAGCAAAGGTATGCAAGATTCAATACAGTCTGACCCACATTTGTCATGCTCGCTGCTGTCAATCTTAGGAGGTGTATCATCACAATATAATTATGTAGATGGTGACAGTGATTTCGGTCTTGCAGTTCCCAGAGGGGCTAGCTGCTGCAACAGCCCAATTATTTTCACCATTCATGTCTGGTGTATCTTCACCATCCACCAATGGTAGAGCTAATGCCAGCAGAGAGGCTACAAATGCTGCTCCTCCTGATCAGGCTTTTCAGGTATGCAGAGTTCTAATGTTGTCCCACAGAGTGAATACCCTCACTGCACTGTTACAGGGATCAGTTTCTTCTTTATTATTTGTCAGCTGCTTCTGTAAGATGTGGTGTGAGATGATGTCTATGATGGTTTGCAGAATCGGTTTGTGGCAACAGCACCCCCCCTGAGTGCGCTGTTGCCACCTCCTGAAGAATCAGTGTCAACACTTGTTGCTATGGGTTTCATACGGGAGGATGCACTGCAAGCATTGGCGATTGCCAGAAATGACATGGCAACTGCAACAAATTTCTTGCTAGAATCTCAAGTTCGTTAAGGTCTGGCAACAGGCTTCCAATTGCTTTATTGAAGGTTTTCATGGAGTAGGTGACCACTTCAGTGTATCTTCCCTTGTGTATTCAGACAGATGCAGGCTTGGTTTCATTTCTGACTCAAAAGTGTAGACTTGAGGGTGCACAAGAGTGATTCTGTTACAAATCACAATTTGCCATCTTGCAAGAGCCATACCCCTTTCATCTCTTGAGCATATACTTCTTGTTGTATTGCAGCCTGTTGATAAGGTAATTCTGTGATTCTGGATTGCATCAGAATGTCCAATGACATGTAGCAGACATGTGGGTATGGGAGTATAGTTAGTGCAGTTTATTATTGAAGATGGCATTGTGTTACTTAGCAGACATATGCTCATTAGCTACATCTATCTTAGTGGTTTTGAGTTTCTGAGCTTGTATATTTTGCACAGGCAAATATCTGATTGTAAGGGTGGTCTTCTAGAGATTAGATTTGGAGTGTGCCCATCATGCAAAGCCTTGAAGGGGGATGTAAATCATCATGCCCTTCATTTGAAGAGCAGTGAAAGTTTCTAGAATGGTATGAGGAAGTTCAGCCTTGAATGCTGCACTAGTCACTCTCTCTGACCTTATAACTTTCTCAGGGCCCTGTTCTCACCCATGTGGTTGGAGTCAAGTTGTCAGTTAGCTTCTTTCTTGTCCATCGAGTTCTTGAACCTCTCAACTTCTAACGCTGACAATCTTCCCCCTTTTTGTTGCAATTTTTTTACATTTCAGATTTGGAAGCAGGAATGAAAGTTTTAGTGAATATTTTTTGTTGATATGAGCAAAATTTCATGTTTTGAGTTCTTGTCATTGCACTTGTCAGTGGCTCTAGGGAGAGCCCTTAACTTGTTTCGTGAAAAAACAGGATGAGATATGGTCTATGGACTCCTTCCACAACTTCAAGGTAGGTAAAGCCACATATTTCACTTTTTGACTAGATTTTCTGCTAGATAATTTGATTCTTGTGTTTGCAAGTTTGTCTTGGTGTTGTCAATTGCCAATTAATTGTGCAATTGGTTAAGCTAGCTTTTGCATCTTCACATATGAGTCCAATTTTTTGGAAACTTTTTATTAACTCAAATTCTTCTCCAAATTATTTATTTGTTATCCCTAGTCAAGATGTTTGTAGATGAGATAGTACACTGAGATATCCCTGTTTCTTAGTTTTTAGAAAGAGCTACTAATGAGGTGTTTCCTTGTGTGCAGAATTTCACCAAAATCTGAAAAAAGAAAAAAGAAGAGGGAATACTCTGCCACAATATTTCCACATGTTATTATATATATATATGTAAGTTTTGTTGAATCCCATGTTTCTAGGCATTCATTTCATCTATTATTTATCTTAAAATAAATTATCTTGGATGCTTTCAATTTCGCAAACCCATATATCATCCAGTATCACATTTAGTTCTCTATTTCCTTGTGGCTTAGATATCCTCTGAACGTTTAAACATGATTAATTCCATTTTTTCCTTTTCATCCATTCTCCAACTTTTGTTGTTGGAAAATGGAAGGTTGAATATGAAAAACAAAAGAGGAACGAAGAATATTCAACTTTCTCAAAAATTTCATTTTCTTCAAACCAATATTATACACTGTCTTTTTGTTTTCACAAATAGCAATCCACGAGGGTGCAATAACAACAAAAAGGCCATAGTTGGCCATTTAGGTGATTGCTTACAAAGTAAAAGTTAGTTATTTAGGGTAATTGTAGAATATTGGGATTGGTAATGGAATGTGATGGATTATCGAGTGTTTTGATATCACTTTTCATGCCCCAAAACTCATCTAAACATATTGTGCTTTTCTTGAGTGTCAAGTTGCACTCCTAATTAACTTTGCATGTGTCCCACATGAGCACATGATTGAAACCTCACGACCCAACTTGTCCCTTAGACAAAAGAGTTGTTCGAAGTCCTAACTCATTATAAGAGTTATGGATTTAGATTCATTGTGGACCTTCTCAATACTCTAGGGCCTTTTTGCACTCAGTCACTTTCACCAAGTCTTTTGGCCCAACCACTATGAGGTCCTATCTTGGGAGCTAAACATTTCACCCTTGAGCAAACACCAAGTCGCCTTGTGGTGAGTTGCTTTGACTACTCACAATTGGGTTCCATCTTACCTTGAAGCGACCATTTTTTGCACCCTTGGTGACTTCTTGCCACCTTGAATGTGACTTACCACACATTGGGTTCCCACTTGGGTTCCATCTTACCTTAAAACAACCTCTTGTTGTGCCCTTGGTGACATCTTGCCACCTTGAAGGCGATTCACCATGCATCGGGTTTCAATTCGTCGCCTTGATGTGTCACCGTCAAGTGGTACCAACATGAACCCCAACACATAGAGGCATGTCACCTAGTCGTCACTCTAAAGATGTCAACATCCTCATTGTCGTTTGCTCTCTTAAGGTCTCATAGGCCATCACCATCTTTAATAATTTTCACAAACACAAGTGTGCAAGTTAGCTACTCCCCACTTTGGTCTTTTTTTTTTATATTGATTTTCTTTTGTTTTCTAATACAAGAGAAAACTAATGGAAAATTGTGTTCCCTTTTAGCATTAACTTTTATCAAAACTTTCTCACAAACTCCCCTTCTTTTCTACCAATTTTATTTTGTTTTCTGATACAAGAAAAATCTAAAGGAAAGTCAAGTGATGGATTATCAAATGAGGGTTTAGAGTTGGTGGGGTGAAAGCAACCCCCAAGTTGAGGCTATTTTCAAGTAGAATTTTGCATACCTTTATTTTAAGATTCAATTATGTTTCATGTGAGAAAAATCTTGATATATAGATTGAAGTATACATTGATCATAGCACATGAAAACAATCTTTGATGATTTTCCTTTTTATTGTTTTATGGTGTTTATGATTTTCTT
>Ga0116228_10006419_pt1 | contig 10503 bp, 5 predicted proteins | sample S1TSphfallax_2_FD_89694 | JGI IMG/M metagenome (GOLD analysis project Ga0116228, IMG submission 89694) | Host-associated microbial communities from peat moss isolated from Minnesota, USA - S1T2_Fc - Sphagnum fallax MG | ecosystem: Host-associated > Plants > Peat moss > Unclassified | place: USA... | reverse complement strand
GGCTATCAGTTCTAAACTTGGGGTTCAGGTTGTTGTGACACAGACCTGAACCAAGAATCCTTTGGTGGAACCATCCATCACAAAAGCTAGACCCATGGATCTAGCCATTTGTTAAAATCAAAATTGAAACTGTGAAAATCAACTCTTGAACATATGTTCAGGTTCTTTACTTTTAGGCAATTTGAACCTTTTTTCAAAGAACTGGCGAGTGAGCTGAATTTTAAAGCTAATCAATTTATTTTAAAGTTCATTAGTTGTGGAACTCTGTATCTATGAGATCCTTAGTTTTAATCTGGTGTAAAAACATTGTATCTAATAAGCAATTTTTGATCTTAAGGAGTGTGTAATGTATACATGGAATTGAACTCCATTATCAAACCAAGCCCACATGTTCTTGAATTTGAAAAACTGTGCCAAAATTTGAAATCCGAATGACATTGAACCTACTATACCCAGAGAACCAAAAAACTTTGAAGTGCCAAAACAAAACTGACAGCAGAGGTTCTCTTAAAAGGAAGAATCAGTCAACATTGGTTGCAAAGGAGCTTACAGGCTACAAGTATGGTAAGACCTGAGGCAATATCATCCATTCCAACCTGGTAGAATCAGAGTCAAAATACAGAATACATTTTATAGTTGAAAATTTTAAGTTGTAATTTATATGTAAATTTTAAATTGGATGCAGTTGGTGATACCTATTTCTCCACAAGTAAAATAACTTTCCAATTCAAATGAATATATAATCATGGTGTAAGTTTTCATAATCAAGGTAATATAAATACAAAACAAATTACTTTTATTTGTATCAAACTATTTTTAACAAATTTTGTTTCCAGTTGATCATTTGGGTTAATGACATTTCCAATTCAGATTTCAAATAGCTTCAACATAGTACATCTAATTTTGATTTAGTCATATTGGGTTTAATATATGTTTCATTTCATATATTCTTCATTTTTCCATCTAAAAGATTAGTTTTTGAATCTATTTCTTGAGCCTCATAACTACACTCAAATCTTTCTTTTCTTGATTTCACTTCACACACTCAAAGCATGGATGGATTTGTTTAGTAAGCTTCATTCTATTCTATTTTGAATAGTGAGATTTTTAAAATTTTGTTTGTGTTTCATTGGGGCCAAGGGTGGCGTAATTCAAAAAGAACGTTCCCATTGGTATAATATGTTTACATTGATATATGTTCCCAACTACGGCATGAAAAACAATACCGAAGTCAGAGTCTTGTGAAATTTGTAAGGTCTTGAACAACTGAACAGGTACCAAGCAAATCTCCAAAAGACACTATGCAATCTGATTATCCATAGGATTAAGCAACAGCACCACAGCCAAGTGGGGGAAGTATGGTGATTCCTGACTCCTCACAGTTCTTTGTGTAATTGAAGATGTGTTCATCCTATTTTTTGGATAGCTGAGTCTAGTACCTTCTACTGAGAATTGGTACTTTCTGTCAAAATAATTATTTAACATTGAAGGGAGTGTGTGCACTATGGTCCAACAACCCAATCTAACCCCAAGTTAAATTTTAATTGAAAAAGTTCATAAGACTTCTATCGAAGTGTGTTTATTAGAGATAGCAAGGTACAAACTAATGTTGGGCAAGTATATGGTGGGCAAGTATATAGTTCATCATCTATGAATATTACAATATTATAATAGAAATCTCCAAGAAATTTACATACCAGAATAATGTAGGTATAGATTGTCAATATTATACATTTTTACAATACGAATATAACCAAATTTGCAATTCTTTGGACATTGACATGGATATAAGTAGTTAGGAGACCAACACTAACAAGTATTGAACATAAACATTGGCATTATGTAAAAAGCATTACCCCTCAAAATTTATTGAATTTGTACTTCATATTGATTACAAAAAAAATCATTCCAAACTACATATATATGATGAAGTCCAAAACTACAATGCATCAAAGTTCTTAACTTCTTCTAACTTATCTTCTAACACTCAAACATTCTAATATACCCATCACACCCATTCCTTACCTAAGGAAGGTTACCAATATTGAAGGTTAGTGAAATTGCATTCTCAAAATCTTACCTTGCCCAATGATGAATATAATAATGATCATAACAATCTTCTCTTGAACCTATGACTAAGTCAAAAACTAATTGTTTATAACATCATAAGGTATTGATTTTCAAAAATCCCAACATATTCCTAAACCTCTTAGCATTACACCACTAAATTCCCAATCTCAACTTGATGTGCAATAACAATACCAATATCTACTTGTTGTGTTTAAATACTATTATTAGTTAACATGTCTTTTATTTCATCAATATGAGAAGCAAATTGTTGTGTAAATAGAAAAAGACACATTTACAAAAGACATAGGAAAATATTTTATGCCACTCCGCTCGGTTGTATTTAACTAGAATGCATCCAATTTTTGAATTTAGTTAAGACATTTTGAAATTTGAAAACTTAGGCTCAAATTTTATAAATACATTTTAATTAAAAATTATATCATTCATATTCTATTTTTTTCAATTTCATGAGGTTGGTGGACTAGTGGTCATCCACAAACATTATATCAAATCTTTTCCATTTCAACCCTATTTTTGCAACTATTGATGCATCTAGTCTTCGAACCAATTAACTTTGTGACTACCACTATGTTAATCCTTTGTGTCATCATAATCATAAGTGCATGTAATCACATATACAACTATGATTTGGCAAAACCAGATTTAAATAAAAGATGTGATTTTGATTTGCAATTGTTATATGTTTGGATGGATAGGTAGAAGGAAAGTGAACATGTGTTATCCATTATTAAGTATACATTTATTACTAGATGAAAACCTAGTTATTTTTACAACTACTTTTATGTTTTTTGCCAACTATACATTAGTTGCACCAATTGTACAACAAATCACTCAATGATTGTAAAATGCAACAAAGGTGCAATAGAGGTGTGGTAAAGGCAGAATAGAGATATGATTGTAAAGGAAGGTAAAAACATGCGACAAAAAAACATCATAATGATTATGAAAATTTGAAGGTTTGTTGTTGTGATGATAGTGAAATATGGAAGAAATTTATTGATGATGTTATAGATTGAAAGTTTCATTTGTCAAAGGTTTTTATTATGCTATCAAATGTTTAACACCATTTTCAATTTTCAAAATTGGTGTAATGATAGAGATGTTATGTGAGTATTTACATAAATTATTTATGTGCATGTAGGTTTAAACAATGGTATTTATTTTATCTTTTATTTATGATATTACCTTCAAATTTGAACAAACCATAATTTGTATATTTCACAAAAAGTAGTGTAGCCTATGCCGTTGGCCCAAGTGTGAACAAACTCAATTGATTTTCTTTTTGAAACCTAATTTTTGTAATTTGTTTGAATTTGCAACAAGAAAATCCACTAAAAATTCAATATCTTCAAGACTTTAGGTCTAAAAATTGTGAAATAAACTCTATTAAATTTGATTCATCGAGGGCTTCCCAACAACACCAAAAATGTTTCCAAATTTCAATCTAGTTTTCAATTTTAATTTTATTTAATTTCCATTTTTAAAATGGCTCAATAATCAATAGATTCCACATTGAATTCCAAACAATTTCAAATCAAGTTAGTGCACCACTACTCATTGAAAGCTTTCCAAAGATACCAAGAATGTGACACAAAGTGCCATGGTTTGGGAAGTCTCAAAGTGTCAAACAAAACAAACTACCTTGCTTCATAAATAGATGTGATCATATTGTTTTGGGAGTTTAACATGAAAAGGATCATTTACTCTTTAACTAACAAATATGATACAATCTATGATCTTTAGTTGAAATACATGTTCATTTTAGATTTCCCTAAAAGGTTTATGAATAACAACATTGTTAAATCTTTAATCAAAACACAACCTTCATAAAATTAACTTGAATTTTCAAGTCCTAATTTTCACTTGATATATGTCATGGGAAATACCTTCAACATTTCATATAATCCATGGAATGGAAAATTTTGTGTGGAAAGTGAATAATAATGTCTTTGATTACTAAGTTGATATGACCAAGCAAAGTTTTTATGTTAAGATATTTTTCTCTTGTTCAAACATGATCATGTTTGGAGGAGTTGACAAGATTCACTACTATGAATGTTTTCCTCCTTAAAATAAGGTTCGCCACTTGGAATAACTCAATTTGCATAATTTGAACATCCTTGAAAGAACAATTGATTTTGGAAGCAAGATATCATGAAGGTATCATAAATCTAGTTATGATGCATACTAATAGGTTTCATATGTCTGAAAATGCTCTTGATGTTGTCAAGATTATCAAATATCTTCAATCTCCCTTCATGTTCGATATGTTGCCTGGTTTGTTAATAATATGATTTCAATCTCCCCTTTGAGATTTGATTTGTTTCCAAGGTTGTCAATATCTTCAATCTCCCCTTAGGTTCGATTTGTTGCAATGATTGTCAATAATCTTCGATCTCTCCTCTTCTTGATTTGTTTCCAACCTGTTCAATCTCACCTCTTGTTTGACATATATGTTGCCAGGGTTATGAATATGATTATCAAATAACTTCAATCTCCCTCCACATTCGATATGTTGCTAGGGTTGTATAATGTGAATTCAATCTCCCCTTTGAGCTTTGATTTGTTTCCAAGGTTGCCAATATTTTCAATCTTCCCTTAGGTTTGACTTGTTGCCATGATTGTCAATAATCTTCAATCTCTCCTCTTCTTGATTTGTTTCCAAGGTGTTCAATCTCACCTCTTGTTTGACATATATGTTGCCAAGGTTATGAATAATATTCAACCTTTGGTTCCTCTTTGATTTTTTGCCAAGGTTGTCAATTATCTTTAATCTCCCCTCCTCTTTGAGTTGTTGCCATGGTTTACAAGATCTTTGATCATCTCCTATCCTCCTTGACTTGTTGCCACATGGTTGCCAATTTTCTTCAATCTTCCCTTCTCTTTGAATTCGTTGCTTGTGGTTAATGTCCATTAGCATCGATCTCCCCTCCTCTTCTTTGATTTGCTGGCCAAGAATGATGCTTTCCCTGTGTCCTGTTCAGCAATGATTTTCTTAAGACTGAAGCTCGCAGCAGCGCTATTGTATTCTCTAAGAGTCTCTTTCATGAGATCTCTCATCATGTAGGACGTTTTAGCCTTTGACATCATGAAAGGAAAGTGAAGCTCTCAAACTGATAATGGGTTGCAGGCTGGGGATTCATTTTACACAGTGGAAGGTTTCCAGGCGGCTCCTGGCAAATGCTGGTGAGCCAAAGTATAATTTTGTTCTGAAAGTTTCTGTGTCTAGGATCTGAGGTGGTGAGATCAGGATGTACAGTATGTTCATAACAAAATCAATACTAATCCCAGCAACATTGTAGATTTGATTCCATTGATACTGTTTTTCGCAGCATCACATCATCGTCATGGAGCTGGTCCTGGAGAAATTCTCTTCTCAAATTCATGAAACTCCACTGCAATCATCAAAGCAGAATTGAAGATTCAGCTCTAGTCATGAATGTCACAGGAATCTTCATGTCTACAGTAAGTAGAGGTCTCATCAAGTTTCACAAGTTTTTCCAACTTCAATTTCATATTAGGATGCGACCTCCCACAGTATAATAAACAAAATGCCTTGTAGAATTCACTTCCAAGGACCTTGATCTCGGGGGATTGTCTTGAACCATTTTGCATCTAGCCAGTTGTGCAGTAGTGCAAGATCCTGAAGGGTTCAGATCTCGCTCGCCTGCCTGCCTGCTTGCGACAGAAAAAGGAGGATGAAGTCCCTAACAAACTGAAGAAGCTGTTTTCTTTGCAATTCTTGCATTGTCATGTAACCCTAATCATCATGTAACGACCGGCAGGAGCGGCGCGTCGGCCGCTTACGTTTAGGATGACCACTTTTGCTTTGCTAGCAGCTTGTTTGGCGGAGAAAATGGCACCTATCGGCGCATTAGAAAGCTGCCGTGATGGACGGACGGCACCGCCAATTAGGTACCTCTTGGCCGCCCCTCCGCTCGGCCGGCCACGCTGAAAATCAGCGGGATCGGCCACCGTTTGTGTGTCGAGCATCAACTTGCCAGGCGGTTTAATCCCGTCAAAAACTGGCGCTGCAAGTGATTTCGGTTACCAGATATTTATTACATATTTTTGTGAATGTTTTATTTTCGTATATTACGTGAAGCTGTCGTAGAAACGGGGATGAATCTTTTCATCGAAGAAGCAGCAGCTCTTGACTGCATCTCTACCGACAATTAGTTCCTGATCTGCAGCTCTAAGGCTCTTCTGCTTGTTCGTTGTCAGTATAGCAAGCAGAGCTTTCGACTAATTTCTGAAGAAGATTTTATATGCTGCATGCATGTAGCTACATGCGTTTGTGACATTTGCAGTACTTACACATGATCTGTTATGCATCATGCAGCTGAGCACACAAAATTAGCATATAGAGATCAATGGGTAGGAATTACATCCTGAGCTCTAATGGCACTCAGGGTGTTATATCTGAGCTAGCACAAATGTCTTAGGTTTTGGTGCAAATGACTTTGGCTGATCAATGAAGATAGTCCAGTTACTGAGACTTTCTTTTGCAGTGTGCACAGGTACAACCAACAGATGATACTATAATACATTAGTAAGCTATGTATACTGGTTTAGGGTTTCCTTGATGAAGTGGTGAGGGTGGTGCAGGAAGAATATGCATGCTTGAGCTTGAGCTTCAAGCATGCATTGAAGAATTGGCAAGGTTAGATTAAACTTCTATTTGTCATTCACTCTATTGAGTCCTTAATGGTGCTACTAGTGCAGTGTGTACAGTTCTGTCCAAGGACAGTGCTCAACTAGACAGTTCCGATTGAGGCCAAACTGCAATGGATGCCTGGATGCTTCCCAGCTTCCCAGGCAGCAATTGCAATTTTGTATTTGTAGATGTCACAATGTCTCCAGCAATTGCAAGTTGTAGACACAATTATGGACCTCCAGCAATGATCTGCGATTGTAGACACACATATCCATATACCCTGCAGCAACTGTCAATTGCAATTGTAGACACATCCTCAGCAAATTGCAATTGTAGTTTTTGATGCATCCCCCCATGAGTGCATGATTGCGGGCTTTTTTTAAAGTAGCTACTGCAACTCTAGCAGCCTTAAATATTTTTCTAGAGAAATTGAACACTTCCCATATCCAAGGCACAAAACTTCCATTTACACAAAAAGAAGTTTCATTTTATCTTAGTCAATCAATTGTTCTTCCTTCAGCTTTGCAATTGTCTTTGTGTTTCCAGATTTGGGACTAAATTGGACTCTTGAGATGACATAATTGTGCACCTCAGTGAAGTTGTTGAACCACTCTGTAGGGATTCAACTGCTTTTATCAAATCCAATTCCTGGGGTTCCCATGGAAGAAGTCTATGTGAAGCCTTCGTGAGAAAGCCAGCATTTTTGAGGGAATCATCTTGGGCAAATTAAGGTGGCAGAAGGGAACCACTCCCATGCACTCTCTCTTCCTGGTTCTGAGTAACTATTGTAACACCAAACAATAGGATTGTGCACTGTGTGGATTAAGGTCTGAAAATGTAAAAGCAAAAGTGTCACAGAAATTTGCATATATGATTTTCTCATGACAGTTGCATCGGGGTTTAGGGTTTAGGGTTCAAACTTTAAACCCTTAACATCCCTCTTTACATTTTCATATAGAACCAAGTCAATTTGAACTGAACATTTTGTTGCAGTGACAATCTGTGAGCTTGAATGTTTTGGCACACTTCTTCTCATAGCTGATACTTACACCCATCTAAAGGTGAAAGAAAGCCCAAGCAGGACACCCACAAGAGCTCAAAGTTAATAACTTCAAGACACCATAGAATGAAACAAGCAACAACAGATAAGCTGAATTCACCTACTACAAGAAAGAAAAATGTTCAACTCAGAAAGACACCACTGCACTAGATTTTTCCTTGGATTACAAGTGATTGATATCTAATGTAAAGCTCCATACATGCTGATTCAGACCTTGACTCAAGAGGCTTAAAAAACAAGCAAAGACTCACTCTACCAGTGCCCGTATTGCATGTTCAAAACTCAAACCAACAACACCAGTTCAAATTAGGAAATTATGTTCCATGAAACCCTAAACCCTAAACCCCCATCCCCTTATTCCAAGTTCAAACCAACAACGATTCTTTTAAAATAGGAAGTGTTACATCAAGTTCCCAAAAATATATACTCACTCACAGACTACCACAGTGTTACTACTAACACTTGGTGAGCATTCCTCAAAACATGGGGCACCACATGAAAACTACAGGGTTCGCTTGCGAGTCTCTCCCTTAAATGGCAGAGCCAATAAAGCCAAAGGCGAATTCAATTAGCTCTCAAATAATTAATTGGCTCTGGCAGCAGGTAGCATGTGAAATGACAAGATTAGTGCCCAAGATTTAAGTTAGTGGGAGTGATCACAGGAAGATGATCCACTGATGATCTTCTAATTCTAGTAAAATGGATACTAATTTTGACGAGTGGATCAGGCCCAGGCATCTTTGTAAGGCTCCAGGCCATGGGCATTACTGGAATAAGGGCCCCTGTGAGGTGGAACCAAGGCCCAGGCATCTTTGTAAGGCCCCAGGCTTTGGGCATTACTGGAATAAGGGTCCGTGTGAGGTAGAGCCAAGGGGCCTGTTCCTGGTAATGCCCCATAGCTGAGGGCATTTACACATTTATGCTGTGATTTATTGAGGTTTTCAGTTGCCAGAAGTGAGGAAAGAAAAAAGTAAAAATTGCCAAATTCATATATGTGGTTTTCATTGTGTAGCCAAACATATAATAAGATGATTGAAGATTTGTAGTTTATTTCTGGTTTATAGCCAGATTTGGCTAAATCTATATACAGATCTGATTGTCACTTTTTTCTACAAACAGAAATTCCTTTAAAAGAAAAACACTGATTGACATCCATCATTTGACGCTTTTACAACTGCACTCCCTCAAATTGCAACTTTTACATTGATGCACTGCAGCAGCTGGGCCCCTCTTGCTGGCTTCACACCCAACAAGGCCCCTGCTTGCTGCAGTCTAGAAAAGGCCAGCCAGAACTTGCAGCTTCAGAAATGCTCAGATGTGCAGGAAGGAAGAAAGAAAGAAAGAAAGAAAAGATCAGAGGCTGCAGAGGGTAAGTTATAACAATCAGCTGTTGCTGCTTTCCTGCTGCCTGCAGCACTAGTTAGAAGTCAGGTCTGGAACAAGAGTCGGTGGACAAGAAGCCAAGCTTCAGAAACCGATGCTGCTGCTGCTGCTGCATGCAGCAAACGAAGTACTTTAGCCCATTTTTTGTCTGTCTGATCTGTGCTGCACAAGCATTGATTGCTGCTCAAGCCAGTAGCTTCTGCAGTATAATGCAGACGTACCTACAGAACTAGGTACTTCATTCAATGGCAGGAAAAAAGTTCAATTGCAAAAGTAAAATTCCCTCTGACTCCGGTGAAAACTTTTGCTTGCAAAACATGAGATTCATGAAGTATAAGTACATGACTGCATGAAGAAGAACTACTGGCATCATGAAGTCAGCAGATTTTGAGAAAGAAAAGCTTGTTCATGTTCAAATATGAGTAGTCTGAGGTACAAACTACAACCGCCACTAACCCTAAACCCTAATCAGCTCCACCACCAGCTGCAGTTTGCATCAAGAGTGTAATTGTACAACAGAAAATGAAAGAAAGAAAGCTAGGCTTTCGATCAAGCTGATGATCTGATGCCTTGAAGTCTGGATGGGCTGCAGCTACTGCTACTATGATCAAAGTTAAAGTACCTACTCGTCACCTGCAGCAGCAACATTCTGCACATTAACGTTTAAAATCCAAATGGAAAACCAACACGATGTAATCTTAGAACAGTCGCAGCTGAACGTTAAAACGAATGTCGAAGCTGCAGCAGAAGCTTTGGGTTTGAACAACAACAACAACAACACATGAGGGTGGTGGGTTGTTTGTTGTGACTAGTCATGTGAAACAGATACAAAATAATACTGAGATGATCATGAACACTACCCAACAACACACTACTGTCATGTTAAGGCGCATGGAAGGCATGCAGCTTTGCTCAACTTCCCTCTGCAGCCAACAAAGCACTAGGGTTGCCTTGGGACTTGTTTGTTTGTTTACCCAACACACTGTGAAGTGAAGAGAAAGGCGAGTTCACATGTAAGTTCTTTTCCCCTTGCAAGCAAATCATGGTTGGCAGCAGCTTGAGAACATGAGGAGCGAGGAGGTGCGAATTGTTGATCAAGCAGTGCAGCAATTGCTGCTGCTCCATGCATGATGATTCCTGCAGCAAAATCAATCGGTCTGACACAAAAGAAGAAATTTCTTCAGTAGATCTTGGTGTACTTTCGAGGTTGGTTGTTGAGTGCCATATTCTCCAACGACATCAAATGTCCCGTGCTATTCACACGTCGCAAGCTACGCTGCACACTGCTGAACCCTGCAGAAACATGAGCAGC
>Ga0116228_10006417_pt1 | contig 10507 bp, 8 predicted proteins | sample S1TSphfallax_2_FD_89694 | JGI IMG/M metagenome (GOLD analysis project Ga0116228, IMG submission 89694) | Host-associated microbial communities from peat moss isolated from Minnesota, USA - S1T2_Fc - Sphagnum fallax MG | ecosystem: Host-associated > Plants > Peat moss > Unclassified | place: USA... | reverse complement strand
GCTCACAAGAACAAAATAGGAATGGGTAACTGAAGCTGGCGAGAAAGAAGAAGGAATGAAGGAAAAGAGCCGAACCTTGCTTTCCTGGCGACGAGCCATCCAGCCAAAGAGTGAATCTGCCTCGTTGAGCGCCACATAGGTGACAGCCACCATCGCCGCGAATGTGTAGGTCCTCACCATCGTTGCCAAATCCTCCCTTCTCAACCCCAAAAGAAAACATAAAAAGAATCCACCAAACAAAACAAAAAAGGTGAGACAGATCTTTGCAAACAAAAGGCTTTTCCGTTATTCCTCCAATTGCTTCTAAGCAGAACTCAGCCGTTAAGCAAGATCCAAGAGAAAATACCTGGTGGGTGCACAAACCGAAAGAATGCGAAACCAACGCTCTGTTCGGCTTTGCCCAGAAACCAAGCTTTGAGGTCCCACTTAACGTCCCGATATTAATGCAGTCGAGATCTCAATCCATATTCCATATTGAGATCCCATTTGAGGTCTCCTAAATACATTTTCCCTCAAAAGACACTCTCCTTAAAAACAGAAAAGTCGGAGTTTTCCCAAAAAGAACTCAGTGAGTGGTATTTTTTCTTTGTGGCAAAATTCTGCAAAAACAATGAAAATTTGTGATTTTTATGGATTTTGTTTCGCCATTTTTCAAATAAAGAAATTAAATTAGTCAAATCTAGACCTAGGCATGTCCTTGGTTGTGTCACTTGTAGCAGCACATTTGTTACAATGTTGGAGCTCACCTAGGACAGACGCCATTTAATGCTAATTAATGTTGGGGATCCTCACAAGTGCACCTACGTGAGGGTCATTTGGTACTGTCTCTTCATCCCCCACCTTCCTCCAACACTTTCGGTACTAGAGAGCAGGCGGCTAGGGTCGATTACAGCTCTGAGCAAGTCCACAGGGGGCCCTAGCGGGCCTGCTCTTTAGCGTTAGAGGTCGGTTATCTCACCCAAAAGAATCAAGAGGGGGTTAACAAATAAGGATTGCCCTATTGGTGTTCATATGTTGCCTTATCATCGAACGCTTGGTGATAAAAAATTGTGTTTGGCATTTTTTATAGTTAGTTTCAACTAGTGACATTCAGTTTATGTTTGGTCATGGGAGTGTTAGAGAATTTTTATATGGAGATTTTGTTCATTTATCTAGTGGGAGGTGTTTGGTGATGAAGGGTTAAAGAATAGTATAACACACATATATGTATACATCCATATGACTGTTAACCACAACATTAATGGACAAAATTGTTTGGTGAAGGGGGGTATTTTAGTAGAATTATAATTCTTGTTATTCTATGATTAAAGGTAATGTTTGGACATGGACTCATATACATCACAAAGTGATGCACGTATATATTGCAAATCTAAGAAATCCAAATGTACTTGGGGCTTTAGGTGTTTGGTGAAAGGAAACATTTAGGGGGGATTTACAAATAATGAACTCCATTATGTGCTTTTTAGTGTTTGGTGATGAGCACAACTTTTAGGGTTGAAAGGGGTATAACACATTAAAGGACTCTAGCAACACATTGAATTACAAAGTTTCTGAACCTAAGGAATTAAGAAATTCCTAAGTCTTTTTCTCACCAAAACAACCCATCACCATCATAATGTTGGGTGTCTAAGTGCAATTGTATTACATTCAACTTCACTAAGCTCAATAGCAAATGGACATGTCTAGAGTGCCACAACATGTGGAAGATGAACTTCAAACATTCTTAGAGTTGTTATGTCCTAGTGCAATAGTGTTTAGATCACAAATGCCTAAAAACATATAGAGATTTCAAGCATACTAGTAAAAAAGGAGAAGATTGAGTTGTTTAGCAAAGTGAAAGAAAAAATTGTAGAGTTGCCTAGCAATTGGAAGGAAAAAATCAAATAGTTACAAAACAAAGTGAAAGGGAACATAATGTTACAAATTGTGAAAAAGGAAACACTAGAGCTACCCAAGATAGAGAATCACCAAGATGAAAACATAATTGCAAACATTTTGTTTTCTTGGTCTAAACATAGAAAGATAAGGGAATACCATTAGTGGGGCCTGACCGCATTCCACCAAGCTTTTGGTGAATCATTAGAAGCAGCCCTAAATGTTATTGAAAGAGGGATAACTTCTTTACAATGGGCCAACAAGTTTTGGGGCATATTTGTAACTTCACTCTCTGACCACCTATATGGGAAGATTAGAAGTAGGAAAATTGGACCACCAGGTGTATTAACAAAAAATGATGGCCAAAGAGATTCAGTAGAGGGGAGAACGTGTGCACCTTAGGATGCACTGCAATAGAGGAGACAAAGAGCTTCAATGCCAAGGAGAGAGAAAGATTCAACGCCAAGGAGAAAGAAAGAGAGCTTCAATGCCAAAGAGAAAGAGAGAATTTCATTGCACGGGATAAATAAAACTTCAATGGCAAGGAGAAAGAAAGTGATGGCCAAGGAAAGAGATAAAGGTTCGACAAAGGGGAGAGAGAGAACGATGGCCAAGGAAAGAGAAAAAGGTTTGACAAAGGGGAGAGATAGTGTGATGGCTAAGGAAAGAGATGGACCTTTAGCAGAGGGTAGACCCATGACATCTTACAATAGAAAGGAAAGGGAGAATGTGATGGTTAGGGAGAAAAAAGGTTCATTGACTTGCAATGAATAGGATTGAGAAGTTTGAACTAGAAAAACCCTTGCAACCAAAAGCATTTGTAACCAATGGAAATGTGTAACCCAAAAACTCAAACATGATGTGCAAAAAAGAGACAAAAAAAAACTCTAAAACCTTCAATTGTCCTTTGTTTCATAGCTTGCACACACATGAACAATAGGTTAATGAGGTCCCGTGAGTAGAAAAAAAATTGGAAGTTTGGTAATGATTACAAGATATGTTGAAAGCAATTTTGGTCCAACATAAAAACCACAAAGCCCACCAAGGAAGGGAACACCAATGACATTAGCATCTCCAATGACATTGAACAATAACAAACTCAGCAAATTCTTGTTGTAGTGCACAAGAAAGAAACTAAAACCCTAAGTTTACGACGCCCATTTTAGTTTAGAAAATTAGGGTTAATGGAACAACTTTTTGTTATGACCATTGATTGGTTTCATTTTTGAAAATTTTACTCTTGGCCCTTCATGTTTGATGAACTATTTTGTACAAAAAAATTAATGGTGTTGGCATCCATCTAGTTTGAAAACAAGCATCATGTTGTCCACTTGTCAACAAATTGAAGATTAATCATGCAGTGTGATGTGTTTGTTGATTAATCACCCATGTGTTTGCTTTGTATCTTTTCCAGATTTTAAAGGACGCATACTTTGAATGGGCATATTTCCGTCATTTCTCAACCATTCAATGCAATATAAGTGGCTATGGATGCACCCAAAGCAAATTTACAAAAAGTCTTTAAACAATAGGACAAACCAAACACTTGATTGGCTTTTGTGAAGGTATAATAATGGATCCTTGGGAAGATGAATTGAATTCATGATATAATTTGGCAAAGGTTTGTGTTTTCATTTAAATATTTTCAAATATAAAAAATCTATGGACACTAGAGGGGACAAGAGTGTCACAAACATGATGTGTTTTCCGATGACCTCAAAGATAGAAGTATTACCATATGCATTGGGAAACATGGGTGTAGAAAGGGCATCCAAAGGTGTGTTGGCCCAAAGAATGGCTATCGAAAGACCTTAGTAGTAGTGCGCAAATCTCCAAAATTTGATTTCCTTACATGGGGTAGTCATTCAGATTTCTTGACTACAATTTTGAAGAAGAAGTGATTTTACAATTGGTTCATGTTGCCAATGATAGGTAAGTATACCCTTGAGGTGTTTGTGCAAATGTAATATATATGGTTGCAAATTGATTGGACTAGTATAGAAGATCTAGCTAGACATTTAAAAAAAGAAGTGAACCCAATTTGTTAACCAAAACCCAAAGAAATCCACTCCTTATGGTAAAAAATAAGGGGTGGGGGTGGAAACAAGTAGTTCATCCAAACTCTTGGGTTTTAAAACCTCCAATTTTCCAAGGTCCTTTGCTTATGAAAGATATGATGTGAAAGAAAACTTCAATGTTCACATGGTATAGAAATATTTCTTTTGTTATTACACAATTTAACAAGTCCAAGTGGGTTGAGGATAATAACCATGCATTAAGGGTGATTTTTTTCTTACATTATTTTTGTGTCTCACCTTTTTTCAGGCTGGGATAGTTGTTTTGCAAAATGTGTTATCAAAATAAAGATGGACAAGCATGCAAAAGACTCAATCAATGTATGTGGCATAATGTTTTATAGTGTAGTTCCATACTTAAGAACATATTCTATCAACTTAAAAGCCCACGATGAAACTTCATTTAGGGTTCCAAGAAACACTTATGGATAATGGAAGTTGGTTATGGAAATTTTTCAAAGGCCTCCAAAGCATATTACACAACTTAATATTTAAAGGTTCACAATTTCCTTGAAATACACACAATCATTATTGGACTTATTTGAATAATTTGAAGCTCCTTTCTTTGGATTCAAACAAGATTAAAGTGTGTTGTGAACAAGGAGAAGTCACCTATTTTTCACCTTAACTTCAATTACTTGTTTATGATCAGTACTTTGTAAGTTCAACATATAAAAGACCTTTGAGGATTTGAGATTAAGTCACATTTCAAATTAGTTCATCACTAACTTTCCTCTTGAACTTGGTGATTACATTGATCGATTAAGATGCCTTTTCAAATCATCTAAAAGTGTAACTCCTTACTGGATTAAATTTTTTTTATCCTTTAAAAAAGAAATTTCAAAACATCCTAAGAACAACCACCTTAAGATGCAATTCCTTCCATAGTGGCAAAATAATAATTAGATGACAAATGTGAATTGTATATCAATTCTTTTTTATTGACATAATTTATTTATTGGATATTAGAAGTTGTGTGACAATGGATTTTGCATCTTTTTATTTATATCCGACTATAGTGGTCAAAGATGCCTTGGCTTATTGACTAAACTTGAAATTGATTTGCATTTTAGTCAAATAATTAGATACCTAATTGGATATTGTATTGGCAAGCATTGTGGTTCAAGTTGCATTGAGGATATAATGTGTAACATTTTTAATAAGGTTCGATGCAAGGAGTAATTGGTGAGTTAGCCCATGTTTTAATATGTTATATAATTGTTTCATTGAAAGATTGTATTAATTTGGAACATTGGCTTACATTAGTTGTGGATAATAATGACGTATGTAAAACTAATTCCAAGAAAGACCCAAGTTCCGTTAGACTATTCATGTTTTTACAACCCAAAAAAGTAATGTAGCAACCTATCAGTGACATGAAGGTGATATTTCCACACCAAAATTTGACCTTATATCATTACGTAGAAAACACAAAATTTTCACTAGTAGCATCTAGATTAAGATGATTTTAGAATTGAGTCCATTTGTTTGAAATAAATGATTATGTTTCATTTGATTAAAATGAACACTCAGTTTGTTCATTTTGATTGAAAATACTAGATATTTAATCAAAACAAACATTATGTTGAACATGTGGTATATGCAAAATTTATGTGAAATTATTCACCTTGACTAATGTGACTGAAATAAATCATCTAGATATGATTGATTATTATTGTAAAGTTACTTTTGATAATGTGGCAATCGCATTAATTTTTTTTTTGAATTTAATTATTAAAATGAATGAAAATAGATTACAAATCTTATGTTGTCATTTTTTATTTATAACAATTCGTTTAAAAATGAACATAAGGGACAACAAATGAAATATAATAACATGACATGTGAAACTTGAACTAATGTAATATATTTAAACTTGAAAATAAAAATAATCAAATTAAATTAAATTTATAAACTAAAAATCTACATATGAATTTCAATTATTTAATTTCATAAGTGAAATTCATTTCATTTTGAGATTGAAAAAATAAAATTTAAAATAAAATCTTTAAAATTAATGTAATTTTCATTTTACATTTTGAAATTTAAATCCACTATAAATTTCAAGAAAAATGAATAAAATAAAATAATGACCTTAAAAATTTACATGTGTTATTAGTTTTTTAATGAATTTATTTAATTATCTAATAAGGTTATAATGTGTGATATTATAAAAAAATTGTTTATATAATTTGTGATAACTATTTTTGTCATTATGGGAGGTGGTGATGGGATAGTAAAGGCCTTGGGTTGTGCTAAGAAAGGTAAGGGTTCAAATCTCATTTTGGACATGTCATGATCATGACGATTTGTTGTGAATTCAACAAACTATCAACATTGAACCCAAAAAAAAAAAACATGATGATGATTTGTCATGGGTTTGATGAACTATTAAAAATTAGCTTGAAATTTTTAATTTTTAATTTTTTTTTTGGTGTTGAAATTATGGGTCAATTATGGGTTTAGTACGATTACATTTTAAACACATCCCTAGTTCAATCCAAAAATAAAAATAAAAATCATTCATTGATTTACTATTAAAATAATTTTCCATTTAATTAAAAAAAATTTGCCATGTCAAATAGAGTTTCACTTATAAAAACCAATGTAAAATCCTTGTTATGCACGAATTTATTTGATTTCATAGTATTTCAAACATGTTTATCACAACTATTTAGAACTTCATAACAATAATTTAAAAATTGTATTCACTAATCTATCAATTCCTTGTGCATTACAAGTTTCATACATGTATGCACACATGGTCAAAAAGTTCCACACATATTAAGTGAAGCAACATTTATAGATCATTCAAAACAAGCATTGGGAAACATGGAAATTGCAAACGCTTCAACATGAGGAAATGTGTTGAAAATTCATGACCTTAGTTTGTTTTACATTTTTTTAGACAATTATTTCCATTTTGTTACATGGTGAAAAATATATCAAATCATTATACATTCATTTGATCAATTTCACATGTGTGTGTTTTTTTGCACTAGTTGTCAAGTCTATTCAAACACTTAATGAAATTTACTTTTTAGCATTTTATGGATATGTCCTATATTTGAATAAAACAAATGAAATTTATTTGTATTTGTTTTTATTCTTTGAAATTTGTAGCTAATAATTTGTGCACATCATGTTGGGTGACAAACATGATTTAAGGACAAGGAGATGGATCACCTACAACATTCTATTAAAGATATTGTTGACAATGTTAATAAGGTTGTGATTTTTTTTGGAAGAGGCCCCACAAGTTGTAAATGTTAATATGCCAAAAGATTCAAATTTAAGCCACTAGGCCATATAAGTTTAGCAGCTTTTCCAAACCTTTGTACTTCATTAGAAGTTTTTGAAATACACATTGATATTTGTAGGTGGAAGGCTAGATGTTGAAATGGATTCTATTGAGTTTCTCTTTTTGGATGCACAATATATGAGCAAGGTGGTGGGAATGGGATTGTAAGGGGCCTCGGTTATATTTACAAATGACAAAGGTGTGATAATGAAACACCAAAGTAAAAGTGATTTGGAAGGATGATTGGCCTTTATTTTTGTGGAAGTCCAAGATATGGAAGTTTTTGAATTATTGTTTTCAAGATACCAAAGATAAAGGTGGACAATATTTGAAGCATGAACTTGCCAATAGAAGAAATTGCAAAACAATTTGGAGTTGGTTTGAAAGCATAAAACAAAAATCACATTGTTTTGGTGAGTATGATGGAACAAAGTAAGATACTTTTCCCTCTAATCACCATAACAAAAACATGTTTTTGCTACAAGATTGTGATTAAGGTGATTCTAGAATCATTGTTACTTGAATAACATGACTATTTTAATTTATTTTGACTAACTCAAAAAATTTAACTAAAAAAAGAACAATGTTCAATTTGATTAGTACAAGCTTTGTTTGAATCAAAATAAACATTATGGGCAACATGTGGACCCTAGAAGATTACATCAAAATCATACTACTAATATCATGACGAAATTCAATCACCAAAATATGACAGAGATGGTGATTTGTCATCATATATGACTAATATGAATAAAACATGCTATTTTTGCTAACTTAGATGGCATTGTCAATGAAATGTGCTACTTTTTTTGGTCATATGTGGTATAATGTATATGATGCCTTTACTTATTAATTAAATGTAATTATGAATTTTATATGAAATTCTATAATCAAGTTATAATTGTGTATTTCACACTTGAAATGAAATTATGGAATTATATAGATTTGAAAATGATCACACATTTTCACATGTAAATTTTATCTATTATGAAAGTATATATATTTTGAATTTATGACCCAAATGAAAATATTACATTAAAAAAATTATGAAATGAAAAAAATAAAATTAAGTGATGATATTACAAATAAAATAAAATAGATGTAATTTAAATGAATATATTTGAATTTATAGCCCACTTGAGATTCAAAACATTATTTTTGAATTTTTGAAATGAACTAGAATGTTGTGGCCAAGGAAAAAACCTTTGGATTTATGGAATGTACCTTAATAGTTAAATAAATCTTTAAATTTAAATTTAAGCTTCACCTTGAAAAGAAAAACCTGAAAAAGAGGTAAGGATAATAGTAAAGGAGATTGAGGTTTATCAATTTGATAATATCCCCCCCCAAATCAAATGGAACCTATGGTTTGCAATGGTTCATCATTATTTATGGCAATCTAAACTTGGCCTTTGCATTGTTGTGCATTACTAGGGACAATCAACTAATCCATTGATGAAAAAATGAATGTATTTTGTGGAAATTAAGTCCCATTTGAATGACATTAAATGCATTTTGAATCAAATTAATTGAATTGAATTCAAATACATTGAATGAAAATTGAATTGAATTCCAATTCAATTAAATTAAGATTCCACTAAATTGAATTGAAGAAAAATGAGATGCAAATTGATAAGAAAATATTGAAAATATGTTTGTGAATATGGTGTTGAAAAAAAAAACCTTAAAAAAGACACAAATCGAAAAATACATCTTTTGGTGGTTATTTATTCAGGAATGGGCTAAAAAATTTAAGTCTGAAATTGTTCAAGTAATGACATATGGAACCTAGAGTTATCCTACTTTAATCAACTCCAATGAATCATCTTCATTAGAATTTTGATTTTAGTATATAACATGGACATTGTGTTTTCATGTGGATGAAGGTCATGGCCACGGAAAAAGAGGGGAGTAATTATGAAGGAATAAAAAGGTAGTCCATGAAAAGGTATTGAAATAATTATATTTTGAATTACAATATTACTTACAAAATGGACCACTTGAAACCAAAGTCTTTGGATAAAAAATGTTATAATTATTATAATTTTATTAATTAAAATATTAAATAAATTATCCAATGAAATTACAAAAAATAAACAGTAAATTGAATTCAATAATGAAATGAAGGCAGGTCAATAGGTGATTGTTTAGTGTTTGTTGTTTCTTACTTTACCTCTTGCATTTGGCTTGCTGCTTTGTTTCCTTGGAATGGTGTCGTGTTTGTTTTTTCCCAAAAGTAAAATAAAATATGTTCAGCAAAAGGTGCCATCATAAAATTTGGTGAAAATACAACTGTAAGTCCCACCACTTTTGGCATGTTTTCCATAAAGTGGGCCACACTGAACTTGACCAAAAAAAAGGCTCATGAAGACTGCATTCTTGTTGGTTTTTTAGCACAAGAACCAGTTTCGTACATTAATGTAGTGCAAGCTATTGCAATAATAAGGGCAGCTTCAATGCATGTCTTTTGAATAATTTATTAATTTTGAAGATTCCATGTTGAAAATAAAATATTTCAAAAGGTACTTTACTTTCTGTCACAAAAAAAAAATTGTTCTTCATGGAAAAAAGTATGTTTGAAAATTTCAATATCTCTAGAAATAATATATTTAGTGTTGAAGCTGCCAATGTACTGTGATAGTCCGTAATTTCTGGCATGTGCGGGGGCTTGGTGACTTGATGAGGTTGCTTTGATGCCCACAATTTAGAAGAATATTTTCCCACTAGATTGAGGCCTGGGGTGGATATTTTAGTTATGTTCCCCAATTCTATGGAAAGTGGTGTCCATGCATCCACCAAACAAGAACTTTGTGGGCCTCCACCAAATGTGCTTGTCAAGTAGAGCATGTGACACCTGACTTGGGGGCATGGAGTATGAAGTAAGGTTCATTCTCCCAAGAATTCACAAAATATTTTAGTTTAAATTTAGAGTTTTGAAAATCATGTCTAGGAGTCTAAACATATTATAGCGGGACAAAACATAACAATGTCTCCCCTATCATGCTCCTTGAATATTGTCTCCTCATTGGCTTAATGTTGCTGGCACGGGTATTCAAAGTATAGAAGGTGCAAAAATTTCAACCCTATATCATATTTATTATGTTAGAGATTATAATAGCTACCTAGCCAACCAATTACAGGAATCATCCCAAGTGGTGCTCGTGTGGAGGGGCGCACACATTCCCTCAACAAAATTAGGGGCCATAATTGGGATAGCACCAATATTCTTCAACAGAGAGTGTGAAGAATTTTTTTC
>Ga0116228_10006416_pt1 | contig 10507 bp, 8 predicted proteins | sample S1TSphfallax_2_FD_89694 | JGI IMG/M metagenome (GOLD analysis project Ga0116228, IMG submission 89694) | Host-associated microbial communities from peat moss isolated from Minnesota, USA - S1T2_Fc - Sphagnum fallax MG | ecosystem: Host-associated > Plants > Peat moss > Unclassified | place: USA... | reverse complement strand
TTTTAAAAATATATATAAAAAAAGAAACCAAATTTCTGCATATGTTAAAGCTCGGACTAATTTTCTCACCCAAAAAAATAAAATCCTGCATGTTTACATTCTCAACCGTTATTTCTATTGCTCATGAAACCTTGGCAAGCTTTAATGTAACACAAAGCACTCGGTGGCAAAGGGAGAAAGGAAGAACAAAGAGGAAGGATGGATGGATGGATGGTGTGTTTTCTAAAAGGTTGCAATGCCTTTCACCTTGCACAATGGTCCTATGTGAATTAGACCAAAATATTAAAGCCCTTCGGAAGAAAGGCTATTTCAAAAGTGGAACTTGCAACATGAAGAAGGGCTGGCTAAAACAAAAATTAGGCCTTGCAAATGGAAGTGAACTAAAAATGAAGGGTTGAATTAAAGGCTTGTGCATTCACTTATAATAGGTGTAATATATGTTGGAGAAAATTCATACTCCATTTGATAATATGATAGAAGCATATTTCAAAACATTTATATACAAGACATGTCATAATAAATCACAAAATCATAGAACTAAGTCCATATTTGTAAAATATTCACAGGATATTTGGTCAAATAGGCTTAAAATCATGATTTATAAATCAAATTTTTAATTTAAAAAATATTATGAACCAAAAATATGCTGCAATTATATTAAAAATGTACATAAAAACGTTTCTATAAAAATATCATTTTCAAATCATTTGAATTTTTAGAAAAAAGACTAAACAACAAAAAATATTAATTAAATTATTTCAAAAGTGCTTTTGGGTATTCCATATTCATTAGATCCCATTTCAAAAATTGTCACATCTTCCCATAATAAATGAAAAATATTGTTGAAGAAATTCATCCTAAAATTTCAAGACCAACATAAGTAACCATTACATCAATAAAAACAATAGTTGCATCCTAAAATGGTTCCTTGCATCTAGTTTGCACCCTATTACAAATATCATTGTGTAGAAAGAGGTGGAGGGCATAGATTGATTTAACATCTTTGATATTTGAAATGGCATGAAGAATTATAAAATCATGCCTTTTGAGATAGACTCAAATTGATTTTCTTCTTTACTTAATACTTATGTAGGTTTTAAACTTTCAATATATTGGACTTTCATTTTTAATATGTAGGCTGTTCAAAAAATGGTCTTCTTGTTATATACACATTTGCCAAACAAGTGGAAAACAAATGGAAAGTTATAAAACTCACAACCTTTCAATGTAAAGGGTAGAATTTTCCAACCCTTGACCATGAAAATCACCTTAAAAAAACAACTTTGGATGATGCCAAGGAAATTTATCAATGTTGGGTGGTTATTTGATTCTATGTAATTAGTGGTGTACTTTGATGAGTTTGTCTTTCTTTTTTTTTGGGGATGATTAAATTTCATTTTGCATTTCAATGTGATGGGCAATTTTAACAAATGTATTTCACATGACAATTCTAACCTCTCACACAAAAATGTAAAGATCGATGCATATGAAATTTTAAAAAAAAAGGAAAAATCTGAATTTTTTGCAATTCACCTAAACTAACATTTTAAAAAAAATCATGTGGCACTTGGTGAAAGGACACTATTGGGGGCCCATTTTGGGCAGAAAAATGTTTTTTTTTTGGGGGTACATTTTGTATTATTTAAGGGGCACTTTTTTTTAAAAAAACCATTTAACAATTTGAAACACATATAAAATGAATTTTGATACAAAGGTCTTCAACATAATTCTTGTTATCTTTCAAACAAGAGTAATTTTTCCACAAAATGTTTTTTTCAACACACTTATATTCGTTTGAATGAAAAACTTGTCCATATGTTTTTGTGAAATCACACAAATCAAACTTTTCATTTCTAATTGAAATGATACAATCAATTCATATTCACTATATTATTAAATACTCCATCAACTTTTGCAATTATTTGAATCATTTTAAAAAAACAATTGCACTTTGCAATATATTGTTACAAGTTCTATTTTCTCACAAATACACTCTTTTATCATTTCATATTAATAAAAACATGTAGTTTCCTTTTACAATCACATTATTTGACAATTGAACTACCTTAATTTGAATATAATTTATGAAAATCTCTTTTAATATTGGTTTGGTGCAAGTTGAAAGTTGAAAGTTGAACACTTTCAAAAAATAGAATTTGTGACAATATTTTCTAATCGCACCTTGCCACAATCTACACACAACAACATTCACATCAAAGTGTCCAAAGTTTCCAACTTCAATCAAGAACTAATTTGATTACCAATTGAATTCAAGATTTGGTTATCAAATCAAACAAGATTAGGTTTTGGAATATAGCTTGATAAAAAACCAATTTTGGCATATGACTGTGGTTTTCAATTTTCTTCATATTTTCCAAAAACCATATTTATGACCTTAATATTTTATTAGTTCTTGCACAAAAACTTTTTAAATTTTTTAAAAAAGAAAATTGTGAAATGTGGTTTTTTTTTTAAATATCAAAAAATTGTGGTTATTTAATTTTGGGAGAATCAAAATTAATGGTTCTTTAAATAAAATTTTAAACCATTTTTTATTAAAAAATTTAAATAACCACACAACATTAGTGAAAATGATTGTTTTGTGGCTTTCTTTTTAAAAATTTTTAATTCTAATTATGACATTGTTAAATTTAATTAAAGGTTCTTTCGGTGAGGGTTTAAATTCAGTTCTTTGAATTTTTAAACCTTTCAATTTTAGTTTTTGCACCTGTTTAAATCCAAGAATTTTCACGTTTATTTAAAATATGCATTCATTACACATTCCGTGATGCTAAAAACTGTATGGGCACAAAATTTTACAATAAATTTAAATGGGGTTCTATGTAAGTACGAAATAATTAATGAATTTAACAATTAGTTAAAATTAATACCTAACTATAAAGTTTGACCTATTTATTAACTTTTCAAAAATGTCAACTTCCTTACCTAAAGATCTTGACCTTGTTTTTAAGAATATTTTTTTACAATTCTTATTTTGATTTTAGATCTAACAAAAGACTAACTCCATAGTCTAATTTTTATTACATTAAAATGGTTTCAATTCAAGTTTGGGCCACAAGAACTTGAACCCCTAGTTTTTGTTTTTTACCTTGCAAATTGGGTAGCTTCACAACATTGGTAAAAATCACAAAAGAGCATGGCTTTTTCCTAACCATTATAAATTTCACATCTTTAAACTAAATCAAGGTTTTTGAGTTCAAATTTACCATCTCCCGAATCAAATGTAGGCTCTAAGAGGCCCCCTATACAAGGGTGAAAGTAATAGTGTAGGTGTTTACATTTTAGTGCATTTGTAAAGGAGTTTAAAATTGAACAATCATTTTCATCATAACTATTTTTCAATTTTTTAAACCCACAACGGTTCATTTATTTTCATCTTGAGGTGTCCATCTAATACGTCTTATGTATTTTATAAGACTTGTTTAAACATAGAGTCCATTTATGTTCTCTTTCCTTGAGTTAGGAGGCAAAAATTTGAACCTTGAGTTTGCATTCTTGAGATAATGTTTCTCATCGGAATAAAATTTCTTGTTTTGGATCCTACCTCTCGCAATAGGATGGAGCTAGCATAAAAAAAAGCAAATATTACACAACTATTCACATCAAAATGATTTCGAGGATTCATGACTCTCATCATTTCATCTCTTTCTTCACCTAGAGCTTTCATGACAAGACATTATAACACAAGTATTCTACATGATTTTGATGTTTCCTCAGCTTGATTTCATGAATCCTTTTATTTATGCATTTCAACTTAAACCTCAATTTTGTTAGCAACCATCAAGAACCAAAAGAAACAAATAGAAATGATCTTATTATATTTCCATGTTTCTTGTTCCATCAAAGGATTGATGAAACTGAAATTACAATTTGAAAAAAAAATCCTTTATTACAAATATAACTATTGCCAATACTTTGTTATAACAAAACCATATCAATATAGTCATGCTAAAACTATAGCTATAATTTTCTACTAAATCACGCAACCAAATTGAAACAGGATGCCCAATGGCTTGTAATAAATTTGTTACTTTAGTGAGTTAAATAAGGAAACAAATATTACTAGTAATAAAGTAGGAAAGGAAGAAAGCATTTTCACATTTGGCATGTAAGTTGTGCCATTTGATTCAGCATGTTTGGGTGTAATGTAATGCAAAAAAATGCTTAGCAAATGTTAAGCCTTTCCTATATGGTCACTTTGTAGGAATCAAATAAAATGTTTTGGGACTATTAAGCATTTCCCAAATGGATAAGCTATTGGAATGGCCAAGCAGTAGGAATCGCCAAAAACAATTGTATGCTCCAAAAATCGTTAAAAACATTAAGTGGCCACTAGGTTTTCTTCTCAAATCACCAAAATGCTTGGCCATTACTAGGTGTTTTTTCTATGTTTTGAAAATAACAAAATTTGTTGAACAATCATTAGGTGTTTTTTGTATGTTCCAAAAAAATGTCGAAAATGCCTAAATAAATGCTTAGAGTTTAAATGATGCACCACATGCTAACAACGGCTAACCATTCAAAAAAAATTATTCCAAGGCCTAAGTAACTTGGGTAAAATCCAATGTTATTTAATCAAAATATTTTTGAATTTTTATCATAGTTGGTCAACATTAGATTGATTTAGTCAGAAAATAATATCTCCTTAGTGCAACGGGTTGAACATTTAAGGGTTCATCATCTTTTATTCTATTTTGTATCTAATGTATAATGGTATTAATGATCATCCATTAATGTGGATGTTATTGACTAATAGGTAAATTATCCTTAATAACCATGAATACATGACTGTAGAGATGAATGTTAGTGACAAGGTTTCTATTTAGGATTCAAATGAGGATGGTAGGGTTCAAATTGGAGTAGGCCAGTGTAAGGATCCATCGTTAGTTTGAATATATGGTGCTAGTGGAATGGAAAACTATATAATTGTAACCATCATATTCGTGGTTGAGGCCTTTGAATAGTGAAGATTCTTTTGTCCCACTATAACTGCAGGATATTGCAAATCATTAATGGGAAACAATTAACTTTTGGCCTGCAAAGGATGTTTCATTGCTGGAAAAAACGCATGTATTTCTAGCACAAGAAGAAATTTATGATTCAATAGGAGGGTTTTAACAATTTGTGGAAGAGAAAAATGTTTTGTAAAGATGAGGCTTTACCTACATCATTACGTTTTAAGGAAATTAACGATAATGATGAAATTGACATTATGATGGATGGGATTACTAGTGAGGAGTGTGATGGATATAAATGTTATAACTTTGATGATGTTAATAGTGAAGGTAATTTGAAAAATAATTTATGATTCTATGAATGAAGGAAGGAATGAAGAAGGAAATGGTGAACAATAGGAGGAACAAAATGAAAAAGGAAACGACATAAGGAACTCTCGCATCCCATCAAAAGGTAGGTGTTCTTGGTGAGGCGTGGAATGTGACCTTTCCAATGATGCTAAGGTGTTCATTGCAAGTAGGCCTGTAATTGCTTGTGACCCCAAGGAGGCCGTTATTAATAATAAGCTTGGTGAGGATCATGTGGGTGTGAGTATTTTGTATTGTTTGAGTGATGTTTCAATAGTAATGATAATTTGGAAGTGGTCATTTGCTCAAATATTTTGGATGGGTGCTCCTTTAGACAACTTTTCATATTTTACAATGAAAGCCACATACCAATGACTGATGAGGAGGGAGAAATTGGTGTGAGGAAGAAATAATATACTTTTTAGAAGAGGAAGCAGAATGTAGGACATTCTAAACATTTACTGTCAATAGAATAGCTCCTGTCTTAAGAGTCTATTCGAAATGTGAGTTCTGCATTATGTTGTGCATGGAATTGTAGTCAACATTTTCCTCTTGAGAAGACATTGTTGTTGAAAGAAAAGTTTTGGGGTTTATCCTTTGAAGACCGGAGAACATATGGCATGCATATTTGAAAAAGGTTACATGTGAGAGGAGACATGAAACAACGAAAGTTTAAATTGATTCAAGAAATAAAGATTTGTGAAACAACATGGCACAAAATTGTTGGCTTGTCAATATCAACATACATGTTATACAAAGCAAATTATAAGCAAGGTTGTAAATTTTTACCTTACAATAACAAAGGTTCACATAAACTCCAAATTCCAACCAAGTAGGTGGAGTTAAATGTTCAATCCCTAATTGACTTGTGTGCTAACACAATGTCACATCAATTGAAAGGAATAAAAAATGGTAGACATGATGTTCAACATTTGTTACCTGATACATGGAGGAGTTTTTGAAATTGAAGTGATGAAATAAGTGATAATGTATACAATTTTAAGTACATGCAAATATTGTGTGGTTATTTTGGTTTAGTTGTTAATGTCAAATATTATCATGTGTTGTTTAGTATGATATTTTTTCCCTTGTTACATATTTACAAATCAATAAGGAGTTAAGCATTGGAGATATTTTTCAGTTTTCGATGAGCAAGGTGAGGAAGAGACACCATATCAATATTAATGTACAAAAGAGAGGCTTGACTTTTGCAAAATGTCTTATGTGTCAATCCGTCAAGGATTTAATATTGAAATTGGGAAAGAATGGCAATGATGCGAGAGAATATGACTTAAAGTTGAAAAAACACCTTTTGCATCAAAAGTTATGTAAAATTTTGTACCATACTTGGAGGTCCAAGTTTGTGTTCGAAAGATGAGTTCCTACGTGTTATCCATGACAAAATGGATTAGTAGAAAATTGCATTCCCAAAGTTGTAGGTGGCAAACAAAATGATTTGTGGGCTTGGACAATTGCCCATTACCTTGATGGGTATGATAACTCATGGTCATGGTGATGAGAGATATGCACAATATTCCAATGAGTTGTGGCCTAATGATCCCAATTTTACAGTTGGGTACTTGTTGCGGTGTTTTTGAATTTTGGAAAAAGCTCTAGTTTGTGAGTCCAATATTTTGTTTGAGCACCTTCCCCAAAACACATTCTTTTGCACATCTTTTGCAAAGCAAATCTCACTATACAAGTGAATTAAAAACACCAAATGAAGTTGTGGGCCCCAAACCATTGCCGAAAAAATTGTTGTTTCAAATAGATAACTATGTGAAGGACAATAAAAATAGTTATTTGTTAGCATTTTTGTCATTGTTGATGGCAAGATAAGTGTTTGGGGAGGTTAAACTAAGATTCCTTGTGGTTGGTCATACACATGAATATATTGATGGATGTTTTGGATATTTGTCCAAAGAGTTGAGAGAGCATAACAATTATATTTTGGCAAATTTGATGAAGGCTTCCATGGTTTTGCAAGAGAAAAACCTTTTAATTCATAGTTGATTCAAGAAATTCCAAATTTTAAGTCTTGGGTCCTTGGGTGTTTAAAGGATGGTTTGGAAACTTTGGTAAGACATACTTATATGCATCTTCTTTAAAAAATTATGGATTTGTCTTGTTGGCTTGCGATGTAGTACAAAGTTTCAACAACTGATAGCATTTGGAATCCCATGGAGGGGCCTCCAATCCAATTGTGTAAAACTAATTTTGATGGATCTCCAAAGCTACCTATTGGAGTCCACAACCCTATTCCATATCGCCCAAGTAGGGGCCATGATGTAATGAGGTCCATGGATAAGGAAACGTTTATTAGTGTTTGACTATCCAAATATGTGGAATTATGGAAACAAGACATTGAGCAAAATGCTCCTTACACCATGAAAATGAGTATGAATGTGGATTATTGCATTTGTCAAAACCTTTGCTTATTCAAAAGTCCACTCTTTTGGAAGGCTTTTGGCCTTCTAACGATTAGAGGTTTAATTATGTGAAGGTTGAGTTGTCATCCACAAATCAGGTTGTTGATTTGGAAAACCCGGTCATGCGTCCTTATTGTGGGCCTAATAACTTGAAGCCAATTCTCACATACACCCTATTTAGAGACTTCAATAATGGAAATTTTGTTTTCGAAAGGCTTCACGATCCTTTCCTTGTCTTTGTTTGGATGGGAAAAACATAAAGTGATGTTGTCAAGGGTGATAAAAATGAGAATTTCAAAATGTTGAAGGTTTAGTGGTGGGTTCCAATGAAGAAAGGGTCAAATTCAGATGAATGGTGTTTGTATGAAGATTTTTAGAACAAGTGGAAATGTAATTTAATAGAACCAAAATGTGGCTTGAGATTTCAACTATTCTATTTTCTTCCCTTTTCGGAAAAATCCAACAAACAAAAATCAAATTATTATTTTCAATAGTTGTTCTTCTCAAGCAAAAGTGAATCTTGAGGTTGCTAATGCATCCAATAATTTGTGAAATATGTTGTTGTCCTTGATAAAATATTGGTTTTTTCTTGATGTCTTTTTTGTCATTTAATTTATTGCACTTTTGTTGTTATGTTAATTTTTGTTATTCACAATTTGTGTTATTTAATGAATTTAGTTATACAAAAAAAATTCACAATGTTTTTTTAATATTCATGACTAGTAACAATCTATTGATTCTTATTCATTGGTGGCATTGGTTTTATTTAAATGTGTGAATTTTTTATAATTGTGTTTGTAGGTGAGGCTAAAATTTGGACCTTTCATTCTTGGCTTTTCAAACCAATAATCTACTTTTTTGCACTTAGTGGCCACAAGGAGAAATTGTATATGAAATTTTAAACTAAGAAATGTTTTTACTATGAACACCATTTTTAAATCCATACTTGTGAGGGTAGCCATTGCTAGATAGGCATGGTGGCCTTTCTTTTAAACTACAAGAATTGATTTTCCTTTTGTGATTAATGGCTTCATTATCAATAAAAATTTATTTTTTCATTGATGGCCAATAACTAAAGGAGTAATATATAAAGTTCAAATTGACTTGGTGGTCTTTTCATAGTTTTTCTTTGTCACTAATGGAAGAACTATTGTTAATCAAACATATATTTGTTATGTCTTTTTGTTTGATGAGGTGTATTGTTTCATTAATTTGTTCATCATAGGTAATTTCATGTACATTGTTAATAGTCATAATAAGTGATCCTTGTTGTTCATATTAACCATAATCCCTAGTGGCCACCAAACGTTTGTTTTTTTGTTTTCATAAAATTGAGTCCAAATTTATGAATTATAATTAAAATTGGGTTATTTTGTGTTTGATGTGGCATATTTTTTAAAAAAATTTGGTCATAGAAAATTATATGTGTATATTCTTAGATAGTTGTGGTCAATGATATTTTTTGTTGCACTTTAATCCTCATCCTTGGTGGTCACTTACTTGTTTGTGTTCTCTTTCATGGCATAAAGTTTGTAAATTATTAAAGAATTTGTTTATCGCAAAAAAATGTTTGAGTAGATTCTTGGATACTCGCTATCAATAATTTTTTTGTTTGACCTTAACCCTAATCCCTAGTGGCCACCAAACATTTTTTTTTTCTTTCATGACATAAAGTTGCCAAATATAATTAATGATTTCATTATAGTATGAGCAACAACTTTGGATCCATAGATTTTATTACGATTGCTGAATTGGCACATGTTGTGCCTAGTTCTTCTAATTTAGTAAATAAATTTTTTGTTTCTCATGAATGGGAGCATTGATTTCCAACCTTGATAATGAATAACCTATAATTTTCACTTGGTGGGCACCAAGAAAAATACTCTTTTCATCATATTAACATATTAATTTTGAAACTAACATATCATATTTATTATAGTATGAGTAGGATGGATCCATTAACAATGTTGCTGTTATGGGATTGGCTTCATGTTTCTTGATGTATTAAAAACAATGATTGTAAATGTTACATAAAAAAATTGGTATGAATTATTTTGAGACAAAATGTCTACATGGGTGTTATATTTATGAATGGTTGTTGGTTTTACTTGAATATAAGGTTACATTTGTTAAATCTGGTGGCCACCAGGCAGAGTTCATACCATCCACCAAGTTGGGTAAAATCCTAAATTAACAATTTAGTCCTAAATTAATTAAATATGTGGTCTCTTTACCTATCTACCTACCTAGCCTATGCTAAGCAGTTTATTTTAACCTAAATTAGTTTAACATAGCTTCAAATTGTCAAACATATTATTGCTACATGGATACATTTTAGTTGATTATAAAACATTTCATGCAATTACATTTTTAAGTCATAAACCTAATCACAAATGACCATGTCACATCATCATATGCAATTACACTTTTTAGTCGTGCCACACAAATGAATATGCCACATAAATGAATATTAGTTGGATGGAAAGTTGATATTAATCACATTTCAATGCAACTGGCATTTCAACTAAGTGCCATGTAATGTTTTTTGAGACTAAGATTTTTATGTGACTTGTTCAAGGTGACTAGACACAATAGTAGTCATATTTGGCATTTGTGATTAAAAATTAGTTGTAATCTTATATATAATTACAAACATGGTGTGTGTGTGTGTGTGTCTGTCCGTCTTTTACTTATCTTTTACTTATTTCCTTTTCTCTGACGTCATTTTGCTTTCATTACCTCTCTGGCGTAATC
>Ga0116228_10006413_pt1 | contig 10509 bp, 10 predicted proteins | sample S1TSphfallax_2_FD_89694 | JGI IMG/M metagenome (GOLD analysis project Ga0116228, IMG submission 89694) | Host-associated microbial communities from peat moss isolated from Minnesota, USA - S1T2_Fc - Sphagnum fallax MG | ecosystem: Host-associated > Plants > Peat moss > Unclassified | place... | reverse complement strand
TGCCTGTGCTGCCATCGGCGCTGCGATCAGAATCCTGCAGCGCCGCAAGCCTGTTCGTTTCAGATTGCAGGGCTGCAACGGTTTCCGGCTGAAAGCTGATCAATGCCTGCATCGCGTCCTCAAGAACAGATTCAATCCATGGGCAAAGGTCCTGGACCAGATCTGGCTTCGACAACCGGCTTGAGGAAAGGGGTGCAGGCATTGCATGGATAGGAGCAGGTCCTTCTATTGCAGCGGGACCGGGGACTCCGTAAAAACTGGGAAGACTATTCGTTTGCGGCACTCTGGAGCATCGTGTGCATCAGGCTGGACGCAAGACGGTCCGGGTCAATCTGGTAACTGCCGCTGCTCACGGCAGCCGCGATGCTGCCGACTTTTGACGGCTGCTCGCTCTCCCCGGTCAGGGCCTTCGACAAGAGACTGGCGACAGAACTGAGCGTGGCCGTATCGAGACCGCCGGCGATATCGCCTCCAAGGCCGGCGCGCTGACGGTTCAGTAGGGATGCGCCCGCGGAGGATGCACTCGCGGCGCTCGTTTCGACAGCAGCCCCCGGGCCTGCGCTGTTCCCGATCCCTGCGATCCCATTGTGTGCAACCTGCATAATCCATTCTCCTGCTGTCTCTTTTATCGGCGGAGGGAAGGAAGACTTGAGCGTCAGGGGGCGCCATTCGCCAGCTTTTCGAAGTGCCGGATCAATTGACGGGCAATGCCAAAGCCGCCGTCGTCGGAAACCGCCCGCGCCATGGCCTCGCCGGCAAAGCCGGTGAGCGCATTGCCACTGCCACTGTTCTCATCTCCGTCCCCGGCCGACAGCGCATCCTGCTCAAGCGGCGCAAACAGTTCCTTCATCAGGCTGGCCTCAAACTGGTGTGCGGCATGCTCCATGCTCAGCTTGCGCGCCGACGCCGTTCCGTTTGCCGTTCCATTTGCCGTTCCGGACACCGCTCCCGACACGGTTCCCGCGTTGCTTCCAGTGTTGGTCGCGGCGTTGATGGCAGACATCACTGCACCTCCAGTTCGGCTTCGAGTGCTCCTGCTTCTTTCATGCCCTGCAGGATCGAAATCACGTCGCGTGCCGAGGCCCCGATCGACTGCAGGTCCTGGACAAGATCGTCGACCGTCGCCCCCGCCTTGAGCTCAATGCGGTTCACTGGTTTGTCCTGCGCCTGCACACTGGTCTGCCGCACCACCTCAGTCGTGCCGCCGGCCAGAGCACCGGGCTGCGAGACCTGCGTCCGGGTGACCACATTCACCACCAGGCCGCCATGCAGGATGGTCACTGGCTGCAGCCGTACACTGCCGCCGATCACCACCGTGCCCGTCCGCTCATTGACCACCACCCGCGCCCGCGGATACACCTCGACTTCCACCGCCTCGACGCGCGCCAGCAGGGCGGGGACATCTTCGTCCGGCAGGACTGTCAACTCGATACTGCGGCTGTCAAGGACATGCGCCCGGTCGCCCCTGAGTTCGCGGTTGATCGCCGCCCCGGCCAGCTCGGCCGTCTTGAAATCCGCATCTTCGAGCAGAAAACGAAAGGACCGTTGTCGGGCCAGATCGAATTTGACTGCGCGTTCAACCGTGCCGCCCGACGGAACGCGGGCGACAGTCGGATGATTGAACTGCTTGGCATTGCCATTGGCAGTCACGGCATAGCCGCCGAGCAGCACCGGGCCCTGGGCCTGCGCGTATACCTCGCCATCGACGCCATACAGCGGACTCAAGAGCAGCAGCCCGCCCTCGAGACTTCCCGCATCACCGGCAGAGGAAACCGTTACATCGATTTTGGTGCCCGGCTGGGCAAAGGCCGGCATGGACGCCGACACGAACACCGCCGCCATATTCTGGACGCGCAGGCTGGAGGACGCCGTATTGACGGCCACTCCGAGCCGCTGCAGGGTCGAAATCAGTGTCTGCAGCGGGAAGACCGTCTGCTGTGAGTCGCCAGTACCGTGCAGCCCGACCACCAGGCCGAAGCCGATGAGTTGGTTGTCGCGCACGCCCTCGATCGAAGAAACATCCTTGAGGCGCGCAAAGCGGCTCGAAGTCGCACCCGTCCATGCATCAGGCGCCAGGGCAGGTGGTAGGGCAGGTGGTGAGGCAGGCGGTAAGGCTGGCGGCAGAGTTGCGGACTTTGCCGTCTGCTGGGCGACTGCCGGGCGAGCGGGCATCCACGCCATGGACCAGAGCAGCAGGCAGGGCAGCAAACAGGACAGAACCATGCGATGAGAAGCTGCGGGTTTCCTGCTGGCTGTCGGATGCGCCCAACGCGTCAGCACAGCAAAACGCTCGTGGATAGCAAGACGCTGCGGGACAGCAGGACGCTCGTGGACAGCAAGACACTCGTGGACATGGGTCCGGCGATTAGAAGACAAGCAGCCTCTGCAAGAACCGAACCACTACATTCGGCCTGTAGGTAAAGTCGTTGATGATGCCCTTGCCCACGACCTCGAGTTCGAGGTCGGTGATCGAGGTCGACAGCACCTGGTTCTGGGAATTTATATCCGCCGGCCGCACCAGGCCGCGCAGCCGGATGGTCTGGGTCTGCTGGTTGAAGGCCACCTGCCGGTCTGCCTGAATGACCAGGGCCCCGTTCGGCAGCACCGCCATCACCTCGCCGCCGACAATGGTGCTCAGACTGGAGTCAGTCACACTCTGGCCCTGTGCATTCAGGGCTGCGGCCGCATTGGCATTCAGCAGGTTCTGCAGTGCATTGCCCGCCGAGAAGCTGCCGATGAGGGCAGAGACCTGGGAGTTGGCGCTCGAGGCGCGGGAATTCTTGACGCTGCCGTCGGTCGATGCCGTCAGACTTTCTGAGACCACGATCGAGATCAGATCGTGAGGGTGCGTCGCCTTCACATCCGTCGAGAGCCGCGTCAGCCGGCCATCCTCGCTCCAGAGCGAGCCGGGACTGCGTACCTCGGCTTCGCTCGCTGCCCGGACCCTCTGGATATAGTCATTCAGCGCCGCGTCGGCGGGGCCGACCTGGGTGCGGTTTACCTGCTGACGGCGCAGAGCGAAGGCGGCAGGCGCGACCATGCAGGCAGCAGCGCAAGCAATGGCCGCTGCGCACGCGACGATCACTGCCAGCCGGACGGTTGCCATGGTCTCGCGAAGCAGGGACAAGCGCGACCGGGTCACCATGGGCTCTTCTCCATGCCCGTCTGCCGGACAGTGGAAGCATCGAGGACCTGCCCCAGCAGGATGGCGCCGCCATACGAAGAGCGACAGCGAATGATCCTGCCAACAGATCCATCCTCGAGCGCGGTCACGCGAAGCGTGATCGTCGAGACCCGGTCCTCGCGAAACGTGGGAGCAGACCCGGGGGGAGACACGGGGGAACCCGGGGTGGAATCCGCGGCGGAAGGCCCGATGGCAGGCCCGATGGCAGGCACGGTGGAAAGCATAGTCACCGTGCGAAAAGCACGGACGACGGGGTAGGACAGGGGTGCCGTACAGTTCTGGGAGGCGGCCGCTCCAGCAGCCGCAAAGGCCGGCGCAAAGGCCCCCGCCGAGGCCCGTACTGAAGCCGGCGCAGAGGCCGCGACTCCCGGCCCACTCCGCCGGCCTGCATCGGCAAGTGCTGTATCGGGAAGGATCCGGCGCGGCCATTCAGGATGACGTACTGTGGCTTCGGCGCCGCTGTCGACCTTCCAGCCGCAGGGGAGCAGACGCGGCATAAGGACCGGCCCGCCCGGACGCTCAGCCCGGGCGGTGAATGTCTGGGGCTTCACGGTCTGGGGCTTCACTGCCTGGCCCAGGACGGTCTGGCCCATCACTGCGTGGCCCATCACTGTCTGGCCCACAAGAAGATGAGTCGGACAGAAGGCGAGCATGGGTCCGACGAGCACGGGCCCGACAAGCACGGGCACGACGAGCATGCGTACGTAGAGAAGCCCGAGACTTCTTGGTCGCGCCGGCCCGGGTCGGGCAGAGATGGACCGTGTATGCAGAACGATGGACATGGCGAATCCTCCTCGCTTGGTGTATGCGGTCACAAAATGCACACTACGCGCACGCCTTAGCGGGTCATATTGTTGACCTGCGAATACATGTCGTCCGCGGCCTTGATCACCTTCGAGTTGCTCTCGTAGGCGCGCTGCGCCAACACCATCTGGACGAATTCGGAAACGACATCGACATTGGAGTTTTCGAGGTAGCCCTGCTGCAGCTGGCCAAGACCCTGGGTGCCGCCGGGCAGGCCGGTAATCGCGTCTCCCGAAGACAGGGTCGCGGCAAAGAGGTTTCCCCCCAGCGCTTCGAGGCCGCCGGGGTTGGGGAAAGTTGCCAGCTGGATCTGGCCCAGCTGGGAAGGGTTCTTCTGTCCCGGCAGCGTGGCGTTGACCACGCCGTAGGGCGTAATCGTCACCGCGGTCGCATTGGGGGGAATGGTGATGGCGGGAATGACTGTCTCGCCCTGCGCCGTAACCACCGTCCCCTGATTGTTGAGCTGGAAGCTGCCCGCACGGGTGTAACCAGTGGTCCCGTCCAGCAGCTGTACCTGAAAAAAGCCGCCGCCTTCAATGGCCAGGTCGAGAGGATTGCTGGTCTGGTTGAGGTCGCCCTGGGTCATAATGACCTCTGTCGCCGAAGACTTGGTGCCGAGGCCGATCTGCAGACCGGCCGAGATCGCCTGCTGGCTCTGCGCTGCTCCCGGCGTAATCAGGTTCTGATAGATCATGTCCTGAAACTGCAGCCGGGTCTGGCGAAAGCCGGCCGTCGAGGAGTTGGCCAGGTTGTTGGCGATCGTATCCAGATTCATCTGCTGCGCACTCATTCCGCTGGCTGCTGTGTAGAGGGCTCGGATCATCTGCTTCTCCTGTTTGTCTCTGCTTTGTCTCTTCTGGTTTTTCTGTTTTCGGCGTGTCTATTTCTGGTGTGCTTCGTCTGGTGTTTCCACGGTCGGGCCACTTGCCGTCTGCCTAGACGCGGGGCAGATCCTCACTTGCCGTCTTGTCGAAACTTCCCTCAAAAATCGAAAGGGCTTTCTGCATCATCTCGGCCTGCCGCTGCACGATCAACAATTGCAGGCTGCCCTGGATGACGTCCTGGTTCGAGGATTCGAGATTGCGCTGCCGGACACGGGTCCCGGTCGACAACTTTGGCGCCTCCCCCAGGTAGCGATACCGGTCCGCCCCCTCTGGCGAAAGCTTCTCAGCGGAGAGATCGAAGATGCCGAGCTGCCCAGTGATATCCCCATCGACTGAGACCGCACCGTCTTCGCCGATCGCTACGTCGCCCTCGGGGAGCGGAATCGGCCTGCCCCTGGTATCGAGAACGACCGCGCCCGATTGCGTCCGCAAAGTACCGTCCGCGGCGCGCTGAAAGGACCCGTCCCGGGTGTATCGGATGCCGGCCGGGGTCATCACGGCGAAGAAGCCGCCCCCCATCAGCGCCACGTCCAGGGGGTTTCCCGTCGCATTCAGTTGCCCCTGGCCCAGATCGACGATATTGCCCCCCAGTACGCTGAAGTTGTTCAGGGTGGCGCCAAGTTGCGACTCGAGAGCATCCGCACCGGCAATCGCCCCTTTGAAATACTCCCGTTCTGCCCGGAAACCAGTGGTCCCGGCATTCGAGAGGTTGCTTGCAGCAGAGTCGAGCGCCTCGGCGCGCGCCAGCAGGCCGGCGTATGCAGCATACGAACCGCTATCCATGGTCTTGTCTTCCTTCCCTGCCTGTGTCTCGGGTTTGTGTCCCCCGGCTTGTGTCCCTGAAGCTCCGTCCCGTCAGCTGCGCCCTTGATGAGGCCCGGCTGCGGCATGCTTTTTGGTCTGCAGTCGCATGCCCAGGAGATGCGGCGATTCCCTTGATTTTCCTAAGCAGCGTCTTTCCCAAAGCGTCGTCATTTCTGCCGTCATGTGCCGTCATGTCTAAAGATGGTCCGCAGTGTGGATGAATAGAAAGTCCTCAAGCCCGGCTGGCTGCGATGCGCTCTTCGCTCGCTGCCGAAGCCGGAGCCAGAAGTACTCCCGTACGCGCACCAGCTGCAGACTGATGGTGGGGCCATGATCTACCAGGGAGAGGACAGCATGCACCAGGCTGTTCGTCGAAGTCGTCCGAAAATTCCGCGTCGCTGCGTACCCGTTCTTCTGCAGCCGCTGGCGCAGGCGGTTGAAAGCGCTGGCCGGCATTGCCACCGGCTCGACACGCAGTCCGGTCATGCTCTCGATGGCCAGGTTCAAGCCCGCTTCCACCCGCTGATCGATGGCAAGATACAGCAGCTTTCCCGCTGCAATCCGCAGGGGAAGAATAGAAAAAGCCTCTGCGAGCAGACGCGGCAGCAGCCCTGCTGCCTGCCGGGAAGGAGATCCTCCGGCAACCAAAGGGATCCCCCATTGCGACGCCAGCGCCGTGGCCACAGTCTGCTCATCACAGGCCCCGGTTGCCACCAGCCACTCCCCCAGCCGGCCGCGCCGCTCCCGGCGCTGCAGGGCAAGCGCCGCCGACAGCTGCGGGGCGCTGATCCATTTGCGGGAGAGCATGAGCAATCCGATCGGCATCCGGTGCCGGTAGGGACCGACATCGGGGTCGCTGGGCCCCACACTCCTTCGAATGGCCGTCTCCATCAGCAGGGCCAAACAGGAGAGACTGCAAACACCCTGGCCATTGAACAGCGGCACGAACGCCGGCGTCGATCGGGCCAATGCGGAGGCCGGTGCATCGGCCGATGCGGAGGCGAGCGGGCGATGGCAGCCGGGGCCGGCACAGGACACGGCTGTCCAGCGGGGAGACGGAGCTTTTTTTGCCGCGCCGCCCTCGCCCGCGTCAGGATACGCGGCCTCCCAGCCTGCTGAGCCCGACGCTAAGCCCGAGGCTGACCCTGTCGCAGAGCCCGACGCTGACCCCCATGCTGGCCCCCATGCTGGCCCTAGTGCTGGCTGCGACGCTCCCTGCCAACGGTAGAACTCATCCTCCTCCGCGGACGCCGCGCTCCGCTGGCGATCATTCGCGAGGACGCCCGGCAGCCTGGTCAGCAACTGCCGCCAGGTGCGTCGGCGCGGCATTGCCTGCGGCCCCCTGGAAGCATCGACCCTCAAAAGAGGCACCGGACACTTTCGAGGGTAGGTTTGAGTTCTGCGACTTCAGTCACACGGATCCCGTATTTGCCATTGCAGAGGACAGCCACACCACGGGCCACGATTTTGTCCCCGACCAGCAGGTCGACGGCATCGTTGACCTGCCGGTCCAACTCAATCACATCGCCCGGTCCGAGGTTCAGGACTTCACCGAGCGTCATCTCTCTTGAACCGAAACGGAGAGTCGCCTCAAGCTCAATATCGAGGAGCGTTTCCGGAGTGGAGGGACTGCGCAGGACATCGGCCCCGGCAACCGCGTCTCCGCCCCCGCCCCATTCCCGATCAACGTCTGGATCGACTTCCGGACCTGCTTCCGGATCAACTTCCGGATTGATGGCCGGATCGGTATGCGTATTCGGGGCGCGACCAGCAGGCTGCCTCTCCGGACCCTGCTTCGCTTCATCCTCGCTCATCTGTTCCCATCTCCGGACTTCACACTTGCTCCCGTTTTCCAGATTGCCGCATTACAGATCGCCGTTTTGCCGATAGCATCGTTCGCCTCTGCCCGACCGCGCCCTTCATCTGCTTCTGTTGCCGCCGTGGTCGCGCTGCTCGGCCTGCAGCGCCGCCCGCATATGCAGCACTGCCGAGGCATGCACCTGGGAGATGCGCGATTCAACCACGCCCAGAATCTGACCGATCTCCTTCATCGTGAGTTCCTCAAAGTAGTAGAGATTCAGCACCAGTTTTTCGCGCTCCGGGAGACGATCAATGGCCTGCCGAAGCCGGCCATGCATCTCGCTGCGCAGGCACTGAAAGAGCGGGTCTTCTTCCGCCCGGTTGGGGACATAGGCGAGCTCTTCTTCGCCTGAATCCTCCGAGCGCTCCGCATTTAACGTGCCCAGCTCCAGGCTCTTCAGGTCTCCCAGCAAATGCTGGTAGTCGGTGAGGGTCATCTTCATCTCGGCGGCCACTTCGGCTTCGTTCGGAGAACGGCCGACACGCCCAGTGAGGCGCTGGATCGATGCCTCAATCTCTCTTGCTTTCCGGCGCAGCTCCCGCGGGCTCCAGTCGAGCGTCCGCAGACTGTCCAAAATGGCCCCGCGCACGCGGAACTGCGCGTAACTGCGGAATTTCACATTCTTGCCGGGGTCGAATTTCTTATACGCATCCATCAGTCCCAGCACGCCTGCCCCGATCAGCTCCTCCAGCTCGACATGGCTCGGCAGGCGCTCGTGAATGCGCCGCGCCAGGAAGCGCACCATGGAGAGATGGGCAGCGATGTCTTCCTCCTGCATAGGAGAGGACTTCTGCTCCGAGGCCACACCCGCATTTCCAGCCAGCTTCCCGTCCGGCGGCTGGCAGGCACCGCTACGGGCGGCCTGGTCTTCCCCCCCGTGGATCACCTCCCCGCCATGGATCATCGAGAGGGGCAGACTCTCATCCGTCATTGTGGCTCTGCGCTTTCCCGGCACGGACGACTTCCGACTTCCCTTGTCCATCGTTTCTCCTCACTGCAGGCTGCTCTTTCACCCTTCGCGCCCGCTCACCACCCGGACGGGCCAGGAACGTCAAATCCGGGAAAATCAGAATCCGGAAAGATCCGAATCCGGAAAAGATCAGGCCCCAGGAACGTCAGCGAACCGTCCCCAAGGTCCGGAGCCGGATGTCGGCCGGGATTTCATGCGGAGACAAGACCATCAGCTTCGGTAGAAAAGGCTCCAGCCACCGTCGCAGGTGATAGCGGACGGGACTCGAGCACAGGAGCACGAAGGTCGCCATTGTCGGTTGAGCACCGATAAGGTGCTTCACAGAATCGAGGACCCGCTTCAACAGCAGTGCCTGGTTCAGTTCCCTGCCGTCGGCAAAGATGCGGTCGGCCTCTCCTTCGATCAGGCTGCGCAGATCTGCCTCGAGCTGCGTATCGAGCAGCAGCGCCTGCAGGGCGCCATCGGACTCAAGCAATGGCTGCACCATCCGCCGCCGGAGGGTAAACCGGACAGCCTCAACCAGCGCGATCAGGTTCTTGGTCGAGGCAGCCTTCTCAAGCAGTACTTCAAGGATCGTTCCCAGGTCGCGGATGGAGACCTGTTCCCGTAACAACTGTTGCAACACTCTCTGCACTTCTCCCAGCGACAGGACCTTCGGGACCAGCTCCTCGATCAGTTTGGGGTGCGACTCGTTCAAGGAATCGAGCAGCCGTTTGGTCTCGCTGCGCGTCAGCAATTCATAGGCGTGACTGCGAATCAGCTCGGAAAGATGGGTCCCGATGACGGTCGTGACATCGACGACAGAGTAGCCGGCGGCCAGCGCCTGTTCTTCGTGGGCCGCCTGGATCCAGCGGGCCGGCACGCCGAAGGCCGGCTCCCGCGCTTCTTTGCCGGGAAGCGGACGCGCTTCGCCTTCGGCATGGACTGCCAGCAATGCATTGCCCTCCGTCTGCCAGCGCCCGATCTCTACACCGCGCAGAGAAACCACATACTCCCTGGGCTTCAGTTTCAGATTGTCCGAGATGTGGACCGGAGGGATCAGGAAGCCGAGGTCCGCTGCCAGATGACGGCGCAGGGTCCTTACCCGGGCCAGCATCTGGCCCCCCCGCGCCTCATCCACAAGCGGGATCAGCTGAAAGCCGATTTCCAGGCTCAGTTCTTCCAGCTTCAGCAGGGACGCGAGGTTTTCCGGCGCTGTTTTTGCATCTTTGCGTCCCCCCCCGGACTCGACCCCCGCCAGGGGCAGCAAGCGATCCTTCGCGGCCATCTGCCGCGCCAGCAACATCACGGCCAGCGCGACCCCGAAAAACACCAGCTTCGGCAATCCGGGGATCAAGGCCATGGCCGCCAGCACGCCGCTCGCAATGAAAAGTGTCTTCGGCTTGCCCAGCAGCTGCGCTCCCAGCTCCGCGCCGAGACCGGTAGAAGACGAGGCGCGCGTCAACACCAGTCCGCCCGCGACCGAGACCAGCAGCGACGGGATCATCGTCACCAGACCGTCGCCGACCGTCAGCACTGTGTAGGTCTTCAATGCCTCGAGCAGCGGCACGCCCTGTTGCAGGGTGCCGATCAGCAAACCGGCGATGATGTTGATGCCCGTGAGCAGGATGGTCGCCATCGAGTCGCGCTGATTGAAGCGGGCAGCGCCATCCATCGCACCGTAAAACTCTGCTTCCCGCGCGATCCCCTGGCGTCTCTCCCGCGCCGTCGCTTCGTCGATCATGCCGGCATTCAGGTCGGCATCAATGGCCATCTGTTTGCCGGGAAGCGCGTCCAGGGTGAAACGCGCTGTGACCTCGGCGGTGCGCACGGCACCATGGCTGACCACCAGAAACTGGATCGCGATCAAGGCGAGAAAAAGGACGAAGCCGACCACGTAATTGCCCCCGACCACAAACTGGCCGAAGGCCTCAATCACACTTCCGGCGGCGGCCGTGCCTTCGCTGCCATGGAGCAGGATGCGACGGCTGGAAGCGATATTGAGCGAGAGCCGGAAGAGCGT
>Ga0116228_10006412_pt1 | contig 10509 bp, 9 predicted proteins | sample S1TSphfallax_2_FD_89694 | JGI IMG/M metagenome (GOLD analysis project Ga0116228, IMG submission 89694) | Host-associated microbial communities from peat moss isolated from Minnesota, USA - S1T2_Fc - Sphagnum fallax MG | ecosystem: Host-associated > Plants > Peat moss > Unclassified | place: USA... | reverse complement strand
CTTATTCTAACATGTTGGTGGTACTAACATATCTCAAATCTACCTATGTCTTTGATTACTTGCAACACTTATCTACCACATAGTTTCTAATATCTATCACACTATGTTTCTAATATCTATGTTCATCTACATCACAATCTTCAACAAGCAATGTGAACAACTACTTCTCTCCCTCCTTATTCTAACATGTTCGTGGTACTAACATATCTCAAATCTACCTATAGGTCTTTAATTGCTTGCAACACTTATCTACCACATTGTTTCTAATATCTACCACACCATTATCTATGTTTTTAACATCTACATCATAATCTTCAACATGATTTTGGTGCAACACAACACATGACATTTGAACAAGAATGGTTCACCATTTATAAATCCATTGTTCCACGAAAGGTGTATATGGAAGATGACACCATTTTGGAGGCCATTGGCAAAGGGAACATCAAAGGCCACAATGCAAGTTTGAAGTAAAATGTTGCTTAGAACCATGACTCAAGTTCTTCATGTTTCTAAAATGAAATTAGTCTCATTTCCATTAGTAAACTCATTTCAAAAGGCTTGAAAGTGGATTTTGACAAGGATGGTTGTAAGGTGAACAATGTCCATGGAGTTGTGATGGAAAAAGCACGGAGGGAAAAAAAACTTGTAGCTTATCAACATTAATGTTAAGAAAGAAAGTGCAAATGTGGCAAAGTCATCAAATGAAGGATTTGCACCAAAGATTTGACCACTTCAACATGGCAAGTCTCAAGAAGTTGGAAAAAATGGTCAATGGCATGAAGTTGAAAGAATTGCCATTACATCATGTGTATGAAGCTTGCATTGAAAACAAACATCAAAGGACATCTTTTCCTAAAAATGAAGTGACCAAGGCTTCCAAGTTTTTGGAGGTTGTTCATATTGATGTGTGTGGACCAATGAAAACAACATCTTATGGTGGAGCGCGATACTTTATCACTTGCATCAACGATTTTTTTTAAAAAAATCATGTTCATATTTTGAAAAATTCAAGGCATATAAGGCATTGATGTATAATAAAATAGGCATGAAAATCAAGATGTTGTGATGCGACAATGGATGAAAGTTTGTGACAACGACAAACAAGTGCTTGGTACACATCACACAAAAATGAGTTGTGGAATAACCTTGTAGGACCATCATGGAGTGCACTAGGATCATGATTTGTGCACAAGGATTTGATTTGGAAAATTGGGCAAAAGCAATGAACACAACAGTTTACATTAAGAATTAATGCCTAACCAAGCCTTCGATTCAAAGACCCCACAAAAAGTATGGACCAGTATAAAGCTAAATGTATCTCATTTGAAAGTTTTTGGTTGCAAAATGTATGCACACATTCTTGATGAAAGGAGAAGCAAATTAGAGTCAAAATCCGTACCTTCTGTGTTTTTGGGGTATTGGGAAAGAACCAAAACATATCATTGATGTGTGCAAAAACTAAAAGGATCATCAAGAGTTGAAATGTTATGCTTCGTTAAGGGATGAAAGAAATAGAAGGTGTCCATGATAATAGACCCCCTTTAAAGCAAGTAAAACATGTGGACGAAGCCGTGAATGAGGATGAACTTATTATGAATGATAATCGTATATCCTTGAAGGAAAGACCAATAGACGATATGGAAGGTGAATCTACATCAAATTCTTATTTGGACGAAGAATTTGTTCCACTACAAGATGAAAGCTTGAATGAACCACAATAAGATGGACAAAAAGAAAAGCCCCAAAGACAATGTAAGGAGTGGCCTTGTGATTGGTGGGTTGCCACCAAAGAGGTGGAATGTGCCACCATAGTTTTTTCAGAATAACCTCAAATTGTGGAAGAAATGTTGAAAAGTGAAGACACAAAGAAATGGGAGATTGCCATGCAAGAAAAATACAATTATCTTTTTATCAACAACATTTGGTCCTTGGTGCCACTTCCCAAGGGTATGAAGCCCATTTTTTACAAATGGGTATTTAAATTCAAGCATGGGGTCCATGCTGAAGTCAAACGTTACAAGGCATGAGGTTTCACCCAAACATTTGGAATAAACTACAATAAAACCTTTGCATGCATTGCAAAATTTATGTCAATTTGTTGTATCCTTACACTAGTGACCATTGAAGACATGAAAATTCAACAAATGGACGTTAAAATTGCATTTCTCAATGGTGACCTTGAAGAGGAGATTTACATGGAACAACCCCAAGGTGAACACAAAGAGGTGAACATCTTGTGTGTAAGCTTCACAAGTCATTATATGGCTTGAACAATTTCCAAATGCATTTTTGAAAATTATTGAATTTGTGAGTGATGTGGACTTTATTTTTATGTTGCACAAATGAGAGATGTCAAGTTTTTCATTGTTGTATTTGTCAATGATATCATCTTGGTGTGCAATAATAAAGACTAACTTTTGTAAATGAAGGAAGAATTTTTTCAAAAGTTTGAAATGAAAGATCTTGGCGATTTGCATTTCTTCTTGGGCATGGAAGTGGAAAAAGGATCATGATTGATGTCTTCTTTACATCAACCAAATTGGGTATCTCAAAGAGATTCTTGAACTTTCGCGTGGAGGATTGCAAAAACATCAAAGTGTCACTTGATTCAAAAACAAAGATGAAAAAGAATATGAACCAAAATGTTGAAATGGTGAAGGTTCCTTATCGACAAGTGGGTGGATCCTTGATGTATGTCATGTGTACTTGACCAAACTTGGCATACCCAATAAATGTGGTTTACACATGGCCAATCTAAGTTTAAAACATTGGATTGTAGTCAAGTGCATTTTTCGATACTTGTAAGGCACCTTGTAATTCATATTACAATTTAAAGGACTATGACATAGACACCACCCTAAGCAAGCTGACATAAGGTAAACACACACGTGCTACACAGTGTTGGTTAACTTTCTTTCTATTTTAATATAATTTTCACAGTTGTTTTTAAGCAACTATAGTTTTATTCATTTTATTACTGTTGGAAGGAAAGTAGACTACATATTTTAAGGAATAGGTGGGGCGTAGCAAACATTTTTTTTCAATGATAATATTTTCTTTCCACCTTGTATGTTTTTTGGATTGACACCATAATGTCATGTGCCATAGGTCGACTGTTTTTAAAGAGTAATTAGGCTATAACCTTTGAGTCTACCATAATATTTGCCTTGTGACATGACTAAATATACTTGTGATATGCATAACAATTTGATTTTGTCTAACTTGCTTCCAATGTTGCATAAACAACGATCAAGTTTACTATAAGTATAATTGGCTTTGATCAAAGTAGTTTTACCAAGATTACTTATGCAACTAATTACATGATCATATCCTACTTTATCATAAATAAGATTTTTTACTTTTTCATTTTAAGAAATTAACCAAAATAAAAGGAATATTGCTATAACATCAAAAAAATTACAAAATGATATCAACCATAACACCTTCCAAAAAGTACTAAGATCCATATCAAAATCTATAAAAATAATCACAAATACCACTATAATCATATAAAGGCATAATTACATCAAAAGAATGGTGATGTTCTTAAAAAAATACCAGATTAAATTGAGTTCTATCTTTAAATAAAATATGATTAGGTTGGTAAAAAAATGTTTTAGAATTTTTCCCTCCTTTTTTTAATTACCTCCCCACCAATAAATAGATATAAATAAAAATAATTAGACCACATCAATGAAATGCCAATACCAAGCAGCTACTCAAAACCAAAATGATGCATTTGAATAAAATGTCATAAATATTGAAAAATAACACATATTAGGAATATGGCACTTATAATGACATGAAACCCATGAAATCATGTGGTTAGAAAAAAAGTAGATACATAAATACCATCAGAAATCATGAAAGGTACTTGTACATATTCCATTCCATGTGAAGACAAAATGTTAAAGTCAGAAGTTATTTCATAGAATCGTATGACTTAGTTCATGTTTATTCGTATGATATAGTAAAATGTTCTCTAAACCGTGTAAAATAGTTACCTATCACACAACTCACCAACCTGATCTTTTACCATGTCTCCATAGGGCACATAATCGTTTGTTTTATTTTAAAATTTTGGGATTAATTTTATCTGGACATAAAGTCATATTTCTTGTGTCAATCAAGTAGAGTCCATAAATTTAAATCATTTATATACATTGGTTTAAACTCCTTCTCGTTTTGCCCTTAAACAAATAAAATCGGGTTAAATGTTTTATTGTTGCCATCTCTCTCTTAAGTGGGTAGATATTATGAGTCCTCCATCTTAAATATCCAAATCATGGCTATTTAATTCACCAATATTATCAATATACTCTTATATTTACGTGAAAACACATAAGATTTCCAACCAATAATGCTAGTTTGAACAAAAAACAACCATGCTTCCAAGCAATGGTTGGACATTGTGATGCAGATTAAGCCAATGACCTTGAGGATAGGAGATCCATCATGGGGTTTGTATTCATGATGGGAAGTGGAGCCATTTCTTGGAATAGCCAACGACAACCCACAATCATTTTGTCAACAACCCATGTGTTGCTTGCAAGTTAGGGGCATGTGCTACCATTGAATGCAAGGTCCTATGGGACAAGGGTTTAATTCAAACTTGGCATTTAACTTTTTTTTGTGTGTTTTGTTCATTATTAAAGGGGCTTCTAGTGTTTGCATGTGTTTATAGATATTGGCAATGCTGATAACAAGCTTGTTAATAGATTCCAACATTCGTTTGGCACCTCACCTAAAGGTTTACAATTTTTTTTTAAAAATCAAAATTTGTACCTTTGTATCCATCCATAACTTGAAGTATCCAGTTTTGACATACAATGCAACACGTAATCATCAATTATATGCACAAATCAAAGGGCAACAAAATCATCATATTTTATGACAAAGTGTTTTGCATGTAGGCATATATGTTTATAGTTGCTTGAGGTGCCTATGAAGCAATACAATAGTTGCTAGAATCCTTAAAGAAAGATTAGTGCATGACAAGTCTTATATGGTGGGATATGGGGTAGTTTTTTGCAGCCCAATATATATAGTTGTACAACTTGCAACACCTGGATTGGTTATATGGAGGTTTGCATTTGATTTTGGTCATGTTATCATGTACATCCTAGCATCAAGTTTTTGGGAGTTTTAGAAGAACTAAGTATTCCTATATTGGCCCCCAAAAGATAATATGATGAAAAAATTTGTTCTTTTTTCCATTTCTTGAATGTTTTTAATACCATAAATTGTTCTCATTTGAACTTCCCCTTTGTTATTATGATGCAAGTTTACAATCACCAAAAGACTTGGTGTGTTGCAATCTGCACCAAACAACACAATGTATAGCAATTTATGGTGATTAACTGATTTAAATATTTTATTGTGGAAATTATTTTTTCACAAAATTATTAGCATATTCTCAATAGAAACCAAGCTGTTAAAAAACATGTAATAAGTTGCAAAAAATTAAGCTTAGTTATGGTAGGGCATTCATTTGAGTTCCATCACTATGATTTATTATTTCTCCCTCCTTTGGAGATCCAAAATGCATCCTCGTTTTGACATAATTGTATTGAAACTTTGAAGACTTGGAATAATTAAAACTAGCCTTTATAAATTCCCCAAGTTTTCTTTTAAAACCATTATGTTTCTTAATGTCTCAAACAAAGCTACTTCAACCAAAAACACAAGAAATGGCACATTCAACACCAGGGCCAGTTCAACAGCCCATTGTTGAATAAATTAATTTGAGACACATTTTAAATTGTTTTCATACTCAACAAAGGTTGGGGTATTAATCAGTTAGAAAACCTTCAATTGCACTTGCATGAAGTTAGGGGAGGTGGAGTAATTGCATATCAAGTATTGAAAGAATCAGTATTACTCTTTCTCATCAAACTCCCAACTTTCTCATGCGCACACACAAAATTTCTGTATGAAAGTAGAAAACAAGATCCATTGAATGGGGGAAAAAGAAAACATGAAAGAAATAAATAAAATTACCTATATATTTGTAAAACTTTCAAGACATTTACCAGGTATTTATCAAAAAATTCGAAAATGTCAAAATGTCACAAATACTTTAATAAATGTCAAACTGGCCCAAGTATTATGGTAATAAATTTATACAAATGATGCCTCTTGGATAGATAGACCAATTTGAAAAACTCTAAATCACATTAGATTGTTGTAATTTAGCAGCCAAGTTTGCCAATGTAGTTACAAAAGTTTGTGGATGAAAAGAACTCAACTTCTTTCTGAAATACTTCTGAAATCAAAGTTGGCAATCATAGTTCCGTGAACAAAATGTGTCCAAGGCTTTGAGTAAAAAAAGTCATAGCAAACTGATTTGGGCTATGTATGGACTGGACTTAGTATGAGCTGCTTAGGATTGCTCTACATGGTTGGTGCAACCAGTGTTCTGCGAGTACATGATTTCTTCTATATCCTTCAGGTTGGGTATAAATAAGTATCCAATATATTCACTATTGTGTAATGGTATTTTATTACCAAAAAATTCCATACAGACTGGATCTGGTTATAGTTTTGGTTCAGCATTCATGCCTTTGAAATTTTTGAAACAGTTCCAGAAAAAAAATGATCCCAAGTGGCCATGTTAAAGAGAGAGAATTGTGGGAGTACAACAAAAGGGAGCCTGATTGGAAAACTAAAGATTGTGCCAGAATATTGGAATGTACCTGAACATAAAACTTTTACCCAACAAAAGAGATTTTCCTTTGTGTTGTGCAAAGTTATATATCAAATGGACCTGGGAAAGATCATTCCAGAAGTAGAGCACCAAAGAGGCAGGCTGATTGGCTGATGAGAAGGCAAAGATAGTTGCAGAGAATATTAGAATATCTGAAAAAATTACTAGAAATTTTTTAGTGTATTTCAAGGGCATGTTATATCAATGAAAATCACTCCTAGAAAAGAGGAGGGATAAGGTCCCTACAGGTGTAAGGTCCCTTCTGCTGTTAAATAGGTGTAAAACCACTCCCAAAAGGGACCTAGGGCTTGACATCTCAACAGTGCTTTGGGGAATGCCCCCACTCTTTGGCAATTACTGTTGTAAAGCTGTACCTTCAGATCAAGCTTTACAAATGACCAGCATGTGTTGCCCTCCTATGGTATGCTCTTCTAATCATACAACGTGTATTAGAAAGGGCCTGTCATACAAATGGGCTCTTTATAATGCCCTCCATATGAGCAAAAGGCCATTGCAGTACAGGCATTTTTGTACTGCCCTCCATCGAAGTAGAAGAGCAACAAATACACATATTCTTCCTTGTGATAACACACCCATGAAATACACCAGTGGATTTCTTGGAGGGCTTTATGTGTAGGGCAAAGCCCCAGGGTGGGTTGGCATTGTCAGAATAAGGGGCTTAGGACAAGACAACGTGGTTGTGGTGTCCAGCAATGCATTTTGGGAATTCCCCCAACCCACATGCTTTACAGAGTGCAAGAGGGGAAGTCTGCTATCATGAACTAAACATAAGTAGATTGCAAGGCTTAGAGAAGGGAGGGTTCTTATGCCTACTTACTCTTAAGGAGTAGACATAATATCTCTTCTATCTTCTAGGGGGGATATTCCCAGATATAAGGTACAATAAGGTATAGGAAATTTTTCCAATTGCTTTACAAATACTGAATGTCATAAGAAGGAAAAGGAAAACAGGTACTAATTTAATGACCTGTGTCTGCAAGCAATTTCCAGGGTAATAGTAACTCTGAAATTTTCACAAAGACACACCCCAGCCTAATTGAGCTGAAAGAGACTTTCCAATTTCAAGCAAGGGCTGTAACAAACTTTGAGAAAACTGGAAATTGAATGGCAGGCGATTACAGCATGTAAATTTTAAAAACTACTTTACAGATTTTGTAAAGTCCCCAACAAGCTGTCCAGAACAGAATCGGCCACCACTGCTCATTCTAATTTCTTATATGTCTTACCTACCTATGCTAGGCAATGACCAACATGACTAGTTCACAATCTACCTAAGGACCTTTACCCTGAGGTAACATGCCCCCTAGGGCAAATTCTACCTTTGTTCGTCCCTACAGCGAGGCATACCAGCTCACCTAGTGACTCACTAGGTTTTCTGTAGTAAAAAAGTCTGTACCTGCTTATTCAACAGGTTTTAAGGCAATCTTAAACAGCAGAATTGGCTGCCAAGGTTGCCAAGGTTGATTCAGCCATTTCCAACCTGCCTATGATACTTTGTGACCAATCTACCCTACTTTAAGGCCTGCCTACAGACCTTCAGGCTAAGGAATGCACTTCTAAGGGCATGTTCTCTAGTACTTAAGATGAAGAGGATCCATATTCCAACCAATCTATGCTAAAATGACCCTAATTGGCATCTTCTACCAGACACACCCTTCTTCTTGCAATGGACACTCTCAGGGGTTGTAATTTTGTCCAATTCTTGGGGACACTACTTCATGTTCCTGTTCCTCTTCAGACATGTTTTGGGTATGCAAAGAAAAGCAATCCTATACTACAAGCAGAGAACTGTCAATTCAATCACTGCCTGACATGGACATTCCTAGTTGATACCAAGTTAGCTGTCTTACCCTGAAGCTCTGTACTTGTTGATCCTGGCAGCAAATGCCCTGTATGCTTAAATATATTTAGATCTGACAAGTGGACGACAGCAATCTAGGCTAAGAATATAACCATAGTACATGATACCTTGGCTTGGAATGGAAAATGACATCTTTGTGGAGAAGAGCAGAGGCACCCAAAAACAAAAGAGATTGGGTGCATTATGCAAATGGAGGCAAAGTCTGGTGAGTGGTCACTCAGATGATCTAAGTGGGAACTCTCTATGCATAGACAAGGCAAAAAAATGCCTTCTGGTCTATGTTCAAGATGAGACTGAAATGATCTTCATGTACAGAATTGACTCATGCAAATACCTGGCCTAGGACAACCAGCTGGCAATGGGAGTCTCAAATTCTGTGTTGTTCGGAAACTCCGTGGCACCATCCTGTCTACATACAAAATCCCTTGCAAGTGGTCACACTCATGTTGTAAAATTCGGGCCTTCCACCCTTTGGCTGTGACTGTGATTGGCTGACCATCCCGTCCAAGCCCACTGACCTCAACCTCAAAGCACCGCTCCACTAGTGCCCGATACCCCTCAACACTGCCCATACCCAAGTAGGACAAATACACCATGCAAATGAGAGCAGGGCAGACCCAAAACTTACAGTTTGAATAGACAGAAAACAAAACACCCTGTTGTAAAGCATCTACAAACTGCAAAAGGTGAACAGATGTGCATGTGAGCACAACAGCAAAGGTGAGAATGACGAGGAGCAACTTTGAACCTGAGGCAGCCCTCAAAGAAAAATGCACTTCCACTGTTGGCTTTTTTGGTCAGTTTTGGATTAATAATAACCTACACACCAAACAAACCACCCAATAACCAACATTTTGCAACTCATCCAAATTATGTGAACTCTAAGCATCTACATACATTGGGTTGGTAAATAATCCACAATAATACTGTTGTTGTAGCAAGGTTCATAAAGAACAAAGTGTGTTGGACAAACCAAGAGATCAAAAGGGTATCGGTGTTGTGCTTCACATTCTTCAACGGATGTGTAACTCATAAGCTCTGTGGTGTCTTCCAACACAATTATCTATACAATCCACCACAAACCCCACAGCAGATAGTTACTACACAAGCTGATTGTCTACCCTTTCTTGCTCAAGAAAGGTCTGATGATTTTTAGTATGATCTCATGCCTACACAAATATCTACTGAGGCATACATACTGCAGAAGGGTTTGCTTGATTGATGAAGTGGAGAAAGTATATGTATGCATAGGGGTACCACAGAACTGGACTTGCCTGCAAAGGAACACCAATCTGAGGAGCAGCAAGTCCGACACCTGGGGCATTGCGCATGGTGGCAACCATATCATTGATTGTCTTCTCTATATGGACACTGCCTATGTCCTCCTTCTTAACCTCCTCTGCTGGCTCATGCAGCACTGGGTCCCCTGCCTGTAAAAGTATTGTGCACCAAAAACCTCATTCCTTAGTACATGCACGAAGAAATGTACTACCCATCATCATCCTCCACAAATGCAATCTTCTTCCCTCCTCCTCCTTGCAATTCAAATCCTTCTTTCTGAGTCCACCAAGAAAGAAGGAACACACGTATTCAAAGCAATATGCATCATCTAGCACGCCTTCCTAACTTCCACCCCTTGAACCACCCAAGTGCAGTGCAGCACCATGTCACCAAAACATTCAGTAGAAGGATGTATAGTAGGAACTTGAGCTACAGAAACAATCCTCCCCAAGTCCTCACAAACTCACAGAAACCCATCATCAGTGCATGAAGAAGAAGAAGAAGAAGAAACTAGTCTGTGACTGAACCTGAACAACATCCGGTACTTTGGCTTTGCCATATCCAAAGAAGGACATGGGCACTGTGACAGGATGATGCACGGTGTTGGCATGCCCATGGGAAGAAGGAGAAGATGGAG
>Ga0116228_10006410_pt1 | contig 10511 bp, 6 predicted proteins | sample S1TSphfallax_2_FD_89694 | JGI IMG/M metagenome (GOLD analysis project Ga0116228, IMG submission 89694) | Host-associated microbial communities from peat moss isolated from Minnesota, USA - S1T2_Fc - Sphagnum fallax MG | ecosystem: Host-associated > Plants > Peat moss > Unclassified | place: USA... | reverse complement strand
TTGTTTGTTTGTTTGGATTTCCACACAATGATATTGTAACATTTGTGTGTAGGCATCTCTATCACCCATGGTGTGCCTTGATGCACTTCAAACATAGTAACAAATGTGCAAATCCTCATTGTAAAACAAATATGTCTTGGAGTGGTTTAAAAGCTTTGGCTTCAAAGAATTTGACAAGGACCTACTGGAGAGAGAAATATCCAAAGGTTGTGAAAAGTCTCGAGTACAACAATTCAATTTGCAAAGACAAGCTACATTTGCAAACTATCCAAATGTCGATAAGTTGTGATTTGCGGTCTTTAAGCATTGGAAATATGCAAATTACTGTTGTTTAATATTTCCACTTTCTATATTGACATTGTCAAATGTTGGTGTTCTCATCCAAAATGGGGAAGATACTTAGATTCACAAATCCCACTTTTTGAAATTACGTTAGGAATCTATTTGCCTTGAAAATAGTTTGGTATACTATTAGCATAAATAATCAATTTGCAAACAAATAGCATACATGGAGTATACATTTTGATGTTGTTGTGTTGAAATTGTTTTGGAGTGTGTTACTTTTTGGAATTTACTTTATAGTGTGTGGCACTTCATCACAACAAGTTATACTAGGGTCATTAATCAATGTACAATTTGTAGTTATAAATAGATAGTAATGTTTTTACATAATGTACTGTAGCAATTTTGGGATTGTCATGATACACTTTATGTAGGATATGCATAAGAATAATATTTTTTGTATCAAGGTTGTTCATAAGTTGGTATGTGAAATATGCAGTTGTTGTTCTTTGTGTAGTTTCTACAAATGTTCATGCTTACCATACATGTTATGTTATACTACAATGTACTTTTCATATTGTTTTCATACTTTGAATATTTGAAATATGGTTTGATTTCATTTTTTTTGTATTTTATATATTCCAAGTCTATTTTGTTAACATTGTTTTTGCAATATACATATTTTAAGTATCATTTGTTTATGGGTATATATCTTATGGAACAATTTTGCATTTTGTGCATTTGTGCACGATCCTCCATGAAACCATCTATGGAGCCAACATCTACGTGCATGGGAACCTTTAGTATGGGTGAAACAAACCATGCCAAAGACCCATTTCATGAAAAGAAGACAAGTTCATGCATGTCTAACCCTTCCCTTAAAATGATGCAGTAGAAACAACATGTATCTAAAAAGGCATTTGTCACAAAAAAGTTGTTGGAAAACGGGAATGGGGATGAAGAATGTTTAAATGTGCCAAGGCCTACCTTGGAAGAGGATTTGTATGGGTCAAGCCAAAAGACTAATAGTTTAGGTCAACAATTCAATAGAACTCAAAACATGTCTACATGAAAATAAATAAATAAACTTGTAGAGTACCCAACTCATTCTATCCACAAGTAATATGTTTATGAGGGGACACCAAAAATAAAGAGATTCCCTAAAATTTCTACTAGAGGCACCCTGCATGGATCCCATGAAGAAAACAAAACTTGTTTCATCCTTAGACGAAGTTCAGTCAAAGGAAGTTGTAGGATATGTTCAAGGGCAAGAGTTCCAAATAGGTCCTAAAAACCTTGATTTACACAATTCAACGTCTACAACCCATAAAAAGGTGTCATACGTAAGGACACAAGGCACATTAATTTGCCATATAAAACTATAGTTGTGCCCTCTAATTCTAACGAACTTAAAGTTCGAACCCATCAAGTGGTTGAAGTTGATGATTTCAATGACCATAAGCACAAATTTGAACCAAGAATCACATGAAGATCACAGACTTTGAAGGCAAAATGTATGAAGCAAGATTTCTAGAAGAAAAAAGGTGTAAATAAGCAAGTACAAAAAAATCTTATGAAGAAGGGCAAAAAATAGTGGTGATCATTTGGTTTAGGTTTGAAACTTGATATGAAAGTGTAAACTTTATAGGGTTTATCCTACTTTTCTGTATTGGCACATGAAGTTTTGGCTATACCCAAGCCTATCATCTACTAGTATTGTGGGTTACACCACACTTCAAATTTTCATTTGTTATTTTTTTTTTTAATCAAATGTTTTGTACATAATCAATTGTTGAACTAGAGCATCACAATTAATCTTCTTTAAATAATCTACTAGTTTGGCCAAGTTGAAGACCTCCATGAATTTTTCAAAGACATTTCTAGTGGGCGAAAAGCAATACCCATATCTTGGGTTAATAATAAATTAAATGCCTTGCTTCCTTCTAAATTTGTGTACATCACAAAGTCCATCTTTCACTATAATACACATAAAAAGCAAGCCAAAATGTCAATTAATGATGAAGATCTTGTTGCATATTACAATAATGCACAATGCATGGACCCCATTGCGTATTGCATTTGTGCATGCAAAAGTGGAGGCCAATACAATTATGTTAAATGTGGGCATTTGCACCCAAGATTTCTATCTAAGGTACAATGTGTTTATTGTTATGAATAATTGTGTGTTGTATACATGTAACATACATTATGATTGTCACAACCCATCAAAGAAACTAGGAAACTAATAATCACATATGGCAAGTTCGCAAGTTCGCAAGTGTCCAAGCTTCTTAAGAGAATGTTCCAACAAATGCAGTTGATTTAAAGACTGTGCAAATAGAATTGTGAAAAGAGGGATACACCATAAACTACAAGTTTCCTACTCCACCCTTTACCTATCAATTTTTTTAAAGATATTTCTAGTTTGCAATTCAATCACATGTTATTGTCATACTTTGGAAACATCAGATAAGTTGTTTTTAGTTTTGAAGGTCATGACACCAATGGTTCCCAATTTTTGCCAAGTTTTCATGCCTACATAAGGAAAAGGATGGGCCATTAGAACAATGGAGGACATTTCAACGGGTTCTTTTGTGTTTGATTTTGTTCTTGAAATTGTAACAAATGCATAAATGGCTTATCACAACAAGTTATATGAAGATTCCAAAAAGCAAGCATACAATATGGTTTTGAATGCAAATGATGCTATGGAAAACCTTTGGATGATGACTATGTTTTTTGTTTGGATGGAACCATCTATAGCAATGTCTCCAAATTTTCAAATCATCAATGCCATGGTGCAAATTTGGCGGACATCCTTGTTCAAATAGAAAGTATCACCAAGCATATATACCATGTATGTCTATGCATTCCGTTTTCATGATCTCTATTTATGTGCATTACCAACTTCCTAGTTGAAACTAATATATGGTTCCATGTGTAGGTGGCATCTTTCACATGTCGCAATGTAAGTGCCATGGAGGAACTAACTTGGGTAGGTTTTCAAAATTTTATTAAGTTTTGAAGTAGAATTCAATCAATCAATTTGAGGTTTGTGTGATTTGAAAGTAATATGTTAATTATGCCATCTAGAATTAGCTAACATTTTGCCCAAATTACTATGAGTGGATTATGGGATAGACTTTACAGACCATCAACATCTAATACCAACTTTTTCATGCCTATGCGGTGATGTGTATTGTAGAGGACTGTAGGAATTAGATTTCCTTTTCATACAAGAATGGAAATAAACTCCCTCTTTACAAGCTCATCCTTTAATTTTTTCAGTATGTAGATAGGAAGCTTTGATTGGTTTCAATAGTAAATGGAATGTACATAAGTCTTGAATGTGATATTTTGATGCCCAATATTTGTAATTTTTGATTGCTTCAAGTTTTCCCTACTTGAAATGTTCTTTGGCATTGAGGGTGTTGTTGACAAATGTACTATTAGCCAATTAGGAACGTACATGCATCGATTCAACATTTGTAGGAGTGACAATACATGGGCTCCACCTCAACAGTTAACAATGAAGATTACACTTTAGTTGCACTTAATTTATAAGTACATTTGGTTTAATTTTGAATGGTGTTTTTTTTCTTTTTTTGCATGTTTTCCTAGTGACACTTGTAGCTTTTCTAATTATAGTTCAAGTATACATTTCAAATTTTATGATTTTTCAAATGAGATATGGATTGAAAACCTAAATCATTGAATGCTTTCTTTGCAATGCAAGTGAACGAATCTTGGTGGGCTTGAAGTTTGGTCTTAAGAAATAACATATCAATTTAGCTCCTAGGTGCATTTTGGCTTGCCTTTTGACCATTTGTGGGGATGTGGCAATCTATGGGTCATACATTTAAACATTTAAAATAATTTTTTTTGGAATCATTATGGTTGTTTTGAACTGTGGGTTCATTTTTCACATATCAAAATTTTAACCATTTTTTAATTTGATTGACATCTTTACTTAAATATTTGCATTAACATAGTTCTCAATCAATCACATAGTATTGACTCCTTCCTAGATTTTTGTTCAAGGTAGGGATTACAACTCCCAAGTTTTCTTACCATTGTAACTATACCACAAATATTTTCACATGAATTTAAAACTTTTAAGCATTTTAACATTCAAATCTTTTGTATTCTACATATGTCCATTGTGCATATTATGTGTTTTTTGTATTGAACCTTGAACCTAAAGTACAAAAAGACAATTAGTGATTAGACTTCATACATTATATACAATCCCCACACATGTTAGGCTTATGTACTATGAATTTATCAACAGTGTGCAATAAGAATCAAAATTGATGCCCAACTATTAGGCATTTGTATATGCTCCAAACCTTTATTGTCAGCTTGGACTTACAAGTTAGGCCCAATTCCTAGTTCCTTGTTGTTTGTAATAGATTACATATTGAAACTTGCAAAAAAAGCCAATGACAAAATTCTTATGAATGAGTATAAGGTATTTAGTACCTTGAGATTATTTTTCTTTTTTTTGTTTGGTTTGGGAAAGCAAATGTGTGTGTGTTTTGTCAATGTGAATATAGATTGGGTCTCAATCTGACAAATAGATCCAACACACTTGCAAAATCAGAAACATGGTGAAAATTAAACTACATCCAAAAAGATGTTCAATGAAAAAGCTCACCCACAATTTGCATAAGGGGAATGAATAAAAGTAGAACCCATAAACTTTGGTTTTTGTGTCTATGAGAAAGAACAAAGAGAATACCTAATTGCCACATTTAAATTTGGATCTCATAGAAAAATTTGTACAACAAGTGTGATGATGAAGACAACACAATAGGTTGATGTAATAATCTAATGCTATTAGACTATGGTGGTGTTCACAAGTATTCTAAAACTTATTATAATACTCACCTAAAGGCTAATTATTTAATGTGCATCATTTCACGGCAATCCATTCATGCATAGTTGAAATGGATTTGCAATTCATGGTTGTAACTTTCCAATGAGATAAAGACCAGCTCTTTGAGCCAAAATAAATATTGTTCAATGTCTTTACAAATTGCTTTAAGAAGCCTTTAACTTCAATTGTAGACAGAAACACTTTTAAAATATAGAAATTTGAACAAAAAGATCTTGGCATCCACTTTGCTTTGGACCCAACAAAAGCTCAATCATAGCAATGAAACCTCAATTACTTCATATACAATATGTGCACACTTGCCAATATGAAGGAACATTTACAAAGTTTTTCATTTCAGATTTTGAATTGAACATAAATTGCAATTTATAAGTCTTCAATTAAGGAGTCTACGTTAATGTAATATAGTCAACAATCAAATGTATAATACTACATTTTTAGTTGTGACATTTCTAGAAGAGTGACAAAAACACATGATCAAAGCAAAGGCCTTAAGATAATCTAGAAATTGACAAAAAACACAAGATATCCTAAACCCATAGGATATCTTATGTTGATAAGGCGATTGTTATACCATATATTGATGGTGATTATGGCAATCAAGAACATTACAAACCTAATCATTTTCTCTCAATGCAACATCTATCATAACTTCATGTTCTACTGACAATTTGTAAACTAGATCATCTCCTTTGACATGATGATCTTATGGCATCATGGGGAATTTAATTGCTTTGACCAAATGAACATCTATATATGTTATGTTGGAATTATTTAAATAAACCTATGACCGGCTACTCCTCCCCCATTTTTGGTAATAGGTCCAAGCCACAACAAAGTCACTTACTTCAAATTCACAACCCCAAACACAAGCAAAAGATTCACGAACCATGTGTTTTGGTCATTGACATTGTATGATGTAAAAATCAACTCATTATGCATTCTTTTCAATAGCTAGAACTACAAAGTTGTCTCCAATCTACAACATATCATAAAGTTCCTTATAGTCTCCTCCAAAGTCCTATTCCTCTTGTTTTTCAAACTCTTGCATTTGCTCTCTCACTAAGCAAGTATTGTTGGGTTTGAATTTAATCAATTGCCACAAGAAAATATGACCTATTTTGGCATGCTTCCCACTCTTCCACCACACAAGGAAGACAAAATCATGTAAGATCCCGCACCATCAACAATGTAGGATCAAGAATAGATATTAAGTAAATGGAGTGGAATTTTGAAGATCCAAGGATACTATCACACCCATGAAGGTTTGACCTATCTACATCAACAATAGTAATGTGCCAAAACTTTTGAAATTTTCTAGCCTACTTTGGGAGTAAGAAATAAAAACCCTGCTAGACAGAGCTTCTTCAAGAAAAGAAACCACTTCTACTGCAGATTGTACTCTTCTTTCAAGATTCGGCAACTATTCACATCTTAATCATCTCTTCAAGACAGCTCCTACCCCATCCCACTTTCCTATAAGATTTCCATTACAATGGGGGCAATGGAAATAAAAAATGTTCAATATACATTCTGCAACCCTATCCCAAAAAATTGCCATCTCAATTTGCATCCACCTATAAGACCCGGATACCTAGCAACAAAAAACATTCACCTAGCACCTTTGAATTAACCAACACAACCGTTGGAAAACACCCAATGTTCTTGAGGCTTTACACCTTGGTGAACAAGCCACTCCCAATGTAGCAACAAACAATGTTGCACAAAAAATGTGTCATGTTCCTTGTCATCACTCACATAGAAATGTGATTTTATGATGACTTTAGTTTCACTATTAGTCTTGAAGTAAGAAAGGTTAAGCTATATATAATGTGGACCAAGATTGTTATTTGGAATGAATGCCAATGCATAGACTAGATTTCATTTTCAATTTGGAATGTTTTGTTTTTTACGAAATCTATGTGAAACAATATCACATCCTCGAATAGGTCTAACATGGTTATACTACACTAAGTATTTTGCGAACGAACTACAAAATTACATTTTATAAATGTTTGCAAATTAAGCTTCAAGTAGGTTAGGAACTCTATTGTGGAAGTCTCCTTGAAAACTTCTCTAATTCTTTTCCTTGGCTGCCCATCATCAGATTGACCAACAACACCAGTTTCAAAACATGTCCATGATACTTTATAATCTAAATTACCTATTACTTCTATAGGACATAAAGGCAATTTATGAACTCCATAGTTTTGACACTCACCTAGGAAGCATGCACACTTGTGCCACTCTTTTAATTCAGCTTTCTTACATACACAATCCTCCCACAATTGGGTGATGCCTTTATAAACCTTACCTTTTACTAAACACATGATTACATCCCTAGACTCGTCAATAGGGGAACAAAACAATACAATGGCAATGACATCCTAGCTTCTCATGCATTCCTTTCTTTGGATCCCTCAAAAATTTAAACCAACCTTTAACATATTTAACTCCACATGGTACTTACAACAACACACATTTCTGTTTTTCAAAGGTTTGACATAATATGGTTTCAACTTCTAGAATGCACATTGTTTGATCTTGCATTTTGGATGGGATGCTTCAAATTGGAGGGAAAAAGTAATCTACAATATAATAAACAAATCAGTATACACTAGTATTCTTACTAACTATACAAATCTTGTTGAAAATGCACATTGAAGTTCAAAAAATGTAAAACAATTATAAAGTTTTCATTATGTACATAAAGTCTACCATGTGTATGCAGACATGGGCTATAATGCATAGACAATATATTCAAAATGTATAAAACATCCAAATAGTGCACATAACCTTGTCAAGTTTTCACAAAAATAATATATATTATATATTAGATCTACATATAGTACCTTAAGGTCGTATAGGTGTACACAAAATCTACAATTTTGTATAAAAAATGCACCTTATACTTTTATGACTACAACAACAATTTGGGGATATTACAATAAGTACACTAAGATCCATAAAAGATGATCACCAATCCTATCATATACACAAAGTGCACATTTCACTAGCAAGGATTCCAACAACAATTGTTGTAGGTACTAGGTTCATCAAAGAATGTACTTATGTCGTAACAACTATGTAGACAAAGATTAAATAAAAGTCTTCAAGATTGTAAATTTTACAAAGATTGAAAGAATCACATTATTGATACTACCTATGATAGATCCCTTGTCTTTATACACATTCAAATCATGGTGATTGCTCATGTTTATGGCCTACAAAAAATTCATAAACCTCTAGTAGTAGATGTCAAAGATTAATTTAATCAAAAGGGGTACATGTATTACTTGGGTTTCAAGTAGTAGATGTGTGGCATGCTCCTCATACACTTAGCAACAATCTAGTTCCTTGTGACATCAAACCTATTAGGACTGACCCTTGTTTCACTTCTCCACTAGTCCATCAAATGTGAAACAATGGCATTTTCAATAATATCTACCCATTGTTTTCTTGTAAAGAAAGCCCATTGTGATGAACCAAATGCTTCAACTTGTTTTTGTCTCTTCACATTAATAGAAATGTTCATTGAATTTGTATTAAACACTTTGCCTAATGCCCTAATTTTGACTACTTCTTTTCTGACCACAACATTCAAAAAAACACCCTTGCAAGCTAATTTTTCCTTGGATTACACCCCTTTCACAAGGTCAAGTTTGGTTTTCAACCCTTGGATGAAGGTGTGTTGAGCCTTCATTTCAACAAGAAGAAGATAATAATATGGGAGATGGGGTTTATTGATCTTACTACCCAACAATTTTTCCATGACCACATGTCTACTAAATTCAGAAGCAAAAGACCCAAGCTCAGAGCTTATGAAAATTTCCATCATGTGCATTAAAGAATACACTTTCCATAGACCAAGTGTATCTTCTTCTGGTGTTGTGACACTAGAGGATGATGTTAAATCATCTGCAACCTTAGCCAAATCCCTGGCCTTCTACCTACATCGTTGAGTTCTCTCTCTTCCATTCTCTCTTCTTTTTTGCAAAGCAATTTCATTTAAAATAGCCTCTAATGTTCTTCTTCTTAGGCCTAGCTCAATAAGCCTAGCCTTTTTTTGTTAGTCCTTAGCATTTCCCATCAAGGTGATAACATTTCTAGAAACAGAAGCTTTGATGTCCTACAAAATGACACAAATGACACAAATGTAGAAACCTCAACTTGACCCACACTCAAAGAGAAATTCAACTAGTTGCAAAGTTTTGAAAAGCAAAGGATGCAATTTTTTCCAAGAAAACATACTTTCAAAATTGAAATGCGTGTTCTTACAACATGAGAGAGACAAAGAATTGCCACTTTCTACTTCCAACAACCACTCGTCCCGTTCAAAGTCTAGCTTCATTCTATCCTTCCAACTACTATGCCAAAGCACTTTGTATCACAAATGCACCTTGGTCCCCCCTACACATTGAGTTTCTATGTCTTTTCCTTCCAAAAATAATCTAAGGGGCATCAATGTGCCCCTATTTTGGCCATCACCACCTTCATTGAAGGTTTGGTTCACTTGGACTATGCATCAGATGGTCAAGATGACATGGGATGAACGATCAAATTCACTATGTTTGCCAAGTAATACACATAGTATTAAAGTTATATAATTCACAACAATGAAGCCCTAGGTTGGTGTTTTTTAAAAGTCCACCTAATCCAATCCAATTGTTAAAAACCAAACCTTGCATATTTATAGTTCACTTATAGAGATGACATCCAACCAAATTTTTTTAAAGGGTGGATACTTTTAATACTTTAATGTACTCTTAAAGATAATATGCTTCAATGTAGATGGATTTCCAAATAATTGACAATTTATGCGAAAGATCATTGAAGATTGTTCTTTATATTTTCATATTTGGATGTGCAAATTTTTGTTGAAAAATTCCATGTGAAAATAATACTTCTTAATCTTTTTTTGCAAAATGTCATTTCGTTATAGGATTCTGCAAATTGGAAATGTACTCCAAAAGACAATTGTATCATTTTTGTATGCATTGATTTTTGGACATAATGACATATTAAAATGTGAGCTACCATTAATTACACATTTTCATCATTAAACCTTCTTTAATTATTTATTATATCAATCAAACATTGGTTGCAATGAAAATTGTCAAAGTGTTACAATTTTTTGTGTACATCGTACCTTGCAACCACCTTGTTGTGGAACTTAATTCCACAACAAGGTTATGAAGGCGCGACATCATCGATGCTCAAGATTTATGCACTCTAGAATCACAAGTAGTTTTGCTGAATATTCTCCACTCCTCTCTTCCCTTCGCTCGATCTTTCAGCAAGTTAGTGTTCTTCAGAAAAAAAAACCAAGCAC
>Ga0116228_10006409_pt1 | contig 10512 bp, 7 predicted proteins | sample S1TSphfallax_2_FD_89694 | JGI IMG/M metagenome (GOLD analysis project Ga0116228, IMG submission 89694) | Host-associated microbial communities from peat moss isolated from Minnesota, USA - S1T2_Fc - Sphagnum fallax MG | ecosystem: Host-associated > Plants > Peat moss > Unclassified | place: USA... | reverse complement strand
GCTTATATGAAAGCCGCCGTACTGCGCCAGACCAAGACACCGCTGGTGATCGAGGATGTGCAGATTTCCAAGCCCGGCCCGCACGAGGTTCTGATCCGCACCGCCGCCGCCGGCGTCTGCCACTCGGACCTTCATTTCGTCGAGGGCTCCTACCCCTATCCGCTGCCTGCCGTGCTGGGCCATGAGAGCGCCGGCATCGTCGAGCAAGTCGGCTCGGAGGTACGTACGGTGAAGCCGGGCGAACATGTGATCACCTGCCTGTCGGCGTTCTGCGGCCACTGCGAGTTCTGCCTCGGCGGCCGGATGAGCCTGTGCGTCTCGCCGGAAACCCGCCGCGGCAAGGGCGACGCCCCGCGCCTGAAGGAGGGCGCGGGCGACATGAACCAGTTCCTGAACCTGTCGTCTTTCGCCGAACAGATGCTGATCCACGAGCACGCCTGTACGCGGATCCGCCCGGACATGCCGCTGGACCGCGCCGCCCTGATCGGCTGCAGCGTCACGACCGGTGTCGGCGCCGTGATCCACACCTCGAACGTGCGGCCCGGCGAAACGGTGGCCGTGCTCGGCTGCGGCGGTGTTGGCCTCGCGGCGGTGAACGGCGCCGCCATCGCCGGGGCCGGCCGAATCATCGCCATCGACATGCAGGGTTCGAAGCTGAACCTCGCCAAGGAATTCGGCGCCACCGACGTGATCAATCCCGCAGACGGCGATCCGGTGAAACAGGTGATGGACCTCACCGGCGGCAGCGTGCATCACAGCTTCGAGGCCATCGGTCTGAAGCAGACCGCCGAACAGGCGTTCCGCATGCTGCGCCGGGGCGGCACGGCCAACATCATCGGCATGATCCCCGTGGGCGTCTCGATCGAGCTGATGGGCGCGGACTTCCTAGGCGAGAAGCGTATTCAGGGCTCGCTGATGGGCTCCAACCGCTTCCCGATCGACATGCCGCGCTTCGTAGATTTCTACATGTCGGGAAAGCTGAAGCTCGATCAGATGATCGCCCAGCGCATCAAGCTCGAGCAGGTCAACGACGCCCTCGACGAGCTCCGCCGCGGCGAACTGGCCCGCAGCGTGATCGTGTTCGACAGCTAAACCTAAGCCGGCGTGACGTCTGCCAGGATTGCTTCAGCCTTGGCGAACAGGGCCGGATCGACCTTGGCGCCCGAGGCGGCGCAGTTCTCGTCGAGCTGTTCAGGTCGGCTGGCGCCGACGATGGCCGAGGCGACGTTGGGTTCGCGCAGCACCCAGGCCAGGGCGAACTGGCTAAGGGTCAGGCCGGCCTCGGCAGCGACCGGCTTCAAAGCCTGCACCGCTTCCAACGTCGGCCGCTCCATCAGGCGCTTGATGAAACCGTTCATCTCGTCCGACGCCGCACGGCTGTCGGCGGGCGGCGGGCTGTCCGGATCGTACTTGCCGGTGAGCACGCCCTGACCCAGCGGCGACCAGACGATCTGGGACACGCCATTGGTGGCGCAGAGCGGTATGACCTTCTTCTCGGGCCGGCGGAACAGCAGGGAGTACTGCGGCTGGCTGGAGATGAACGTCTCCAGCCCCGCCTCCTTGGCGAGCTTTAGCGCGGCCTCGATCTGCTCCGGCGCCCATTCCGAAAAGCCGATCCAGCGCGCCTTGCCGGCGCGGACGATCTCTGACAGCGCCTGCAGGGTCTCTTCCAGCGGCGTGTTCACGTCGTAGCGGTGGCACTGGTAGAGATCGACGAAATCGGTCTTCAGCCGCGCCAGCGAGGCGTCGATCTGCTTGAACACCTGGACGCGCGAAAGGCCCTTGTCGCCATTCCCCATGTCCCCAAACAGCTTGGTGGCGAGCACATAGCGATCGCGGGGACGCCCCATGAGAGCGCCGCCGAGGAAGGTCTCAGCCGCGCCGCGGCCGTAGACGTTGGCGGTGTCGATCAGATTGATCCCGAGGTCGAAAGCCCGGTCCAGGCACGCCTTGGCCTTGTCGGCTTCCACGCCAACCCCGTAGGTCAGCCAGGAGCCAAGGGATATCTCCGAGACCTTGAGGTCGCTGGAGCCGAGCTGGCGATAGAGCATCTGAGATTTCCTGTTGTCGTCGTGGCCCTAAGGTTCAGTACGCGATCCCCTGCGCCACCGCCTTCAGCCGTTCAATGGCGGCGAGCTTGTCGTCGGTGAAGTCCATATCGATCCACCAATCCTCGACCTCGCGCCGCACCCGCCCATGCAGCGGACCTTCGGCCACGCCGGCGGCCTTGATGTCCTCGCCGCTGATCGGGAAGTCGGGGGGGGCCCAGGTGTCGGGATAGGTATAGAGCATGCGCCACTGCGGATGCACAGCCGTACGGCGCGCCTCCGCCCAGGCCAGTTGCACCCGGTCGCGGAACGCCTCCGCGCCCAGCCGGTAGATCGCCCGGCGCACCTCGCGGGGCGACATCCAAGAGGTCAAGGCCGGCTCCCCCGGCACGGCGGCGACCAGCCGATCGCGCATCAGGTTGGACAAGCGCAGGCGCGTCGCCGCCGCGCGCACGGCCTCGGCGTCGTCCGGCAGCAGGGCCGCCAGCCGCAGCAAGGGGTCGCAGCTGAACAACTGTCCGGTCTCGATCGCGACCAGGGCCTGGAGCCGCGCCAGCCCCCGCGCTTCGGGCAGAAGCACGCCGAGCACGCCCGAGGACGCCATCAGCCGCAGCGCCGCGCGCGGGTCGTCGGCGGCGAGCAGCTTCAGCAGCTCCTTCGACACCCGCTCGCCGGAAAGTCCGCCAAGTCCGTCACGCAGGGTCGCGCAGGCCGCGAGCCCAGCGGCATCCGCCTCACCCCGCCCGTACCAGGCGTAGAAACGGAAGAAGCGCAGGATGCGCAGATAGTCCTCGCGAATCCGGCTCTCGGCCTCGCCGACAAAGACAATGCGCCCGGCCCTGGCGTCGGCCACCCCCTCGCCCGTGGGGTCGAGGATGGCGCCGTCCTCCTCGAGGTAAAGGGCGTTGAGCCGGAAGTCGCGCCGCTGGGCGTCCTCGGCCCAGTCGCTCGTGAACGCGACCACTGCCCGACGGCCATCGGTTTCGACGTCGCGGCGCAGGGTGGTGATCTCGAACGACTGGCCGTCGGATATGGCGGTCACGGTGCCGTGTTCGACGCCCGTGGGAACAGCGCGCAGCCCGGCCGCCTGCAGCGCCGCGATCACCGCCGGCGGCTCCAATGGCGTGGCGATGTCGATGTCGCCGACCCGCCGACCCAAGAGGGCGTCACGTACGCAGCCGCCCACGAACCGCGCCGGGCCCACGGCGTGCAGCGCGGTCATGACCTTCCGCGTCGGCTCGGCCGTCATCCACGACTGGGGCTTGAGGCGTTCACTCATCCGTGTGGTTATAAGCCCTCGCGCGATGAGCTAAAGTGCATCCATGAACGCGCAGCTTTCCCCGCTCGATCGCCTGAAGGCTCTGGTTGGCGCAGGTGGTTGGTCGGATGAGCCGGACCGGCTGCATCCCAAGCTGGTGGAATGGCGCGAGCGGTGGGTCGGGAATACGCCCCTGCTGCTGCTGCCGCGCTCCACTGACGAGGTCGGGGCGATCGTGCGCCTGTGCGCCGAGACCGGGACGGCGATCGTGCCCCAGGGCGGCAACACCGGCCTCGTCGGCGGCCAGATCCCTCATGGCGAGATCCTGCTCTCGACCGAGCGGCTGAACCGGATCCGCGAGGTCGCGTCCGACGACGACGTCATGCTGGTAGAGGCGGGCGTCACCCTGTTGCAGGCGCAGGAGGCCGCCGCCGCAGCCGGCCGGTTCTTCCCGCTGAGCCTGGCGGCCGAAGGGACGGCGACGATCGGCGGCAACATCTCGACCAACGCCGGCGGCACGGCCGTGCTGCGCTATGGGACCATGCGCGACCTGGTGCTCGGGCTGGAGGCGGTGCTGCCCTCTGGGGAAATTTTCCATGGGCTGAAGCGCCTGCGCAAGGACAACACCGGCTATGACCTGAAGCAGCTCCTGATCGGGGCGGAGGGTACCTTGGGCGTGGTGACCGCCGCGGCGCTGAAGCTGTTCCCGGTTCTGGCCGATCGGGCGGTCGCCACCGTAGCGTTGGCGAGCCCGGCAGACGCCATCGCCCTGCTGCACCGGGCCAAGGCCGAGAGCGGCGGCGCGGTGGAGGCGTTCGAGCTGATGAACGCCCTGGGCGTCTCGCTGGCCGAGACACACCTTGGCTTGCGCCCGCCGTTGGCCGGCGCGCCGCCCTGGGTCGCCCTGATCGAGATGGCCTCGGCAGAGCCCGGCCTTGCCGGCCGCGCCATGGAGCGCCTCCTGACCGCCGCCCTGGAGGACGGGCTGATCCAGGACGCCGCCCTCGCCCAGAACGAGACGCAAGCCAAGGCCATGTGGGCGGTACGCGAGGGACAGTCCGGCGCGCAGAAACCCGAAGGCGCGGCCTGGAAGCACGATATCTCGGTGCCGGTGAGCCAGGTGGCGCGCTTCATCGCGCAGGCTTCCGCCGCGGTGCAGCGACTGGAGCCTGGCGCGCGTATCGTCGCCTTTGGCCATGTCGGCGACGGCAACATTCACTACGACGTGCTGCGGCAAGCCGGATCGGACGAGGGCGCCCATGCAGCTATGCGCGATAAGGGCGCCAAGGCGGTGCACGACATCGCCGTTGGGCTCGGCGGCTCGATCTCGGCCGAACATGGGTTAGGGACGATGAAATCCGCCGAGGCCCTGACCTATAAGTCGCCCATGGAGGTCGCCACCCTGCGCGCCATCCGCGCGGCCCTGGACCCAAAACGGATCATGAACCCGAAGGTGATGTTCTGAGGGACCAAGTTCTGGCCGAACGTCGGTTGCACCGCTCAGCCAGTCTTCCGACATCCTTCCGCACGATAGAGGAGGCCGCCATGGGTGATCATTGCCGCGAAAGCTGTGGAACACGCGTGCTGGAATGCGCCGCCGACGGCCCGAAGATCGCCTGCGAGCGTGACGCGGCCGACCTGGTCAACGCGGCGTTCAACGAGAAGGCCCGGCTGATTGCCGTGCCGGTGGAACGGCTTACGGAAGACTTCTTCACCTTGTCGACCCGCATCGCCGGGGAGATCGTGCAGAAGGTGGTCAACTACGGCCTGAAGTTGGCCATCGTCGGCGACATCAGCCGCCAGCTGAAGCAGAGCGCGCCGCTGCGCGACTGGGTGCGCGAATCCAACCGCGGCGCCGACCTGTGGTTCGTCGAGGATTTCGTCGCCCTGGACGAAAAACTGGAAGCCCGCAGCCGGGCGGCGGCTTCAGAACGTTAGGCTTCAGCGACCTCGGCGGCAGACTTGCGTTCAATGCGTCAGCTTCAGCCAAGCCAAGGCCAGGGCGCCGGCGAAGATGCAGTAGATGGCGAACGGGGTGAACCCTTTGACCTCGTGCTGCTTGAACCAGCGCATCAGCACCCAGACGCTAACGAAGGCCGCCACACCCGACACCGCGCCGGCGATGATGGAGCTCTGCAGCATGTGGCCGCCGTACTGGGCGTGGGTCTTGAGCAGCTTGGGCAGTTCGAACACCGTCGCGCCGATGATGATCGGCGTCGCGGTCAGGAACGAGAAACGGGCCGCGTCTTCGTGATTCAGGCCGACCCGGTAGCCGCCGACCATCGTCGAGCCCGAGCGCGAGATACCTGGGATCAGCGCCAGGCACTGCATGAGACCGATGATGATGGCGTCGACCCAGGTCAAGGCGTCGATACTCTTGGTCCCGCTGCGCTTCATCCGGTCGGCCACGTAGAGCATGCCACCATTCAGCACGAGGAAGACGCAGGCGATGGACGGCGAGGCGAAGACGTGACGCAGCACCTTTTCGAGCGCGGCGCCGAGGATCACCGCGGGGATCGTGGCCACCACCACCCGCCAGAACAGCCGCCGCTCTTCGGCCGGACGCGGACCCCGGTTCGCCAGCACCGCCATGGCGAAGTCGAACCAGTCGCGCCAGAAGTAGAGCAGGAGGGCGAGGGCGGTGCCGAGGTGCATGACAACGAGGAACGGCAGCCAGGTTTCATCGTCCTGTCTGATGTTCCAGCCGAGCAGGTCCGGCAGGATGACCGCGTGCCCGAGGCTGGACACCGGAAACAGTTCGGTGACGCCCTGGATCAAGGCCAGAACCACCACCTGCCACAACTGGATCAGCAAACCGTCCTCCCGATACGTCCCTTCGCCCTCTATCGCGGTTTGCGTGCGATTGCGCCAGGGTGAGCGCGGCGTTTCCGGCAAGGCCGGCGTGACGCGGCGTCGCTGCTGGCTGTATCCCCTTGCCCTGGCCTGCGGGCGTTGCGATCTAAGGCGGTGTTGTTCGAGGTCGCCTGCGCATGAACGCCTTCACTCCCACCCCCTCCCTGCTCGAAGCCGCCGGCGTCGAGCCCGATCGAGCGCTCGCAACGCTGGCTCAGGCCATGGCGGGCGCCGATGACGGCGAGCTGTTCCTGGAGCGGTCCGAGAGCGAGTTCCTGATGTTTGACGACGGCCGGCTGAAGCAGGCCACCTACGACACCGGCGAAGGCTTCGGCTTACGCGTGGTGGCCGGCGAAACCGCCGGCTACGCCCACGCCAGCGAGATCTCGCAAGGCGCTATCGGCCGGGCGGCCGAGGCGGCGGCGCTCGCCAAGCGCGGCTATCAGGGCGAGGCGGCCGAAGGTCCGCGCGGCACCAACCGCAAGCTCTATGGCGAGGACGATCCTCTGGCCGCGCCGGCCTTCGGCGACAAGGTGGCCCTGTTGCAGGAGATCGACGCCTTTGCCCGCGCCCGCGATCCGCGGGTGGTGCAGGTGACCGCGACCCTGGCCGGCGAGCGGCGGATCGTGGAAGTACTGCGCGCCGACGGCCGGCTGCTGCGCGATGTCCGGCCGCTGGTGCGGGTGAATGTGTCGGTGACGGTGGAGAAGGACGGCCGGCGCGAAGGGGGGTTCTCAGGCGCAGGCGGCCGCGCGTCGTTCGACACCTGGATCACGCCGGACTCCTGGCAGGGCCAGGTGGACGAGGCCCTACGCCAGGCCCTGGTCAACCTCGACGCCGTCGCCTGTCCGGCCGGCGAGATGGACGTTGTGCTGGGGCCAGGTTGGAACGGGGTGTTATTGCACGAGGCGGTGGGCCACGGCCTGGAGGGAGACTTCAACCGCAAGGGCTCCTCGGCCTTCTCGGGCCGGATCGGCGACCGGGTGGCGGCGCCGGGCGTGACGGTGATCGACGACGGCTCGATTTCCGGCCGCCGCGGCTCCCTGACCATTGACGACGAGGGCACGCCCACCGGGCGCACCGTGCTGATCGAGGACGGTATCCTGAAGGGCTATATCCACGACCGGCAGTCGGCGCGACTGATGGGGCTTGCGGCGACCGGCAACGCCCGCCGCCAGTCCTACGCCTACATGCCGATGCCGCGCATGACCAACACCGCAATGCTGGGCGGCGACCATACGCTGGACGAGATGATCACCTCGACCCGACGCGGCCTGTTCTGCGCCCACCTCGGCGGCGGCCAGGTCGATATCACCAACGGCAAGTTCGTGTTCCAGTGCACCGAGGCCTATCTGATCGAGGACGGCAAGATCACGCGCCCGGTCAAGGGCGCGACCCTGATCGGCGACGGCCCCTCGGCCCTGACCAAGGTGAGCATGATCGGGAACGACTTCGACTTCGATCCGGGCGTCGGCGTCTGCGGCAAGGCCGGCCAGAGCGTACCGGTGGGCGTCGGCCAGCCCTCCCTAAAGATGGGCGGTTTGACCGTGGGCGGCACCAGCCTCTGAGATCTATCCATGGGGCTGCGCTCAACAAGGCTGTCGTCGATTTAATCTACCTGTCCGCGATGTAACTGGCTTGAAACAGGCTGCGTCAGGCAGGTTCGCCTCGGGGTTCCGGGGTTTCCATGGCCTTGCTGTTTCTGCTTGACGCGCCGGTTCACAGACGTAACTCAGCAACGATGACTGATGGGCGTAGACACGCCCTGCTCGCCACCCTTGCGGTTCCCGTCTTGCTGGCGGCCACCCCCGGGCTAGCCCAGACTTCGGCGTCGCCGGCGGGAGCCGTGGCGACAGGGGCCGGCGTCACCCGCTATCCGCCGTCGTTCTTCGCCGCCTACCAGCCGACCACCGCCCTGGATCTGATCAACCATCTACCGGGCTTCAGCTACGATCCCGGCGATCAGGTGCGCGGCTTCGCCGGCGCGGCGTCGAACGTGCTGATCGACGGCGCCCGCCCAGCCAGCAAGAGCGACACCACCGACAATATCTTGAGCCGGATCCCGGCCGGCGATGTGGACCATATCGAGCTGATCCGCGGCGGCGCGCCCGGCATCGACATGCATGGTCGCACGGTGATGGCCAATGTGGTTCGCAAGCCGGGCGACAAAACCGAGGTCATCGGTAGCTTGCAGGACAATATCTTTCTGAACGACGGCCACACCGTTCCGGGTGGGACGCTGCAGATCACCAGCCGGATCGGTCCGCGCAACATCGAAGCGCAGGTCTCGCGCTATTCAAGTTTCGACGATTCGGTGGGCGACGGGACCATCAACACCATCATCCCCGGCGTCTCCAACATGCGCGAGAACGCCCATGACTCCGGAGCCGGGGGCGGCGTGGGGATAACCGGCAGCTATTCCGGCCCGGATCTCGGCGGCGCGCTGCGGGTCAACGTGAAGCTGGAAGAAACCTATTTCCATAGCGGCCTCGACTACGGCCTGCCGCCCGACACGATCGTCGTCGACAAGAACCGCGGTCGCGACGGCGAGATCGGGGTCAACTTCGAGAAAAAACGCGGTCCATGGGACCTTCAGCTGATCGGCTTGCAGCACCTGGAGCGCGACAATGCCCGTGAATGGTCGACCTCGCCCGGCGACGTCTATTTCGACAACCAGATCCAGCGGTCGGGCGAGAGCATCGGCCGCGCGGTGTTGCGCTATGAGGCGAGCCCGGCGCTGACCTTCGAGAGTGGTGGCGAGGTGGTGTATAATTTTCTGGCGGGCCACGAGCTCTATGTCGACAATGGCGCTCAGGTCCCCCTGCCCTCAGACAATGTGTTCGTGGACGAAACGCGGGGCGAGGTGTTCGGGCAGGCCACCTGGAAGATCGGTCCCAAGCTAAGGATCGAGGCCGGCGCAAGGCTCGAATATTCCGACATCGCCGAGAGCGGCGATGTGATCAACAACCGTTCCTTCTTCTATCCCAAGCCGCGCGTCATGCTGACCTGGGATCCTCTGAAGGATACCGAGGTGCGCCTGCGCATCGAACGCAAGGTCGGCCAGCTCAACTTTTCGAACTTTGTCTCAGCGGTGGATTTCAACACGTCGGGTCAGATCAACGCCGGTAATCCAAACCTGCGGCCCGACGACCACTGGCAGTACGAAGCGGCGATCGAGCAGCGGTTCTGGGACAAAGGTTCGATCGTCATCACCGGCCTGCACGAACAGATCAACGATGTGAACGACTACGCGCCGATTGCCGGGACCAACCCTCTGGTGGACGGCCCGGGCAACATCGGTTCGGGAACCTCGGATCAGCTCGACATCGAGGGGACCATCCCGCTCGATACCCTGGGCGTCCATGGCGGCTTGTTGAAGACCACCACCGTCTGGCGGGTCTCGTCGGTACAGGATCCGATCACTCACGAGGATCGGCGCATCTCAGGCCAGCGCCCGGACAATATTCAGCTGGTGTACGAGCAGGATGTGTCGGAGTGGAAATCGACCTTCAGCCTAGTCTATTTCAACGGTTGGCATGAGACCTACTATCGGCTCGGCGAGGTCGATCACTACCACGTCGGCAATCAGTTCGTTCAGGTCGAATGGGACTACAAGCCGACGCGCGACCTTACCTTTACCCTGCAGGGCGCAAACCTGATCCCGTTCAAGTTCTATCGCTATCGCGAGGTGTGGGACGGCGTGCGCGACGCCTCGCCCGTCGCCTACGACGAGTTCCGCACCGTACAATCCCAGCCGCGGCTGTATATGCGGGTCAGGAAGGTGCTCTGAGCGCTACGGCTCGCCGTGGTCGGTGGCCAAGGCGGGGTGGTTGGAGGCGTCGTTGACCCCATTCGACCATCGCTTCAGCCAGGGGCCTAGCAGTAGGTAGAGCACGCCCACGGCGACGGCGACCCAGCCGATGATGCTGAAGATGTGGTTGGCCGCCAGGAGCGACGCATGGCGGTCGAGCACCTGCCCGCCCACGGTTTCGGAGCCGGTGAACTTGGCCAGTTCCGCGCCGATCGAATTGGCGATCGAAATCGACAGAAACCAGACCGCGACCATGGTCGATAGCAGGATAGGCGGGGCCAGCTTGGTCACCTCCGACAGGCCGACCGGCGACAAGCAGAGCTCGCCCGTGGTGTGCAGCAGGTAGGCCAGCACCAGGAAGATCAGCGGCACGCGGAACGCCGCATCGACGAAATGGGCGCCGTAGACCAGCAGCAGAAACCCGGCGCCGACCTGGATCAGCGCAAGGCCGAACTTCCACACCGGGTTGGGATCCAGCTTGCGCCGTCCGAGCCAGGTCCAGACTGCAGCGAACACAGGGGCGAAGATCAGGATGAAGCCGG
>Ga0116228_10006408_pt1 | contig 10514 bp, 7 predicted proteins | sample S1TSphfallax_2_FD_89694 | JGI IMG/M metagenome (GOLD analysis project Ga0116228, IMG submission 89694) | Host-associated microbial communities from peat moss isolated from Minnesota, USA - S1T2_Fc - Sphagnum fallax MG | ecosystem: Host-associated > Plants > Peat moss > Unclassified | place: USA... | reverse complement strand
AGAATTCTCACCTTTGCTATGTTTAAACATGCATGAAAACTTTGAATTGTTTTTTTTGGGTGTTTCAACAAATCTTTAATGTATCCAAAAAACACATGATAAATAACAATTGGTTATAATTAAAAAGTAATAGCAAATGTAAACTAGGTGCCAATTTTTTATATGTAATTATCAATTTGTCATGTGTGAAAAAATAACCATACATGGAGTGTATTGGTCACACAACATGTGAATGCATTAGTATTTTTTTGATAACAATTATTTTACAATACCCATAAACATAAAAATGTGAGCCTTTTGTCCATGTACTTTAAAAAAAACTTTCTTACCCTTGCTAGGTTTAGATATGAAAAGTGGTGAGAAACACATGTTAGGTGTTAATTTGAAAAATACCACTATTCGACCATAAGTAGTGTATTGGTGGTCTTTGATATATTAGCAATTACTTTACAATAACCATAAAGCAAAAAAATGGCAACCTTTTGTCCATTTAATTTTGAAATTTTCTTGCCTTTGTTTACAAAATATATGTATTATGAAATTTAGGATGGTAACACAAGATAATGCATGATGACACGATGCATTGATACATCATGATTTCAATACATTGAATTTTTTAAAAAAATTATCATTCTTGCCTACAAGATTTTAGGACGAAGCAAAACATATATTTATTAATGATTTCATTATTTTTACTCACATGTTGTGCATATTTGTGACTTAGGACAAAATGCCCATTGATTTCAAAAAGGTACAAATGTAAGCACTTGGTAGGCACTTGCCATTAAAAACTAATGATCATCTCATGTTCAAATACACAAGTTTGTGACTACATAGCCCAAGTTGTGATTTAAAAAAATATTTTTAAAGGAGTTGGTGTTAATGGGTATTAATCTTTAGACTAGTTAATATCATAGGCCTCCTAGTAATTAATAGTTACTAGTGGTATATTTATTTTCCTTTATCAAAGGGGTGAAGCTAGTGGGATTAAGTAGTCATGTTAGTGAATGGTTGGGGGGTAATATATCCACCCAATCATCTAGGAGATTTCTAAAAAGGAATTAGGATAAGGGCACCATTTTCTTGGGGTCAATGTGGGCCTTGTGTGGTTTGTGAAGGAGGATTAGTAGAAGTGTTGAGGGACTTTTATGGCATTCGATATTTTGTAGTTGGAGGTTGCAATGAAGGGCCTTCTTGAAGAAGTGTATGTTGTACTACTAAGGAGGAGAGAGTAGTGAGGAAATGTACATATATTTGTGTGTGATTTAATGGAAAATGGTTGAAGAACTTGATGTGTTTTGGTGTGCATTTATTCCATTAAGAAGTGTGAAAAGTAAAGTGGTTTGAGGTATTGCAAAGTAGACTGCTCCTTGAAATGGTAGGTTTGCATTTCCTTTAAAATAGAGAAACAAGAGGCATACCACTTGGTAGCTTTTGAAGTGGTAAGTTATTGGTTGCCACAAAAAAATATTAATTAATATTTGGTGGAAGAAAGAAAGGGGGGGGGCAGGGGGGGGGGGGAACATTAACATGTGGCCATTTGCAAATTAAAAGGTAATATTGTAAGCAATAAGTAATGGCTAGGAATGGATACAATCTACTGTAGGCGGTAAAAAGGAGTGGGGAAGTATTTTGAGGTGTTGGAAGCAGACAACAAAGTTAGTAAAGGACCTACAAGTGTGGTTGAGGTGGGACAATAGCAGTAGGAGGTCTTAAGACCCCACTAAGGCTACATTTATGGTGTTGAAGGCATTGTAACAACTTCAAGAGTAGTTACTCTTAGGTTATGGTCATTACCCATGCTGCCTTTTTCTACTTGCTTCTCATGTCCCCTTGAATCAACTTATAGATTAGACAATAGGTCTATTTTGAGGTAGCACCCCTTACTTTCTTCCTCGCCCATTTGTATGACTTTCATTTACTACACGAATAATTAGTATAATAACATACTGAAAGTAGTTTCTTTTTATTGATAATTAAGGTGTTGAACTTGTTCCCTCGGTCTTACTTTTTAGATGACAATAATGATTGGGGGATGCAATTTTACCCTTTAATAACTAATTATTTTCTCTTTAGTAAGGCAAAAATATGGCAAAGTTTTATATGTTGCAAGTTGCTCGCATGGTGCAAATGGTTGGAAATCAAATACATGTCATTAATAGCTATAATCCAAATTATAAATAAGATTCCAAACTACTACCAAGTTTTTGAAAGTGCATAGTATGGTTCCATGGTGTTTTGACTGAAAGCAAATTGGTTATCATAGTACATTCTAGTTAAAAACTTCATTCAATAAACCAATAATGTAAATCCATAGTGCAATAATTTCATTAAGCTTATTAAAATGATAGAAACACTAATAGTTGCAAAATTCACGAGGAATGCAAGTTGTTCATTATTGTCATTCAAAATTTGCCACCCATTTCATGTGAATATGGCCATGGTTAAAATCTAGCAAACTTCAAAATCCATAATTAAAAATTGATGAATTGCCATCATTGTGTAAGGTATAAAGTTATCCTTGGCAAATATTTACTACATCCACAAGAATGCAAATGAAAACATCGCATTGTTGTGCAAATTGCACAAGAAACTCAATGTTTTCCAACATAAGGATGAAACAACACATTCTTAATAGGTAGTATGGATTAGCAAGGAGGATCAAGTTAGCTTGCAAACACTAGAGAGGAACATAAAATAATTTTAAAAGAACAAACATACAAATCAATAAATTTTATAAAAGGTTCCTAGTTTACAACAATTTACCTTTGCTACCTAGTTGTTTGTGTTGTCCACGTATATCTTGGCTAGCAAGGGCCTATATTATGACAAAATCCTCTTTAGAAGATCCAACAAGGATTGAATTTTCATATATTGGAGCATTTTCAGCCCCTTTATTTCCATCATATTAGTAAGCTTAGTGAATTCCATGTGTTTTTTTGGGCCATGGGCAAAGTAAAAATGACAAGTTTGTAGCAGATCTTTTATGTTACTCATTATTCCCAAGGAAAACAAGGTTTTGAAAACCAAATTGCATTTATGAACCATGCAATGAATCGTAATGGAAAATAATGCATAATTAATATTCATTTCCTTAATGACCCCAATTTTGGTTCCTTGAATGTACCTACCCCATCATCCCCAAAATAAATGTGTTTTTGAGTTATAGATATAAAAGACAATCCTCAACCCTTTTGTAAGGCCTCCATGATCACAATTGTTAGTTTGTGAAGCCTTGTTCCATCAACAACCCTTTGAAGAAAAATCAACATCGAAATTTTCACCCAATTTTGCATCACATATGCATGATTGGAGATCTAGCTCCCACTATCCATCATGTTCACCTTGTCACATGTAAAGGCCACATAATTAGCAACATGAACAATGGCCACAATTGCATTAACATGAATTTTGCCATTATCCAACTAGAAGAATTTGACCAATGCGTTTTGGGATTCTTACCCACACCAATGAATGAATACAAAACCTTCTTTTTTTCATATTCCACCATAGGATGACCACTTTCCAAAATCTAGAACAATGTGGCAAATTGAACCTTCTTCCTTTCACTTTCCGAGTGATTATTCTTGTTGACTTACCATAGTACAATAGCACATGCGTATGTAAAAAACAAGGTTTGATTTTATTTTTTTGGTGTCTACAAGTTTTATTAATATACCATTATCTTGCCTTAACACCAAGTTGAGGCAAATCTTTTTTCGCTTTACTCTTGCCCTCATGTTTCATTAAAATATCCCATTTGTGACCAAACAACAATGAGTGTTTGTTGATATTACTACAAACCCTATATTGGTCATTGTGTAAAATGTCATAAGTGGCAAGGACTCCCTCAACCCATGGGAGCTTTGTAGCCCATTCAAGTTGAAATTTGCATATGCGATCATAAGATTTCTTGAACTTTTGAGGTGGAGGACATTGATACAACAAATGTAGATCTAATTTAGTATTTGGGAAATCATTCAAGTCAACAAACTTATTTAATGACATGGGGGATTCAACATGGACATTTGAACTTGAACTAGGATGCCTAGAAGGTGAAATGACAATGGTTATAAGAGAAGGTGAAACATCAAAAAAAAGTTCATGGACATGAAAAGATAGCTTAGGAGAAAACACCTTAAAAAAAGGCATGTCAAGACACATCTATTAAGAAGAAGGTAGGGTTCGAGAAAACAATTTACAAAAAGACAACATTGGAGATAATAAATGCTAAAAAAAAAACAATGCTAGAAAAGGTAGCTTGGATGATGACAACTTCGAAAAAGGCAATGTTAAAGAAGACAACAATTCAAAAGAAGGAAGTTCAAAAGATGGAAACAATGATGGCATATTTGAAGATTCAAAGGAATGTGCATGAAAAAATAACCTAGAAGAGTTTGATGGGTCGTCCCCATTAGATGACAATGACATAAAATTGTAGACTAACCATAAGGTTTTTGCCCTTGACACATTTCTATTATTAAAGAAAAATCACACCATGTCAAGTTTGATTTTGCTATCAACCTTATTGTCGATTCCAAGTTTTTTTGTTTCATGACTCAAGGCACATAAACATAACAAATGCAAAAGCGTAAAACCTTCAAGCAAGAAAAAAAAAACAAAAACATTGCAAAAGCATAAACATAATGGTGTGTTACAAATTTGAATAATCCAAATGCATTTGACTCCGACTGGGGAGAAAAGAACATCATTTTCGTTCAATGTTCATCCACATCCACAACTTACAAGTTCTACAAAAAGAAACTTGAAACTTGCAACAACATTGTTGGTTATTGACGCGCTCCCAAGTTCCTAGTTAGACCCAAGATGGGTCTAAGTTACTCAAACAACGGAATTGTGAGGAATTCGGGGCATGCTCCTAGTTTTTAGCACTAAAAGGGGTAGAGGGGTGTGTTGAAGTTCTAGGATGGGACTAGGGAGAGTGACAAGCTTTAGTTACTTACTCAAACCTACATCAAACCAACCAACAAGTTGGTTAGTACAATTTCTAGAGCACCTTTAGTGCTAGGACAAGCCATGGGCAACTCTGGATTCACAAGACTCACCACGGCCCAAATTCGGGGGAAGCCACCACTTTCCCCCATATTGTATTTTTTGTGCCTCCTTGCGGCACCCACATCCAAATGGCTTTTTATCCTGGGACTCCCAAGGAGGAATCTTGAAACTGGCATGACTTGGACTCTTGCAACTTTGTGCAACTATAATTCTTTGCTTAGACCTCCGATTGGGATGAGGTCTAAAACAAAGTTGTAACTCTCGTTGAGAATTTTCCAACGGTATGTCGCACTCCACCTACACACATCAGGGTCAAGTCGATTCTCGATTTTTAGTGGTTAGGAGTCAAACTGTCAGTTTGACTCCCGACCTTTCTTTTTGCCATTACTTGTGCTGTAGATGTCCAAATGGTTCATGCGAACCCATTTTCGACATTTACACTTCAATATAGTCTTGCTATACTTACTGGTGATAAACCCTAACATTTTCACTAAACTTGGTGGCGACTTCAACCCGAAAAGCATCTAGTTGAAAGAGGCTATGTGGGTGGTCCCAATGGTGCCGATGGCTACATCTTATGATGGCGAGGGTGCAAGATGGCGCATGGGTGTATAGAGTCGTCATGGTGGAAGCGGCTGAGGTCATGTGGCTACTAGATCCTTTTTTGCCCTTTTTGTTTCCATGGACCTATCGCCCATCAAATGTACCTATCACGCATTCTGGCTATATTTGGCCAGGAAAAAAGGGCTGGCTCTGTATAGGAAGAGTGTGTTTGGAATAGGCCCTGATCAAACCCACAGCTCACCTTCCTGGGCTAGTCATGGTCCGAGGTAGAATGGACAATGGACACTTTCATAGTACTCCAAAAAAAATTTAGCCAGCACTCAAATCACAAGTGCCATCAAATTAGATCTTAAATCCCAGGATCTGTTTTACCAAAAATTAGAAGCAGGGAACAGAGGTTCACTTCTCGGAAAGCTAGTAGGATCCTAAACCCTAAACCCTTCTTGGAAAGCCAGCCAGGACTGCTGAACAACACCAACAAATTGTTTGAGTTTCACTGGAAGTATGGCGGAGGACCCAATTTGTTCGGCTGCCTGAAAACCTGTCTGAGAACTTGATTGAGTCTTTTTCTTCATCAAAAGCTAAAACCATATCGAACTGACTCAAATGTCTTGGAGTAGTTGGAGGGCACCTTAAAAACCGGAAGATTACCTTACCTTCTTCATTGGGAGGCAAGCATCTTATGTTTTTTTAGCAGGGTTTTTTACACTTCAAAAGGTTCCTAGTCATTTCTTTAACCCTCGTTAAGTCCCAGTTGTTCCCACAGTTGATCGAGATCCTGTCAGACACCCCCGTTCGTCATCGTCGTCGTCGTTTTGGCTCTGCGCACAGGAAGAAGAATTGATCAGGAATCGAATGATGTGTAACTTTTTTACCGAAGTTTTTGTTGTCGTCAGTATTATATTGCTCCTTCTTCAATTGAAGAATTTCTGAAGCGACAGCTGCTTTTTGTAAAATTGTTTTTTTTGCTCGTGTCAAGTCTTTGGATGGTTGGTTTTTGTTCTTTCATATCCTTTGTTCCCTCCTGCTGCTGCTGCTGCTGCTGTTTCTTCATCTTCTTTTTCAAGGCTTCTTCGTTCCTGCTCCTTCTGTCTATGAGAATAGAGTATTTTCTTTCTTTAAAGTTCCTTTCATATAACAATCCTTCACATCCTTGCTCCTTGAGTGGCGGTGCGAGGAGATAGGATTTGGAGGCGGTATACAAGAAGTTCGTTGTGTCAGGAAGAACGACAATGAAGAAGAAAAAGAAGACGGAGGCAAAGTTCTTGTCTCAGGAACGAAGAAGAAGACAGAGGTAAGAGTTCTTGACTCAAGAACACACAATAGGAAGAAGAAGAAGAAGACGGAGGTATTGGAGGCCATATTGTTGGCCATTGTGGCAATCGTCGTGGTCCTGGGTGTATTGTACAGAATTTGGCCAAGAGAACCAAGATTTGAAGTCACGGACGTCCATTTGAAGGGCTTCAAACTGAACTGGGAAACAGATTCGGTGGTGCCAATTGTCGCTGTGGATATTGATCTCACAATATCCATCAAGGTCACCAATCCCAATGTTGTCCCCATCGAGTACACGAGCACGATCGTCAATCTCTTGTACAGAGGAACCTCAATTGGTGAAGCAATGGTGAGAACATTGAATAATTTCATAGCTCTCTCTCTCTCTCTCTCTCTCTTTTGCATTGATCTTAATATCCTCTCGGACTCATCAGGGCATCCGTAATCCCTACCTCCTTTTGCAAAATGCTGCAAAGTTGGTACTGTACCTACTGCTGATGTTTGGCATTTCTTTGTCAAGTATTTATTTATTTTAGTAAACAAGGTTCAGCAGTTTGAAATTAAAATTTTCAGAATTCCAACATCTGAGGAATAAGTATGCAAAAACATCTTGTGCTGTGCATTTGTAATAGTAAGGTAATGGTTTTCAATTTTCAACAATTTCAACAAATATTAATAAAAATTTCTTCTTTTTTTTCGGCTAGACCTTTTGTGAGTTATGTGCTGAACATCACTCATAGGTATGGTAGTACCTTGAAGGTGAAGATCCTGGCATTGTCATTGTTCCTCTTGTTCCTGGTTTAGTTGTCTTCAATAGGACTCTGATCTTGCTTCTTGCCTTCTCAAGAGTGACCTCAGGAGGTCACTTCCATTTTTTTTCCAAACTACCTTTGAAAAAAAGTAGAGTGCAACTAATTCATTAAAAAATATAATTTATTTAAATGTGAATGGGTGCCTGTAATTCATTATTAAAACACACCTAAAATAATTTAAAAATATTTTCAATTTTGATAGGCTGTTGTTGAATGCAGGTGGATGCAGGGAAGCAAGCAAGCCAAAGTGAAGAGACTATCATAGTTCCAGCAAAGCTGAATGGGCTTGAATTGACAACTCATGTATTGCAACTCTTGTCAGATATTGCAAAACGAGAGATGGTGCTGAATTCTGTTGTCACCATATCAGGTTATGTTAAAGTTTGGAAGCTGTATCATGATTTTGAGGTGATTCCTGTACCAATTCTTTGGGACCACAATATGCTCAATCATTCTGCTCGTTCTTTGGGAAAGCATTGACAACTTACAGGGTTTTGAACTCCTTTGGTGGCTGACTTGAATGGTGGGGGGGTGGGGGTGGTATTGAAGGTACATGTGCAATGCGAGATAAAGGTGGATCCTCTTTTTCTTCATGTTACAGAGCAAGATATCCAGGTTCAGATGGAGTTAGGCCTTGCACCTACACTTAAGCAATTCATGTTTTGTTTCCCGTTGTCAAGAAATTTTCAAGAGAGATAATGACATGTAGTCAAAGTTTGATCTCCTGTATATATGATCAAGAAGCACAAGGGATCCAGGAATGCCCTTTCAATGTATGCACTGTACAAGAATACACCCGCCCTTTGCAAAGCTTCATGCATTACACAAATTCTTGTAGAATTCCTTGAGAGATGGTGCAGTAGTTTTCTTATAAAAGTTTGGTGGAAAGCGATTGCATATGTGATATTCTCAGTACAAACTATATGTTGCAGAAAGGACATTCAAATTTAGATTTGCACAGGAGAAGAATATGAGTGCAAGCACAAAACTAGATCCATGAATGGGTGCTCTACTCCTGCTGTTGCATAAATGATTTGGATTTTCTGAAATGGATGCTTATCAGTGATGAAATCCAATCTTGGAAATAAGTGCAACACTGAATCACAAATGAAATTATTAGAACAGAAACTGACAACACTCATTACCATTCATGTGAATAAGGCCTAGCCTGCTCATGTTTCTTCTAATGTCACATCTGAGGGTTGGTTGGTAGCTTTCCTGCACAGAAAAACTACATGTGAGTGAATCTATGCTTTTGTAAGTTTTGTTTGTTGCTGAATTCTTGCAGGGAAGTTAGCATATGATTGCAATGTGTATGAGGTTTGCACACAATATGCCTTTAGCCATTGTAGCATTGGGTGTGTTTGGAGTTTTTTGTTTGTTTTACCAGTGGGATGCTTCAGAAGCTTTTGCTGATAAGAGAGTTCAACACATTATGTGTTAATACTGATTCGGGTTATTTTTGCAGCTGAGAAGGCTTCTTAGATTTATTGCCTTGTTTCTACTTTTGCAGCCATAATGTACAGAGGTTTAAGAGGCTTTTAGAGATGCATTTGGAGAAGTTTGACAGATTAGTCATGCCATATGTTGGGGTTTAGTTTAATCAGCTGTGAGCAATGAGATAATTCTTCTTGTTCTTATTTGCTATTGTATTCCTCGAGAGGCTTTCATTGATTGATTGAAGAGGCGCCTAATTGTATGAATCAACAACAGTAAACATTGTTTATGTTATGTAGATCATCTTGTTACAGAATTTGTTGAGCTGATTCCTTTATTCAAATGGTTCTGGAGATGGATTTTCATTTTGCAGCACTTTGGGATTCAGCTATGCTCTAAAATTGAAAGTACTCAAGAAGCAGAGATTCTTGGAGCTGTGCCTATTCACACTACCAAGCATCATGAACCATATCCATTCTGTACTTTCGAATGGGCTGAAAATAGCCCAAAATCCTCATTACTTGAAGTATTTCAAGCATACTCTGTCTGACAATTCTGCTGCAGTTTTATGTTGGTTACTGGATTCTTAACAGCTGCGATGTCTATTTGTGATGGTCTATGGTGGTTTTTATCTTTAGGTCTGGAGTCTGGAGCTGCACACACCACAAGGAGGACAATTGTAGGAGCCATCTTTTTGGGGGCTTACCAGATCTTTAAAATGCCATGCTTGGAAATCAGAGTACCAACTGTTACTCACTTTGAGAGGTCAGCATGGTACTTCCCATCTCCAAGTTCCAGGAGCTCTCTAGACATTCAAGATCCTCTTGCTGTCTTCCATTGTCACTTGCATGCAGCTAGGTGATGGTTGCAGCATGATGTACCTAGATATCTATTTCTCATCTCTGAGAAACTATATATGTCCTCTTGAGTGCTAGCCAACGATAATAACTGAGTCTACCTGTTAGTTCAGGAAATGCAACAAAAATCAGGGTTGCAAATTCTTTGTATAGTTGTTGCTCAAGATATTGGGAAGATTGCTACATTCTTATCTACATCCACTGTCAGGAGGTGATGAATTTAGTGGGGATTCATGAACTGAGCTAGTCATTGCTAGAATCAGAGAACCACTGATTCCTGTTTTTTGGGAAAAAAAAAAGAAAGAAGAAAAATCTGAATCAAAGAACCAAAGAACAGCCAGTTCCAGTTATTTCAAAAACCTCAAACAGCCAATGGTTCTCATGAAAGAATTGGTGGGTTTGTCAGTTATTTGGATTTCTCCCAATTTTTCGAGAACTGTGGGTATGAACTCTAAGAACCACCTTGATAACTGGTTGGGTTTGATGCAATGGAGAATTAGCTTGAGATGTGAATCAATGGTCACAAAATTGGTTACATTCTAGGAGAGGCCTT
>Ga0116228_10006404_pt1 | contig 10515 bp, 9 predicted proteins | sample S1TSphfallax_2_FD_89694 | JGI IMG/M metagenome (GOLD analysis project Ga0116228, IMG submission 89694) | Host-associated microbial communities from peat moss isolated from Minnesota, USA - S1T2_Fc - Sphagnum fallax MG | ecosystem: Host-associated > Plants > Peat moss > Unclassified | place: USA... | reverse complement strand
TTATTACAAAGGAACCTACAACCATCTAGTTACCAAGCCCCTTTTAATGGCCAACTTGTACTTGATCCATTGTTTGCAATTCCCCCATTTAATGCTTATGATGTATCCAAGTACTTGGTGGTCATCTTGACTTGATGTTAACATATTTATGTAACTTGAGGTGTATAAATGTGTCCATATGTTTGAACTAGGTGCTTACATTCATACCTTAAATGAACATCATTGAAATTTTTTAAAAATTTAAATGAAATTTCTAATAATTTTTTTTGAAAAGAGAATTGAATTTTTGAATTTTTTTTGAATTTTTAATGTGTTGAACATGTCCCTAGCCTATAATATTGTACATTCAAGTTAAACCTTGGTTAAAAGGTGCCATCCTTGTGACATTCATCCTATTTCAACTGATAGAATGACATCCTTAATGACCAATGCTTAATTTGCATCTATGGATGGTTTATGTTGAATATCAATGAACAAACATTAATAATCAATTGTTAAACCCACAATTGCATTGTCAACGAATAAGCTAACCAATGATTGTAAATTCAAAATTACTTCCATCCATGCATGGTTTTAGCATAGTAGCTTCCTTTGTAGTTTCTTTTGTAGCTCTTGAACATAATAATGAGAGGTGTTTTGTTGGTCCCTTGCCCTTCGTAAATGCTTGTGTCTTGTTTGTAATTTTTTCGTTTGTAACTTTTTGTCTGTAATTCTTTCATTTGTTTGTGCCATGTTTTATAGCTTTTTCACTTGTAATGTTTATATCAATTTGTTGTAGTGTCATTGTCAACTTGTTTCTTTGTAGTGCCTTCATCAATTCATGGTAATGCTTGTTTATTCATTGCATTTGTTTCTTTTTTCACAACAATGCTTTCATCAACTTGGTGTAGTGTTATTGTACACTTGTTTGCACATTTAAAGCCATCCTCAAATCATCACATCACATCTTCAAATTTTGCTTATAGGCTTAAATGTCTTTGTCAAGATTCTTTGTTATGTAGGCAACATGTTTGTTTGTGATACATTTTGTAGTTTCAACAATTTTTTTAATCTATTTTTTCATTTGCACAACATTTTATAATTGTCACATATCCTTTCATACATAATAATTTGATCATTGTTTTGTGTCAATTTCTTAAAGTTTGTTGTGTATCCTTGCTATTTGTTGGGTTTCCTTTTGTTCAATATCACATTTCATATTTGCATAAACCATGAGACCATTAAAATTTGTCTTTTTTGAGCAATTTTTTCTACTTGTGATCCAACTATAATTAAATATGTTGATTTTTGGTCAATTTCACACATAGTTTGCTTTAAAATCATTTGAATTGCAAGTTTTTCTTTTGAGTGAGGACACAAACACTACTAGATTTGTGTTCAAAAGAATGACTAATGTGTTGGTTCGTCATATTGTATCTACAACTAATGTTTGGCACTTCTTTGCTAAATATTTATTTATTTCAAAAAATAAAGTTTGGTAGTTTCAATTTTAAATTTCCAAATTTTCAACAATTGAAAACCAAGCGTGCAAAATGCACCTTTTGTTTTGCATTTGTAATAGTAACCCAACATGGTTGGAATAATAAATAAAATTTGATTCTCAACAATTTTAACAAATATCAATAAAATTTTCATTTTTATAACTTTAGACCTTTTGCAAATTATTTTGTTCCAAACATCAATAATAAGTATGATAATTATAAAATATATATTTCTTATTTATTTATTTATTTTAAATTTTTTAATTAAGTGATTAGGTGAAGCAAGGTTGGCAACTTGGATTTCACAATTTTCTATTATCCAATATGACAATAAGTAATGAATGAAGCATTTTTGGGTCAGTAGGTTTTCCATGATGTAATTAATAAAAATGTTGAAACATAAAATGGAAAAGAAGGATGTGAAATACATGTGTGTTATGTCAATGAACATCAAGGTAGTTTATTCATTGTAGAAGTTAGCATATGCATCTAATTACTTGCAATGTAATGAGTTGTTCACTATTTGAAAAGCAATTATACTACACTAGATGTTGCACAAGTTTGTGCATGTGATGAACAATGTTTTCAAAAACTAAATTCAATGGGATAAATGAGATAATTTTTCACATGTGATGTAAGGGATTCAAGGACTTATTAAGTTTGTTACGAATCCAAAGGTAGTACAAGAAATTGTAGTGTTTTTAATGAAATAAAAATAAAAATAAACCCCTTGCCCCATGTTCAACTTGACCAAAATGCCATTTTTGGTCAAGTCAATTTGTTCTTGTTCATTTTGACTAGTGTTTTTGTGACCAAGGGTCATGGGATGTTTTAATTAGTCAAAATGACTATTTGTAAATTTGACCATTGTTGAATTAAGCTATCATTATCTATGGTTCAATTTAGGCCATGTGTCATCATTATGTTACATTTTCAAAGTTGATGTGACATCGTATGTTATTATAAAATAGGTAGGTAAATACATACTTACATTCTACTAATAATTATATGTCTATATGATGTAGACATACACTATAAACATCACCAGATATGAAATTTGTATCCATGATTTACTTGAGTTTGAAGTCAAGACCTCCTCAAGGCATGCTAATGTCTTTGCCATCAAGCTACACAACCTTTTTTTGGTAAAATATATGCAACTTAATATTTTATCTTCTTAACTATGAAACCTTTAAAAGGTCCCAAAATTGACACACCTTTTTTCTTTCAAAGTTGGTTAAAATGAAACAAATAAAAGCATAATGTTGAAGTTTATTCAAAGATCTATTCAATAAAATCAATGTATTTTATAAATGTTCAGATGAATTTTTAAAAGATATTTTTGAAAATCGTAAATAATTGACAAATTGAAGCATCATTGAACAATCTTCCCATTTCACAATTTAGTAATGGAAAGTGTGCAAAAATTGTTTTTTTGTGGGTTCATACTTTTTGCTCATGAATGTCATGCTCATTAAAACATGTATGATGTGTGTATAAATTGGGATGAAATATTTTCATGTATACATAAATGAAAATATTTCATCCCAATTATACATGCATCATATACATGACATTTGTGTGCAAAAAATATGAACCCATGAAAGAACAATTTTCACAAGACTTCCATTACAAAATTTTGGGATGGGAAGTTTGTGATATGATCATGTTAACTTATGATTCTTCCAATTCAAACTTGTTGAGTTTCAACAAATTCATTCATTGGGTGATTGAACAAAACAAGGTAGGTAGGTATGTCATAGGTGGGTAAGGTAGGTATGTAGGTAGGTAGGTAGGTTGTTGAAGTATGTGCATATAAGCTTGTTAAACATATAACATAACATGTGACAACATATAGACTAGCACGATCCAAATGTTTTCATGATAGTTCCACATGTGGCTATGTACTCACCACACATGAATTAATAACAATTCACTACAAGCATAACCTAACCTAACCTATGTCAACTAGGTAGTATAGGTTCAACTAATAGGTTATTTAGATATATTAGGTATAGTAAGGGTAGCCTTGGCTTAATTAGGCTTAGTCAATGTCAAAACAATATGGTTAATTTAATTAAACCCTAGCCATTTTAATAAAAATTAATTTGTTTATCCTTTTTTACTAGATTTGTGGATTGACACCTAGTCAAAAAGGTCACCTTAATCAAATACATTAGTTAAAATAATACATTTTGTTCGTGCCCCATGCTTCTAATCAAGGTCATTACTTTTGGTCAATACAAAATTTTGATCAAATTGAACCTTTAATATATATATATATATATATAGTTGGGATTGTTGAACATGTTTTTATATAGTGGGGATTGTTGATGTTTTTCAAATTCATATTTAAAAGCTAAAAGTTTAAGCTTTTGTAAGAGTTTTTTTTTTTTTCGAATCAAAGGTGTATGGTGCAATTCCAAATGATTATTAACCACATGAAGTGGTTTGTTGATGTATTTGAGGGGATGCCTGGGTCTAGGAACAACACAATTTTTTTACATTTGTCCCCAATTTACTATAAGGTTGTAAAAGGTGATTTCTTCAATGAGTAAAATTTGCATGGAGGCATCAAACCATACATTATCAAGGAAAAGGGCTATCCCATGGTGCACTTTCACAAACAAATAAGAGGTCAACTTTTTGTTCTTAAAAAATTCTTCAACAAGCAATTGTGTTTATTAAAATTGTAGTTGAAAATAATTTTGAAAATTTTGAAGAAAACCTTTTGGAAATTGTTGATCAACTTGAATTTGCATATGTTTTTCCACCCAAACACAACGATTTGTTACTATATGTTACACAACATGATTTTGAATTGCAAAAAAAATGACATTGATGGAGTGATGCATCAACTAAAGGCAAAAAATGTGTTAGAAATAAGAGAAGGTGTGAGGAGAACCATACAACAAAAGATACAAGGTGATTTGGTGAGTGAGATTAATATTAAGTATGCATTGCAAAGGGGGGAAATATTTTTTCTGAATCAACACATTGCAATAAAATAATATCTAGGGAATCATAGACAACAATTGTAAGTGCCTTGCATGAATGTTTAAACTGTTGTTTTTTCAAGTCATAAACATATGTTATGAGCTCTATAATGCATGACAATTATACTTCAAATGTGATCAGAATGCATATTGAAATGGAAGCTCAAACATTTCTATCAATTCATTTCTTTTGAACATTATATTGTTCACATTCATTTAGTAACTACAAGTCATTACTTGATCTTTCCAAAGAATGTGGTAAGTCAATTGGTGGAAGCATTAGGGCTTGATCCTTTATGAACATATGACACATAGTTGTGTTCACATTTGACAACACATTGACCATCCTTTTGCTCATCTTGTGCACCTTTATATCTTTCAACTTGAAATAGTGCAATTATTCTTTGAACATATATGATCATGAACTTTAGACAACATTTTTCAATTTGAAACTAAATGATGTTTATTTTTGTCCATTGCATCCACAAGCATCTTGGTATCTATATTTATAAATTCAACAACTAAATAGAACACATTGTTATATATTTTAAAAACTTTATTATCTTGTCAATTGTAGGTGTTGTAAAATATCAACGAAATTAATGCTAAGAAGCAACTAGTTATTGCTTAGGAGAAGCTTTATCAAATTTTTGGATAAGTCCACCAAACCTACAATTCTTCTACCTTGAATGTTAACAACTTGATCTTGAAAGTATGGTATATTGGGTTAAAACACATTAATAGGAGCCAGAAAAAGGTGTCAAAAATCATTGAAAATTTCAAATTATAGAATATGTGCATTAATTTTGACATTTAAAAATTATGTTAATCATTGCAAGTTGTGTTGAATGATTAATATGAATGTTGAGGATTCAAATTAAAAATTTGTTAAATTTAATTTTGGGTTTTAATTATAGTAAAAGACTTTTGAACTTGAAAAAATGTTGTGTTATAAATAACCAATTTTGCAAAGGATTAAAAAATAAAATTTTTAATAAATAAATTTTAATGCTAAAAAATCTAGAAAATAATAAACAATATTCACATTGAAAAAATACTCACAATTGAAAAGTTATGAAATTTCGAAATGTATATTTCAAATTTCCAAATTTCCAAAATTCCAAAAGTCTTTTACCATATGTAAATGGGGTGTAATGTACATGACATATAAAATAAAGTTATAACTTATGACATAAGAAACTAAAATTTAAAATAGTTAACATATTTTAGTATGATTCAAAATTATAATAATTTTTCGAAACGAAATGTAAAATTTAGTAAAATCTTCACACTTTGAAAAAATCATATTTCTTTAACAATGGTGTGTCATATTCCATTTATTCAACAAAAGTTATATATTGGGGCAATTATATGTATTTTTAATTAAAATGTTGCAAAACCTTTTATTCAAAAATATCTTCATACAAAAATGAAATTAAAAAATATATATATATTCACATCCCTTTTATAAAATAGTCATGTTAATTCCTATTAATGTGTTTTGACCCCATTATCTTGTGGTTGTAGGTTTTTTCTTTCCATCTTATGTTTCTTGTGCAAGTTTATAAACTTCAACTCCTTTTACATTTGCATCCTTAATATGTAAAAGACATTCATAGCCTTTTTCCCTTGGAATGCCTCGATCAAGTTGTAATATTTTTTGGTATATCAACAAAATAAATAAAACATCTTTTTTGTTCTAAAAAACAAACACAAAAAACAAGTGTGATTTCTAATACCTTTATGATAATTTGGATTTTTTTTTTACAATTAGAATTGACTAAGTTCCATTTATGTTTACACATGGTGTCATTTCATTATTACAAAAGTGGGGTGCAATTTACTAGCCTAAATCACTATGGGACCTTAAAATTGAAATAAATTCATTGCATTTTACTGATTTCACCTTGGTGAAAGTTATTTCACTATGATATCATTATGCAGACATCATGTTTCATTACTAGTTAACATAATTCATTATTATAATTTACTATATTAAATAGGTTTTTTTTATAATATTATATCTATGTTATTTTATGATATACCTTATATTATTTTAGTTATTTTAACTTATATTTTATGTTATTACAGGCTATTATAAAATTTGTACCTTAAACTATTATACGTTATTCTACCTTAAGGTATCTTAATTAATTTATTATAAGCTTTTAAGTTATTTTAAATTAAATTTTTCAACTAACTTCAGGCTATACCTTAAGTTATTTTATTTAAAATTAATATATGTTATTTCAAGTTATATTTTAAATTATTCAAGGTCATCCTACTTTATGTTATTATAAATTATTTTATCCTAAGTATTATAATTTGAAATAATCTAAAATAAAATATAGTGACCTAAGGTAAAATAATTTAGAATATAAAATAACTTCCTATGAAAAATAATTTAAAATGCCCTATAATATAATAACATCAATAGCCTATGATATTATAACATAAAATATTCAACAATAATTTATAATACAATAATCACTAATAATTATAAGATAATATATAATAAGCAACAATAATTTATAATACAATAACCACTAATAACAATTAATAAAATAACCATCAATAACCACTAATAAAATAACCACTAATCGCTTACAAAGGAATAACCGCAAATAGCCATTAATATAATAGCCACCAATAATTACTAATATCCACAATAAAATATTCACCAATATATATAAATAAAAAAAACACCAATAATCATTAATATAATAACCATTAATAACCACCAATATCCAATAACAAAATATCCATCAATAGCCATTAATATAATAACCACCAATAACCACTAATACCCACAATAGAATATTCACCAATAGCCATAAATATAAAAACCACCAATAACCATTAATACAATAATCATTAATACCATAACCATTAATAAAATAGTCACCAATAGCCATTAATAAAATAGTCATCAATATTCATTAATAGAATAGTTAACAATAGTCATTAATAGAATAATCAACAATAGTCATTAATAGAATAGTCAACAATAGTCATTAATAGAATAGTCACCAATAGTCATTAATACAATAATCACCAATAACCATTAATATAATGGTCACCAATAACCACCAATAGAATAACCACTAATAACCATTAATATAATAACCACTAATAGTCACTAATAGAATAACTACTAATGGCCATTAATACAATGGTCACCAATAGCCACCAATAGAATAACCATTAATAACCATTAATATAATAACCACTAATTGTCACTAATAGAATAACTACTAATGGCCATTAATACAATGGTCACCAATAGCCACCAATAGAATAACCATTAATAACCATTAATATAATAACCACTAATTGTCACTAATAGAATAACTGCTAATGGCCATTAATAAAATAACCACCAATAACTATTAATAAAATAACCACAATAAAATAGGTACCAATAACCATATATTAGAATTGCTTAGGATTGCCAAAAATAATTTAGGGTGAAATAATTTATAATAAACAAAAGTAATTTAAGGTGAAATAATTTATAATAACTTAAAATTGCCAATAATAACATAAGGTGAAATAACCTTCAATAGCCAAAAATAACATAAAATAGTTTTAAAAAACTTACAATAGCTAAAAATAACCTAAGGTGAAATAAGCTAAAATAGCCAAAAGTAACTTAGAATAACCAAAAATAGCTTAGGGTGAAATAACAAAAAAGAACCAAAATTAATTGAGAATAGCCATAAAAGTTCGTAAATAATGTAGGGTGAAATAATTTAAATTAATGAAAAATAGCCATATAATAATTGAAAGTAACTTATCATAGGTATTATTATATTAACAAAAATCTTATTCATTTATTAATTTTTTGATTCAAAAGAATGGTCATTGAAATGTTATTGAATAATGATGTTCAACTTTTTTTTTGTTCAAATGATTTTAAACTTTCAAAAGAAATAAATGTAATTATGTACATTATTGAATTTTTTAAAAGTAAATTCGAATCATTTCATTTGAATAAAATATCAATAAGATATGAATTTTTAAATTTTATGTTTTTTTGTAATGTTTAAAATGAAGTATTTGATAAATAGAATAAAATATAACATATTATCACAACAAGCGGGGTGGCTTGGTGGTAAAGGTGTTTGCTTCCAATCCAAAGGTCAAGGGATCAAACTTCATGAATGGTGTTGTGTGTGGTCAATAATGGTATGTTGATCAAATATTTTTCTATCCAACTTTAAAATAGGTGCCTAGGTTGATTACGTGACCTACCTACTTAAGCTAGGTTTTTAACCTAACTTAGGTAGTGACATGTGTCAATAAATCTTAAGTTAAAAGTCATGAAATTATTAGTAATATTATATATTAAATAATTAAATATTAATTATTTTTCATGCTAGTTAGTAAATTAACTAGTAAATGAATGGTTTAGTAAATTTGTATTTCACTTGAGAGTAACCTTGTTTCACTAGTACCTAGTGAAACAATTCATTGTCTGTAACAATTGGTCCCCGTTCAGTAAGGGGTTAAACAATTTCACCAAGTAAAAATGTCCAAATTCACTCAAAATCTAGTGAAACCCAAAGTGAACTAGAACACATTTTGTAATAATATTTTTTGGAATCTTGAGGTTTTTTTTTTTTTTTTTTAAGTTATTAATTTTTTTTTTTTAACCAAAATTGCATTTTAGGTTTTTTTTTTTTTTTTTGCAAGTCATTAATATTTTTTTGTTAACCAACATTGCATTGTAGGTATCATTTGTGCTTTTAGATCAACAAACACTTTCAAAGTTTTTTGTTTTACATGTTTGTAGAAAATAAATGTTAACATTTCATTATGTTCCAATTGATGTGTCATTGCCAAGGAATCACGACTTCTCCACCATTACACCCCATTTTGCCATCACCTTGACCTTTTTCTTGTGAGGTAAATTTACTTATGAGGTTAAAATGTGAAGCCATCACTATACCAACTTGCAAACTTGTTTGTGAGTTTGTGCTTGCACTTGCTTGTAGTTGTGTCTATTAGCTTACATTAAAATGTGAAGCCAATGCTATGGAATGACATCACACTTGACATTGCATTATTTTATCATTCTTGTTTTGGAATTGCTGGTTTTAACATTGTTGATAAAGGCTTGCAAAAGTGGAAATTTAGGGTTTTGAATTAATTATAACATCACATTTATTTCCTACCATTTTGTTAGCACATAATGATAGACATGATGTGAGATCTCTAGGCATGAGATCCCTTCCATTCTTCAAAAATAGGTGTGAAACCCCTCCCATTTGTAGATCATGAGGTGTAAGAGGGGCAGGGTTCTCACACAGATACTTTTTAAGAATTATGGATTGGATCCCACATGTACATATAGGTGTGAATTCCCTCCTTTTTGCTAGGAGAGCTCCTCACAAATATAAGTTGCCTTCCACATGATACACATAAAACAATTGAGAGAAATTTCCTAGTGTATTGGAGGGCATTTTATATCTAGGAAAGTACAATCTTATGCATAAGTAAGCATACAAACTCTTTCCTCCTACACCTCCTGATTTATGTTTAGGCTCATGATAACCCATCTTATGATGAATAAAGGTCACATATGGTAGACATTCCCAAAATGTGTGGCTAGGCTGACTGGACTCAGCTCACCACCTTGTCCTCAGCCCCATAGTTTGCAAATGCCCGCACCCTAGGGCTTTATCCTACACCAAGGAAATTTCTAGGAGAGCTTTATGGACTAGGAAACTACGGAGAGGCTATGGGTTAATGCAAATAATCAAGCCATGGGAGTGGTAAGATTATGTGCGGCAACCGTGCATCAAGTTAGTTACCAGACATAACTGGTTGTTTGTGATGACAAGTTATGGTGCTAGACGAATGGTGCATGGGGGTGCTTCATGTGTCTTTACATGCTACCACTGGTGTGCCGGCATTCCTCCTCACAACCAGTTATGACTTAGAGCAGCTGGAGCAGTGCTTAGTGTGTGACCTAGCAAAAATATTTGTCACATCCAAGTTTAGTTCTTTAGATAAAACTGGGACTGCAAACAGGT
>Ga0116228_10006403_pt1 | contig 10515 bp, 11 predicted proteins | sample S1TSphfallax_2_FD_89694 | JGI IMG/M metagenome (GOLD analysis project Ga0116228, IMG submission 89694) | Host-associated microbial communities from peat moss isolated from Minnesota, USA - S1T2_Fc - Sphagnum fallax MG | ecosystem: Host-associated > Plants > Peat moss > Unclassified | place... | reverse complement strand
GGGAGCGGCCCTCAAGTTCCATCTTTCCACAATTTCACATACTTAGACCCTCAAGTGGGTCTAATAAGGAACTTGGGAGCGCGTCACAATTGGTCCAATGCCATGGCATTTGGACAATATGATTAACATAAAACACTTAAGAATCATCATTTATAAGAAAATACATATTTCTTAGGGCAAAAAATCATTCCATTTTGAATTACAAAAATGTTTACCTTCTTGTTCATCAATTATAAGTATTTAAAATGCCCATCAACGATGAATATGAAGCTTACACATCTACATATGGAATTTTAGAAATTTTGTGGAAATTTTAATGTGATAAAAAGATATGGGTTTATGGCTTTTGTGTAAAGAGGCCATTCATTGTCGTTGTTTTGGCACTAGAACCCACTTTCTATCTTGTCGTATTGTTATGCACAAAAGCACATCTAATGGTGAGGTTTTTAGCTGATGACTATTATGCTTTTAAAAAAGAATGAAATATTAAAAATCAATGTTATGTTGTTTGTTTTCTTTTATGTGTGGTGGAAAATGGTGCGAGTGATGGAGTTGGACAATGGTGCGAAACTACAAGAGGCATTGGGAATTCCAAGCTAAAAACTTTGGTTGTTTTATTTTGAATTGCTAATGTTTTTGTGCATAGACTTGGTGTGTAGACCATGTTGTTTGGTGTGAATTTGAATTTGGGATAAATGCTTATAAGATGCAATGGATGTTTTGTTGATTCCAAATTTTTCGTTGTGTTGGAATTAGAAACATAATGTTAGTCTTTAGTAGATCTTTAGAGGTAGATGATGGAAGGGATCAAAGGCTCTAGAGGATTTACTAGCTACTCAGTTGTGGAATTCACCACTCAAATTTATATATTTGAATTAAACTTTAATCATTGTTGGGGATGATTGAATACCTTGACATTAGGAGTTTCAAATAGTTATTCCTTCATGGAAAGGTTTGATGTTTATTAAAATATTCTCTGAAGTTTTGTCAAGGAAGGGATCAAAACTTGTTAAACACCTTTTTCAAACCTTGATTAATTTTTGATTGGGAAATCAATTTTTTTGAATTAGTTTGAGAGAATCCACAACCAGTGACCAAGATAGCCATTGAGAGTGGAACTATAGTGTTTTGATCCATCATTTATTTTAGTTCAAAACTAATATCACCATTGCATAAAGCTGTTATGATTTTGATTGTTGTATGAACATTCATAGTTAAAGTTTAAGTTGAGATAAATGTGGTGCAATACAAGTTGTGAATTGATGACATGGTCTTTGTGAAACTTAGTGTGACCTTTCTTTTTTGGTTACATTAGAACATTTGAAAAACATGTTAGCTCCAAAAGCCCACAACTTTTCAAGTCTAGGTTTATTGCTAGACAAGGCTATAAATAAAACCTTACAAAAACAATTCGTAATATACATGTGTTATTTGAATGATGAAGGAATTGGAACACTAATTACACAATTTGCATATGATTTGGAATTACATTGGGTACATTTGAACCCCATGTATGACATTGTTATAAAAGTTATCAATAAAATGGAATGGATTTTTTTGTGGTTATAGATGGTGCAAGCTCAATGATTAAACGCAACATGGTGTTAACAACTTGCCTATGAAATGACCAACCATCATTTATTAACGTCTATTGCATTATTCTTATGTGAATGGTTGAAAAATATCATATAATTAATATAATTAATAGTTTGTGTAGTGGATTTGAATTTGTTTTAATTTCAATAAGGTGGTAGCTTTTGAATCATAAATAATTGATGTTTGTTATGTGATGTAAATTTTTTTTAGGATGGTTTGAAAATGAGCCTTTGGTGATTTTGCATTTTCATGTGATGCAATGGTATAAGATATGGAATAAATTTTACATTGCATGCCAACTTTATTAGAAGCATTCAAACATGAAAAACCATATTGGTACTTTAAATTTACATCATATCAATTCTAATTTCTTTTAAACCTTGTAGTTGATATGACTTTGGAATTAAACAAGTTTAACAAAAAAAAGTTTCAAGTTAAGTTAGTATACTAAACAGTAATAAGTTCTAGCTTGGGTGTCTACCGTTTTATTTTAGTTAAACTTTTTTTATGTGCATTTAGTCATAGCTTTGGTTGGTTTTCCAAGTGCTTAGGATTTTTTTTCAAAAGTCAATAACAAATTTGAGATTGGTATATGTTAAAAAGATAGTGTAAAAATTGTACATCAATTACATGATAGTTGTATATGTGAAAAATCAAGCTCTTTACAAGATTATCAAATCTTGTGTGAAAAGTACGTTCAAAAAGTTATAGATACCTTAAATGATTGATTACCGATCTTACATATCTTTAATGTAGTCAAGCTTTTCAACCCTAGGTGAAGTTGATCCAATCTATAATTAGAAAAATCATTAAATAGGTTTGTCCCAAGTGAGAATGACCATGATTTACATTGAATAGAAATGCATGACTTTGTTTAAACAATGAAAGATGAGTGTTCAAAAGAATCCATCCATGAGTTTTGAGCTCAATGTAGTAGCACACTTAAAATGATAGACCAATTGGTTGAGCTTGAACAAGTCATGCCAAAATCTTGTTATATTGCTAAGCATAAGATTGTTCAAACAAGATTTATTGAGGTAAAATACAATGAAACGTGTTTTACAAATGTAGTTATGTTGAACGTGCTTGATGCATTGACACATATCTTTATGCAAAATCAATGGATTGGTTAGATGTCGTAAAACAATGGAAGAATATGCAAGAGAGATGAATTTTAAGCCTTCAATGACTAATCATTCTAAGTGTAAAATTTCTTGTTCCTTTCTCATATTTTAATTCTAAACCTTCTATTTTGTATTCAATTTGTACATAATAGATTCTAGTTTTTTTCTATGGACTAATATCTTCTTGTGTTGATTTGCAACTTTTGTTTTGTTTTCAAAGGAGATAATTTAACTAAATAAATAAATGAAAAATTGATAATTGATATGACTTAGTAGGTCTTATCAATGATACTAGTGGTAACCTATGCTTGCAAGGCACGACACGGTAATTGGAACTCAAAATCCAGTTCTTATTTTGCTTTGAGAAGCATCCTTGTTGAACTTAACTATGAACTGGATCTGACTAATGGTCATTATCTGATGTAATTGGCACTTGGGGAAAGATTCTGCCACATAATTGGGTACCTTATGATGTTTTTAGTGCCATAATCATATGCAATTGAAAAGAGCAGGTGCTGGGTGGAATCTGTCCTGAGTGACAATTACGCTGACCTTATGAAACTGAGGGGGGGGGCACTTGGTTTGAACCATTGCTTTCAATGGCAGTTAGTAAAAACAGTTATTATTTGAACTCTATCATCACTTGGTCTGTCTGTAAATGCAAGCGTAACTGAAAACAGCGGGTGGGTGTCTGCCCTGGCCGCCCTGCCCTGCCCTTGCCCTGTCTATAACTGAAAACAACGGGCGGGTGTCTGGCCTGGCCGCCCTGCCCTACCCCTGCCCAATGTCCCTAAACAGACAGACCCCTCATTTCTTGAGACCTGAAACGAAAAGGTATGAGTTTTTTTTGGGATATGGGTTTCAGGACCTGGACGGATAGACAAACAGACATATTGCTTTAATATATAAGATAACATTTTGGGTGTGTGATTATTAATTTGCAAGTTTTGTTTGTTTTCAAAGGAGATAATTGATATGAATTATAATAACAAGTCTTATTAACAATCTAACATTTTGCGTGTGTGTTTATGAATGTAAACACTTAATTTTTTTTAACATATAAAACACTAGTTTTATGTGTTCATTTTCAACTCGTCATTTAAAAAAAAATATTAAAATCAATTTAATGTGGAACAACCCTAAACCCTAAACCCATCGAAATAACTAGCATCCAACATGCACCATGTTTATAAAATAGCTATTACACATTGACTATTAATTCATTCGAGATAACTAAAAAAAAAACAACAAAGTCAAACCACCAGATCCAACAACCCCATTGGCTTGCAAAAAAAAAAAAAAACCACACACCAATTTCTCTTTCTAGTGTTGGGCGGGTATTAACAACCACAACAAATACCCATCAGGTATCAATCCGGGTATCAAAATCGATAAACTAAAACATCAAATTCTCATACTCGGGTATTGAGATATACCCATTGATAAAAAAAAAATCCAATATCTGATCCTTATATGTAGCCATGGTTCTCAAGTTTTTTTTTTTCCCAAACAGGTCAAATAACTAACTGCCCAAAAAACTTCCGGTTCTTTCGTGGAACCTGACGCTTGTTTGAGATTTTTTGAAATAACCAGAACTGGGGGTTTCTTTGGCTTTGGAAATGGTTATTGCAATAGATGGAACCGGCGGGTCTTTGATTCGGAAGGTTGGGTCCCTGAAAGACGGGCATCCGGGGGTTCTTTCTTTCGGGGTGGCTGGGTACCCGAGTTCCCGGAACCGGAGGTTATTAGTACCATCAAATACCCGCCGCCCGACGCCACTGGAAAGCACTTCCCTGCAGTGGAGCCTACACGCGAGCGAGCGAGCGAGCGCGCGCGCGCGTCTGTTGCTGTTGTTGTGGTCGTCGTCGTAGGTGGATGACAAGGCGGAGGAGACACTATTCGCTGTTGCACGCCGACATGAGTCACCTTCAGCAACTGCCTCATGCCCCTCCCCCCCGGCCCAGAGTTCAAACAAATGCCTGCTGCTGTTTGCAGTCTGTTGGAGATCCATATCGACCGATGCGCCGGTGGAAGAACTTTCTTGTTTCTTGTTTCTTGTCCACGAGGCGCGCGCACAAGCATATCGAGAAAGCTCACCAAAAGAAGAAGAATAAGAATAAAGCTTACGGCTGCGCAAAGAACCAGAGAGATGTTTGCAAACCATTGAGAAGGACGTAAAGAGTATATACACAGGTAGAGGAAGTGTTGTTTTGGGAGACAAAAAATGAGTGCAGAAGCTTCAGAGCTCATAGAAGGAGATGAGGAGAAGAAGCGCAGGAGCAGGAGTAGGAGGCAAGCCTGGTTGGGGTGGTGGCCATGGAAGTTCATTCTAGTAGCAACTCTGGTGGCACTTGTGGCTGTTGTTGTGGCTTACCAGCAGCGATCTCAGCAGCTGCGTTGGTTTGTGCAACAACCTCCCCTACTACCAGGACACCCTTCCAAATCATGTGGATGCCAGGTATGGATTTGTCTATGCAACAACAACTCAAGCAAGAGAGCAAACATTCATCGAGGTTTTTGTGTGTGAATTCTGTTGAGCCATCAGCGTGTGGAGTTTTGAATTCTGTTCTAATCATGTGGATTTGCAGCTCGTTCACAGACGGCAGCAGCATCATCATCTTCTTGTTTGCTTTGCTTGCTTCTGATCTTCTTGAGCTTCTGCTTGCCTTTGCCCTTTGTAGTCAGTCCTCTTTGGAAAATTGTTGTGTATGTGTTACAGGGTCTGGATGAGTTCCAGGGGGCGGTGGAGGATTGTTGCTGTGACTATGCAACAGTAGATGCTTTGAATCAAGAATTTCTGCATGACATTCTTACGAAAATTGTGAAGACTCCTTTCTTTCGCTACTTCAAGGTACTGACCATACATTACCTCTCTTTTCTTGATATGTTCCAATGCACAACATGTGTGTGTGGATGGGTTCTGTGGGTTATGGCTTTCAGGAAAGATGTGGATTGATAGGTTTCATTGCTGCCTCCTCTCTGCATTGCAAAATGTTTCTCTGACATTTGTCTTCTTCTCTTCATCTGTTCATGAATTGGAATCTGTGCCTAATTCAAAGCAGACTATTAGGGTTGTTATTGTTCTTCCGGTACTTTTGGGAGCTTGATTCAGTTCTGGGATTGCCTGCAACAGTATGTTAATTGTTCTTCTCATGCTGCTGCAAGAGGCTTATGTGTTGTTGTGGCTTCAGAGAGATTGTGGGGTTTTGATTGCAGGTGAGGTTGTGGTGTGATTGTCCATTCTGGCCAGAGGATGGCTTGTGCCAGTTGCGTGATTGCAGTGTTTGTGAGTGCCCGGAGAATGAGTTTCCAGCTAGCTTTAAAGGCCTTGGCTCAGACCACTTGACATGTCAGGAGGGGAAACCTCAAGGTATTGTGGATCGCACACTGGATGCACAAGCATTTCAAGGTTGGACAGAGACTGACAACCCCTGGACCCATGATGATGAGACACAGAATGGTAAGTTTTTACTGGTTAATATCCTTTTTGTTTCCAGCTCCACCCTCTGATCTGATTAGGAGTTTTTACACAAAGTGCCAGGCAGCTAACATTCTTTTGGTGAATGTTACACTTGGAAGTTTTTGTTTCTAGAAGCCAGAAACTGGGATGTGTAGGCAAGTAGGATGAGAGGAGATTTGTGAATTTATTGTTTTGCACAGATTTTGTATATGGTTTGCAAAGAGTGTAGTTTAAGCTTTGGCATATTTGGATTTGTTTGTCCAGTTCTTCCTGGTTAACTAGGTGCTCAGTTGAATGCACAAGAATCCTGGTAGAAGATGGATGCAAATTTTCTGAAAGCTTTGGGTGTTGATTTTCAGGAGACATAACCTATGTTAATTTGTTGCTGAATCCTGAGAAATTTACCGGCTACACAGGAGTGTCGGCACACAAGATTTGGGAGGCTATATACATGCAGAATTGCTTCAAAGGTAGTTTTTTGACGTTTCCACACAAATATCAGGATGTGAGCTGGATCCATGGATTTTGACTGGTGCAAATAATGCAGCAATGTCCACTTTGGCAGTGGCCAGCATTTGATTGCCTTGAGACAGTGCATTTCACATGTGTATATCTGGTATTTTGAGTAGGTAACCTTGTCAGTTTCATTCCAGCTTCTCAATCAGGTTCCCATCATTTGCATGTCTGGATGTTCTACAGATTAGGGTTGATAGAGAAGACAGTACAGTGCATGTACTGGGTCATTCAATTGCTCTGTCTCAGTGAGAACTGTGGCTAGTATAGGTCGCCAATTCATAGTTCAATATTCAATGTGGATGTTTGGCCGGTGCCAGCAGAGAATGTGGGAAACTCTTGTACTGTAGCCAAATGGAAGGCCTAGATGCAAGTCATCTTCAGGGGACTGTCATAAAGAGCTGAATCTATCTCCATATCTCAGGTTTCCTATTGGAGTTTTGATCCCTGAAATGCAATTTGATGGATCAGGTAGTGCAGATAACTTTCTTGTCAAGTGGTTGCAGAGGGCGAGAGGGATACATGTGCTGAGAGGCGTGTATTCTATAGGCTTATATCAGGCCTTCATACCTCTATATCCACCCACATTGCTGGAGATTATCTGCTTGATGAGGCCACAACTAAGGTGTGTAACAATGTGCATATTTGCTAAAGTTTTCTGATCTGGTAGGTATAGAAATATTGCAGAAGTCTGGAACCACAGGCAGAAAGAGGTCATCTCAGATAGAGACAGAAAACCACCTATTATGGACTGAGCCAGGTAAAGGAAACTAATTGATGAACATTTTGTAGCCAAATAAAGAGTTTTGTCATGTCAAGGTGGGCTCCTCTAGTGACCTTTAGTTTATATATTAATCAAGCCTACAGCAGTTGTCTGGAAGGACCTAGTGATGAGCAAACAGTAGAAAGAAGAGGTGGAGGGTACCATTAATATCTGTCTGCATAAGCACTGCAAAGTACTCTGTGTTGTTGCAGTGCACCAGAGCTTTCAGGGCCTGGGTTTCTTGCAACATAAGGTAGGGGTATTCTTGGCTGCCACTGATATACATGAAATTTGCATGCTGCCAGGTTACTAGTGAACAGTCATAATTCTGTTTACATGTTACAAATAGTCCTTGTGTTGGTAACAAAGTCTACATGTGTGTGTGTGTTCAGTGGGGCAAGAGTTATGTGATGATGCACGAACGTGTGCTGATGCATCCTGAGCGTGTACAGAATCTCTACTTCACTTTCCTTTTTGTCTTACGAGCTCTAACAAAGGTGTGTGATGTTTCTGTTCACATTCTATGTGTGACCATCATGTGAGGAGTATCACCAATGACCCTTTTTGTAGGACCTCAAATCAGACAGGCAGTTTGATGGTTTTCATGTGTTTTGCATGGAAATGCTATGATGAGGAAGTGCAGTGTGTAAGTGAAACTTGCACCCATAATTGTTTGGGCCTCTGGCTATCTTTAGCTTTTTTTCCGTGCATGGGAGCTTATAAACATACATGAAAACCACTAAAAGTGAAAAAGAATATCAAGAAATAGCTAGTCCTTGTGTTGTTGTGGCTGGCAAGCAATTCCTGAGTTTACTTTCTGTAACTAACATACCAAGCACTGAAGTATATTGGTGGGTGCACAATCAGGCTGGGGCATACTTATCACAAGCAGAGTATAGTACAGGCAATGATGCAGAGGATCAAGAGACACACGAACTTGTGAGAAGATTGGTAAACTGCCAGCAACTACGAACTGCCTGCCCAATACCTTTTGATGAGGCCCAGATGTGGCGTGGTACTGATGGTGCTGAACTGAAGCAACAACTTCAGATCCATTTTCGTAATATCAGGTAGCACCTAGCATTCTTCATTCTCAGAGAGATTTAGAAGATATCAAACTAGTTTGGGCAAATGGTTTCTTAGCACTTTCTGCAGCCACTGTTTTTGTAAGGTGGCAATCCTAGGATCATACACAAATTGACAGAGTTTATGAACTGCTGTTTGTGCTGGGTCCTTCCATCACAATGTGTAATAGTGTTATCATGTGTCTAGTTACACGTAGATGTGGATACATATGAGATGTTGAAAGTCTTGTGATGGGTCTATGTGAAAACTACTAACGTTGATGGCATTGATGTTGCAGTGCATTGATGGATTGTGTTGGATGTGAGAAGTGTCGATTATGGGGCAAACTACAGATCCTTGGACTGGCCACTGCCTTGAAAATTCTTTTCTCTGTCGAGGATTCACCTGCCCACACTGTAAGTGCCTCTGATACGAGACTTCTCTGTTGAGTATTCCATTGCAGCTCAAAACTTTGGTAACTCTATATTGCTCTTGCTTCTCTGCAAAGTTGACTGGCAAAAAGGTGGAAGCAGATCTCAACATTTTCAGATACAGTTCTGTGGCAGTCACATTTTGTTATTTCTTTTGGGGTTTGCAGCTTGATTTACAACGGAATGAGGTGATAGCACTGGTAAATCTCCTCTCCAGATTATCAGAATCATTGGAGTTGGTGCATGAAGTTGCAAATGATATTAAAACGTCCAATAAACTCTTAGGTAGAGTCTCTAGTGGGGGTCTTGGTCTACCAAACGAAAGCAAGAGTAGATGGTTTTTAAGGGAAGCAGATGAATCAGTGAAGAGTCTTCAGAGTTTATTTGAGGGAATGTAAGGCAATTCATGCCATTCTGGATCATCATTCTTTCGGGCAGCGTTAAAAACAAAAAAGTGGGTTGCCTTCTGCAAGGTTTCTCGGTCAAAATTACATATATATGATCTCTATCATGAAGCAAAGATTGATTGAACTTTGCAATGGTTCTTCTTTTCCCCTTTTTGTAGAAAAGTGGGGAGCAACCTTTGTGAAAATTATTCTGAAGTTCATCAGGATTTCAAAGCTGCAAAAGATGGCGAAAAGATAGATAATCTATCCATTAGTTAAACTAATATAATGGATAGCTTTTAGGGTTTATGGTTTAGAAGGACTATTTCATTTGATTGCCACTCATTTGAAACCTATCACTTATTGTATTTTTTCAATAATTCAGACTCATAAAACTTTGTGCCATTAAACATTTGCTCAAGAAAAAACAAAGAAAAATCAGTTACAAATTATTTTGGTTGAGTTGTGGACCCAAAAATTCTTATGATAATAGAAACTCTAACCTTAATTTTTTTTTCCAATATGTGATCTTAACCTTTTTTTGTTGATCACTACTAACTAGCATTTGTATGTTTAAGAGATGATCAACAAAAAAAGATATATTAGGAATTTTGGATCAAAATAAGGAAATGTGTCAGAATAGTCTTATTGATAATAATATTATTTTTAATTCATGTAATTTTTCAAATATTTATCTAGCAAATTTGAAGATTATGAGATTGAAATCATTTGTCACAAACATGGTTTTTTTTATTAAAAAAATTCTCTCTCAATTTTGTGAGGTAGGTAGGATGAATAATCAATCACAAAAGTATTTAACCAAATTTGACTAGGATTAATTGCATATAATAATATTTGTTGTTAATAAATCTTCAACTCTAGTCTTGTCCTAATAATCACATTAACAAAAAATAAAAATCTTTTAACATAAATTGTGTCACTTAATGCAATAGGAGGAGAATTGTTGCATTAATTAGGTAATAAAAAATAAATCCATTTGTCATAAACATGAGAAAAACATTGCATTTGAAATGATCCATTGAAGTAAAGTTCTATGGTGGAATTGGCTTGGACATGGGGCTTTGAACCCCCTACTTACACATTCCAAACCCATAATGTCAAGTTGGAAAATTATGTATTTGAGAAAATATAATTTTATTTAAAACAATTTTGTTAG
>Ga0116228_10006402_pt1 | contig 10515 bp, 9 predicted proteins | sample S1TSphfallax_2_FD_89694 | JGI IMG/M metagenome (GOLD analysis project Ga0116228, IMG submission 89694) | Host-associated microbial communities from peat moss isolated from Minnesota, USA - S1T2_Fc - Sphagnum fallax MG | ecosystem: Host-associated > Plants > Peat moss > Unclassified | place: USA... | reverse complement strand
GTATTGACTATTGACCTACTTAGTAGCCACCAAGTTCTGTACCTACCTACCTACCTATCTACCTACCTACATGGTAAACACTTACATTCCCTACCTATTTTGCCTACAATACTTATTACCCACTTACATAGGTACCTAGTTACCTAGATAGTGCGAGGGGGGAAGTAGGAGGGTTTACAAAATAGGTTATCAAGGTCAAACCGAGGTGGTAACTCAACATTAATGTCTGGTGTGACAGATTATGTCATTTTCTTGACACATTACGTGACATAATCTTCTGGTGATCATCATACACCAATAATATTGAAAGAAAATAAAACTAAAAAAATTGTCTGTTGAACATATATATATTTTATATTATTGAATTTGACATGCTAGACCCTAATGTCATGGAATGGCCTCATCCTTGCCCATTATTATGTTGCGTAAGGGACAAGGCAAGCTTGTTAAGGCAATTATGTTATCGGCTCACTTGGCACCTTATTCAATTGGCTTACTTGGCACCCTGAACCGTTCTTATATCCAATTTTTGTCAATATAAGGGGGCAACAACATCAACAAAGGAATTTTTTGAAAAGCATATATCATCAAGTTTTTACAATAAGTTATAAGTAGGTTATAGCAGGTAGTCATAATATTGAAAGATTTAACTCGAGAACTAGTTTATAGCCAAATGTGACTAAATCGTTTTTATGGATGATTGTCATTTGAAGAAACATCCTAAAAATGAAGAAAAAAACCCTTTCTACATAATCATATTGAAAAGACTAAAAACTTGCAATTCCTCAAAAAATGAACATAAAGTTTTACATAATGAAAATAACATTGTTAAAGACTTAAAGAAGGCATTTGTGAATTCACATTGAATTTAATCACTCTTTTTTTTACTATATGATGATGTGACATTTTAATTCACATCATATTAAGTTGGAACTTCACATGTTAGAACTTTTTGATTTTTAGTGCAACATGTGATTGTACAAAATTACTTTAAGAAAATTCATTAAAAGTCTCAATATACTATTTTTAAAATATTAAAACCATCCAAATTGCATATTAATCAATTTTTATTCAATTTCACTAAAAATTTAAATTTGAATAGTTACAAAACCCACAATTCCTTCTTGTGTTAGTTTTCATTTGATTGTGGGCTACCCAACACTAGTTGTCAACATCAAATTCAACCAACAAAAGGGAAACTTAGGGAAACTTCACCCTTTCTAGTGGCAACACCCACCAACTATAATTGAAAAGAAGTAGGTCCTTGGCCAAAAGTTCCAGCTAAGTTCCTATTTTCACCCCAGTGGAATTGGAGCTACTCAAATTTGGTAAGGACTTAAGGGTGGTTAGATTTGTGTGTTTAGAACACAATCTCTACAAAACCTTTGTAAGAAGCAAAGCCAACCACCTAGATTTAAATTAGGGAACTCCAAGAAACCTGTCCTCAATTCAATTCTAATAAAAAAAAAATTGTATCTTCTTGTTTCTTAAACCGTGCCATTTTGTATCATTTGTTTAAATCCCAGAAATTGATGTTTCGCATGGCAATGCTTGCTTATTGTGTTGCAAACCCCATTGCACAAAAAAAACATAGAAACATACAAAACAAAAGCCAATAAACAAACAAACAAGCAATGGGTAGCTATTGGTTCAAAAAACATAAAAATTAGGTGATCCCCAGTGCCCGATCACTTTTATGGAAATTTCTTATGGAAGCTTAAGTGGCAAGCATCCAGAGGAAGAGGTTAAAAAAATGATGGTCATCCATGTGAAGATATAACCAAATCTGACCATAAATCACATATTCCAATGACGAGTAATCGAAACTGGTTTATAGAGGATTCTGTTTGTTTTGGATTTCTTCAGAAATTCCATGGACCATTTCAAAAATAACTATCTCATCTTCAAACTTAAGTATTTCATTTCTTTCTTAATAATTATCTCTCACTTTTCTTAATGACTACCAACTTTGTTTCCTCTACCAATATTTTGTTCTCTCAGGATCATCATGCTGTCGAGGTATCTGGACTTGTTTGGCGGCGATTTGGGTTTTTTCTTTTTTGGGTGGTCGTAGGTAGCAGTCGGAAGTGGTCACACTCACTCGGTGATGATTGTGTAAGGAGTTTTAGTTCCAGATTTTGCTGCTGGTTGTGTTTGGAGAATGTGAGAGGAGTTCTTTCTGCTTGTCTCCGTTTATTGGGATGAGTCCGGCTGCGAGCGACTCTTCGGGGGTTCCGGGAGTGGCTCCTCCCGCCTCTGCCACGACTGGCGAAATCGTGTCACGTGGTTATGATTCCATCCGATTTGCTCTCGAGAAGAGACGACCATGGGCAGAGATGTCAGATCCATCAGCATTCAGCATGCCTGAATCGGCAAGTGATGCAGTGGGTCGCATCTGGAAGAATTGGAGACATTTCTGTGTCAACTACGGCATGATCATAGTAGCCGTGGTTGCGGTTAGGTTGATACTGAATCCAAGCTACCTCGTCCTGTTCTGTCTTTTGCTTAGCGGATGGACTTACCTCTACTACGTGCGCACGGATCCCGTGGTTGCATTCGGCATGACACTCAACGAAACGGAGCTTCTTCTCATCACCAGTCTGGTTTCGGTTGTGGTGGCGCTGGTCACGGGCCTTGAATCACTCATCAGGTCTGCCCTACTACTAGGAATCGGCATCACTTTACTTCACGGTGCTTTCCGAGTGCCTGACAATCTCTTCCTTGACGACCAGGAGGCTCCAAGTGATTTCTTGGCATTCCTTGGCTCCGGAAGAACCCCAAGTCCTCCAGTTTCATCTCGTGTATAGTCACTATACAACACACTTGCGGAACCATGAGGTGGGTCCCTTTTTATCTCTGCAGAACGACCGTGGCAAAATTGCTGTGCCTATATGGCATAGATTCTTCTTGTCCTCACCATTGACGTGATGGGTTGAATTTTAGAAGCTGCCTCATAGACATCGTAGTTTGTCTCCATTGTTGCAGCCATATCATCAGACAACATCAATTGAGCATAGAGATGATGCTCTTGACAGGGTTTGGAACATCTCTTTATTATTTCTGTTTCTGATCTCAGGATGCTACAGTTCTATGTATGTGTACTCTGTATGGTGCATAAGCTCCATTTTAGGAACTTCAGGGAAATGGCATTGAACATAGAGATGGTGCTCCTGACAGGGTGGGGAGCATCTCTTTATTGTTCTGTTGCTGAAGTCAGGATTTACACGGTTTCATGTATGCTTACTCTGTATGGTGCATAAGTTCCATTTCAAGAACTTCAGGAAAATGGCATTGAACATAGAGATGGTGCTCCTCACAGGCTGGGTAGCATCTCTTTATTGTACTATTGCTGTTCTCAGGATTATACAGTTTCATGTATGTGTACCCTGTATGGTGCATAAGTTCCAGTTCAAGAACTTCACGAAAATAGCATGTTGCCATTAACCTGTATTTTGATCTCCAGATTCTTCTGAAATTTGAATGAAGCAGTTTCCAAGGGGTTTAATGTTAGGATTGTGCCTGCTTGCTATAGACACTCAGCGCACACTATTTTGGATACTGGAACCATCGATTTCAAGCATTTAGTACCAGATCTTTGCTCTTGGGATAATTTCAGAATCATCTTCCACAAGTGTAACTTCCAACGGGATGTGTAACCACTATTGTATCAAGATTCTACACATTTGATTAATTGTGAAATCTATGCAGCTCAGGGATTGGAAGCACAAATCAATGTGTATACTAGTGGAGATCAACAACAGCTGTCCCACTTAGTAATAGATGAGTTCCTAGTTCCTAGCACACTGATAGTCTTCATACAGAAGCTTGACCTTGACCAGCTCGGATTTTGAAATTTGAGTTCCAGATCTCTTGGGTTGCTCATGCAGACATGTCAATTAGATGTAGGTGCGACCTCTGTTTCCCTATGTATGGTAGATTCTGCCTTCTTGAAGGTTGACCCTGTAATGGTGGTGACATTGGACTCCACTGAGGTCGTCAATAATGTCTCTTTCCCTATGCATCGTAGTTACCGCTTTTTCTGAAGGTGGGCTCTATAATAGTGGTGACATTGGGTTTCACTAGTGTGGTCAGTAATGTCTCTTCTCTATGCACGGAAGCTACTGCAATGCTCCATGATTTGGTCACGTTAAGCTTCACCAGGCTGGTTATTGCCATCCCACTAATTGTTTGATCCAGCATGGCTAACTTCAGAGTTCAGATGGGATCTGGTGGATCTGTGGCTTCAAGCGCTTGTGGGTACATACCTTCCCAAAAGCTTCAGGAGAGTGCTGAATATTTGGTATCCCTGCTCCTTCAGCTTGAGGGAATGTGCAAATCATTACCTCACAATGAAGCAAGTGCCTGTTTTCTACCCAATATTTGTGTTTCTGTGTCCATCTCTCACAGATGTGCCTTGAGCTAACACACCCCCATACTTCGACGCACCAGGGAATACTGCCTGCAAAGATGCCCATCCTATTTGAAATCAGTCCAGTTTTCTTTGAGCAACAGAATTGTGCAAATAAGCATCTTTGTCATGGTCAATAAATAGAAAGCACTAAGGCTCCGATTGATTTTAGCAGTAGCTTCAGCTTGTCTATGCTTGTACTCTGAATCCTGTGCCCCTCTTGTACTTCTGAAGTGAACCCTGTGAAGTTATTGACATGACTGATCAAATCAAACTGCACATGAAATTCTCATGATATTATTCAGCTTTGAGCTTATGGCATATATTCTGAACTGAGCTTACTGAGATCTTGCTATTGTGGTTTTGTACATTATGTAGTATAGGTGCATGGAGGGATGCAGCTTATTCTCATTTGCTTTCTGAAATACTCATCCACTTTGTTCCTGTTTTACTCCATGTTGATCTTTGTGCAAGTGTAGGTCTTGTATGAGATGTCCACATGCCCAAAGAACAGAAATGGAGTGACCTTTCTAACCTTAACCTACACAAACACAATTGGATTTTCACACTTCCCACCTGTTGATTGCAAGTTTACAATGTTGATATGCCTGGCAGCCATTCCAAACCTCTTCTTCCACTTCCCGGGTCTCTGAAATTGGAGGAGCATCGGACACTTTGTGTTAAGAATTCTATTGTTTTTTCAGAAGTTCATGACTATGGGAGTTTTGGGCCTTGACAAGATATCTCGAAGATCATAAAAGCTAGTGACAATTTAGGATTGAAGTTCCTAGCTAGGAAAAAACAACATTGGGTTACATCTGGACTTGTTCTAATGTTAGTGTATTTTGGAAGTTTGTGTTCATGCTTAACATTGTGACACTCCCTGTTTAGGGAACATAGACTAGTAGGTTGTGGACTTGTTCATGCCAATTGCTTCACAGAGCAATTGAGCGGACTACAGGTTTGGTTCTTCACCCTTTTGTGAGCATGTCTACCCACAACTCCTTTGCTCAATAAAATTGGAGTTTCATTTCTTGGCTATTCGCCTTTTCCCTCAAGAAATGGAGTGTAATTTCATTGTGTGCAATCCAATATGAAACTGTGCATTCAAGTTGAGATTCAACTACCTATTCACAATGCATACAAACTAGACTATTGCAATCCTTACTTTTTATTTTTCAAAACTGACCCAAAACAAGGGTATTGGACATAAAAGGTTTGTAAATCAATTTGCAAGAGAAGAAAATAAAAATCAATGTAATTTTGAAAAGCTTTTTGGCCTCAACAATCAAGCTGTTAAGAAAATGAAAAACAGTGCTTGTCAAAATCTACTCTTAGTGTCTAAATGGCTAACCTCCTCTCACTTTTGCAACTCTTGTAAAAATTGAGAAAACTCAAATTAAACATAAAGGTTCAAGAAGGTTTTACAGAAAAATTCTGATTGTCCTCTTTGTCACCCACCAGATTCCTTGTTGCCCATGATCTTCTCATTGTACTACCAAAGTTTTCCAAGTGCTACATCTTGTGCTCCTCCTGTTCCCATTGTGACCTAAGCAAATCAGAACCATGTCTGAAAAAAGGCTTAGTTTCATCAAACCTATTGTGCTCATCCCGACAGACCCCATACAATGCATGAAGAAGTCTAGATAATCTCACAATTGAATCATTTCGTGAGCAACCCAGTTCCACTTGTATGTGCCAAGCAACATCCTCCTGCTGAAGGACAGAAAAGCATATTGCATGTCTCTTGTGTTAGGCATACGTCACAATGGTTTTCAATAATCAAGAACCATGAACAATGAAGGACATGCTGGTGTTTCAAAGTTGAAGGAAATGGGAACAAACCATAAATCATTCAAACTGTCCAAAACAGAATGCCAAGACTAAGACTCTTGAAAGAATGGACAGAATGATTGGCTGGAAACACTTCCAGCATCAGATGGACTGGAGTGGTCCACTTTCCTTGAATACACCTGCAACATTGGCAGCTGTAACCAACCTTGTAGTGCTTTCTTAACCTTTGCTGGTTGGTGCAACACCAGTTCAGTTGACTTCCCTTAAAGTTCACCAGAAATCACTAATTCTGAAGTATGAGTCAGTGCAGGTGGAGGATCCAGCAGGAAGAAAAAAGGGAACAATCTAAACTGGCACAGGATGAAAGTACAACATAAACACAATTGATGGCCCAACAAACAAACCCTAAATTAGATAGTTCTCAACAGTTCTTGGTCATACAAGATCTTAAGCCCAATTCAAACAGAACTTGAGTGTAAGGCCTTGTGAAGGCTTTCTCAATCACAAACAAACCTGATTGCTGGGCCCACAAACAAACACTGCACTAGATAGTTCTCAAGACTGCTTGGCATAGCCTCATGGCCATACAAGATCTTAACCCCAATTCAAACAGAACTTGAGCTAAGCCCTTGTGAAGGCATTCTCAATCACAAACAAACCTGATTCTGACTGATTGCTGGTCCAACAAACAAACCCTGAACTAGATAGTTCTCAACACTGCTTGGCACAGTCTTGCAAACATACAAGATTTTAACCCCAATTCAAACAGAACTTGAGCTAAGGCCTTGTGAAGGTTTTCTTATCACAAACAAACCTGCATCTGAAAGCTTATGGGAAGAAGTATGTTCTGAAGACTCTGTATCTAAAATGAATGACCCAACAAAAACATCAACCCAATGAGCAAAAACATTCATACCATAGACCACTGATTCATAGATCATGTGCAGATTTGTTTATTCTACCAAGGAGCAGTGAATACAATAAAATTTGGTGGTAGTTAATTCAACAAAAGCTACTCTGCAAAGAAAAATTGCAGTTTTCTCCTATGTGAATACATCCTTCAGATACCTATACGCCACAACAGAGCACAGATGTACTTTGTCCAGATGTCTCTCTTGACCAACATCTGCAAAAAGGTAAACATTCAATGCTGATTGACACAAATAGATGGTCATGTCTATGAAATCATCATGCAGTGCAGCAACCTTTTGTGGTACTGTTAACTACCTCATTGCCATGCTCAGGCAGGCTGATCCTTGTGCCCGGCAGCAATGCAGACTTCCCATTCACTAAGCTTTCATCAGCAATGAGTGATTTTTTACTGACCAATCTGTAAACTTCTGACAACACACTTAAAAAGGCAGACTCAACATTTGTGGAATCCAGAGCTGAAGTTTCAAGAAAAAACAATCCATGTTTCTCTGAAAATTCCTTTGCTTCTTCTGTTGGAACCTGGCGTAAACTACCAAGATCTGACTTGTTTCCGAGCAGCATAATAGTAATGTTGGTGTCAGAATGTGATTTCAACTCCTCAAGCCACCTTTGTGTATGTTCAAATGAAACTCGTTTGGTGATGTCATATACCAGCATGGCACCCACAGCACCTCTGTAATATGCCGCTGTGACAGCCCTGTACCTATAGCAAGTACACAAAGAACCGAAAAACAGTCATGAAAAGTCCTTCACTAGTAGGCCGACATACAAAATACTTGGAGCAACAGAGAGCATATTCAATCTTATAAAGCAACAGCACTGCATCAGGATCAAACCAATCAATGGAAGTAAACCCATCTGCTGCTTGACAGTACTTAACCTTGCAGACACACAAAAGCTTAGCTCTTGACCATAAAAGAAGTAAATCTTAGTATAAAATCTTACAGACAGTCCACCAGCAATGCAGAATTATAAAATTGAGTTTTGGGTGTGATATAATTAACAATGACTACTGCTGCACATGTAGCTTATGGTTTTTCTTCATCCTTGGGAAGAAGAAAAACCATAAGCTACATGTGCAGCAGCAGTCTCCTCATTCTACAACAACACTAACTCTTTTCAAGCCTCTTCTCAGACCTCACTGATTCTAAGTAATAGGTGAATGAGGATGTCTAGCATCACAGCAACATGGCAAACTGCTATCAGGATGAGACTGCTAGACTGGTATAGATGGATGCCAGCCTCTGCTTGAGTGTACATACCTTTCTTGACCAGCAGTGTCCCAGATCTGAGCTTTGATGGTCTTGTGATCAACAGTGACTGTACGGGTCTGGAATTCCACTCCTATCGTTGCTCTGGACTCCAAGGAGAACTCATTTCTTGAAAACCTAGCCAGCAGCTGCGACTTCCCCACCGCGGAATCTCCGATAAGCACAATCTTGAAGACATAGTCTATAGTATTCTCGTACTCGCCATACCCGGCCATCATCGCTGACGAGTCGTCGATCGATCGATCTCAAAAGCAAAACTCCTCAATTTTTGCAAAAGTGTTGAACCAATCCTAAAGAGCCTCAAAAATATTTTTGTCCTCTTGAAGGCTAGGCTCCTCTCCCCCCCTCCCTTTGTCAAACCTCTGAGCGCAAATCTAACTCAGATACTTGCCTGAAAAGTCCGAGTCATTTTCTCCCCGTCAGGTCAATGCACCAGAAAATGCACACTTTCCGCATACAGAAGTGAAGAAGACAAAATCTGAAAGAAAGGACCAAAATGAGGCAAAGATGTCTGTCTCCAGATCGAGGCCAAAAGTGCTTCTGAGAAAAGAACCAGAACTTTTTTAAAAATTCAAAAACACGTGTGCCCTCCTCCTCTTGCCACAGCGGAGGAAAACAGAAGCCGCAGAAGAGGAAAGCGCTTTTGTCAGAACAAACGTCAGTTCGAGCCCTCAAGTAGAGAGCCAAACAAACAAGAAACCGCCGATGCTGCTGCTGCTTCTTCTTCTTCTTGAATCAATAGCAGATCACTTGCTATTCATCACCTGCTAATGAAAATTCTGAACAAGCGTCGTCGTGATGAAGCGGAAATAACTGAAAACACACACACACACACACACACAGCACAAAAAACAACAACCCCCTTTTCTTTTGACTCCTTTCTGTTTTGGCAGATCGCGTCTGTAGCAGATCCGCAATGAAAAGCGGAACTGTAGAAGATGATGATTACCACAAGCCGTCAAGAAGTTGTTCACAAATTCAACAAAAGAATGAAAAGCTGGAAACACTGGAAAGGATCATGTCAGGCGGGCAGGCAGCCATAGCCATGGCCGCAAGCTTCTTCGTTTGGGCACCTTTGTTTTTAGGTTAAGCTTTTAGAAGAACTGAAATTCACCAGGAACAAACACAGAAACACGGTGCGATGGTTCCAGGTAACTAACTATGGTTTTTGATTAGCCTTTGTTTTTTGGGGCCTCTTTTTTAGTCCCCATTTTTACCAGGCGCAGCAATGGAGGGGTCTTTTCTTGGTTGTGTCTGACCTAACTTGACCAGGGTTTTCTTTCATTTCTTTTTGTTTCCAATTTTGTGATATTGATGATTTTTTTTAAAAAAAGAAAAATTAGTCAAAACATGCACTAGAAAAACAAAAAAAATTCAAAATTTCCCCAATTTTTCTTTCAAAAAAGTCAGAAAATTTGTTGGAAGAAATAAAATCATTGCCCATAACTATTATTATTTTGTGATAATGCCAATTCTCACCATGCCTCGCATTTTAGTGCACAATATTCGGTTTGACAAAAGTTATTCATTTTGCAAGTTATTGTTTGAGAACTTCTTGCCATTCTTGTGTGAGAAGTTTGTCCTCCTTGGTGTTCCCTTACTCACCCATGGCACCACAAGGACCTAAGGTTGGAAGAGTGAGGAAAGGGAAGAACTTTGTGATGGAAGAAGAGAAACATCTTTGTAAATTTATCCTTCATGTCTCCCAAGATTCAATTATTTGAAATGGACAAAAAAGTTAAGTATTTTAGGAGCACATTGGTTTATGTTGTAATCAAGAGGATTTGAGAATGTGTTCCTAAAATACTTAAACTTTTGAATCTTTGCTCATCTACAATTTTCATTTTTTTCCTCATGAATTATTCTTGAATTTTTGAGAATGTGTGCTCTTGAAATTTTACTCATGCATCTTCTTGAAATTTTGTTCATGGACCACTCTTAAATTTTTGCTCCTATTTGTTCATGAAATTTTGCTTCTTCAAATTTTTGGTTATGTTTGCTTAATTGTTTTGAGATTTTTTATGCACATTTAGTGGTCACAAAAAGATCATGATTGCAAACTCCAATGGGTGTTCAGAAATATGCAAAGTTTCATAGCCATGGCAAGTT
>Ga0116228_10006401_pt1 | contig 10516 bp, 7 predicted proteins | sample S1TSphfallax_2_FD_89694 | JGI IMG/M metagenome (GOLD analysis project Ga0116228, IMG submission 89694) | Host-associated microbial communities from peat moss isolated from Minnesota, USA - S1T2_Fc - Sphagnum fallax MG | ecosystem: Host-associated > Plants > Peat moss > Unclassified | place: USA... | reverse complement strand
AAAGCCTTCTTTAACTCTCTGGAAGCAGCTGATGATTAACTCTTTATGAATGGAAATGTCCCTGTCTTGTGTTGGGGGGAGCGGCGCTTAAAACTACTTAAACTACTTTGTGTTAGGTTTTGTAATTACAAAAGCTTGAGGAATAATGATTTTAGCAGCAGCAATTAGGCATTTCACCATGATCATGCCCAGTTAAGGTTTAGTGAAAGAGAGAAGGGAGTTATGAATCCCCTATATGTGTTATGAATCCCTGTATTAATTTGTTTTTGGCTTTTTCTTACAAGTCCACATCCCTAGTGAGGCGCACTAGTTATGAGGCTCATTCAATGGGGGTACCCTTACTATGAGTAGCCTTTATTTTACCCAATTCAATTTTCCTATCCCTTCAAAAATTCTTTACTGCACATTGCAAATTACCTTAGGTACCAATCCCCTTGCCAACACTCACCCCCCCACCCCACAACAAAAATAACCCCTTACTCCAGCCTTGGGTGAATCAACACCTACCCTTGATGCAATTGTAAACAACCTAATTTTTTTGGCGTTTGCTGCTAAATATTATAACTGTTTTTTTTCATTTTTCAATTTATTATGTTGCCACACTGGCGATCATCCACAAGGAGATTTAGCCATGTTTGGCTATAGACCAGCTATGAAAGTAGAGATTTCTTTTAAATCCTTTTTTAATCTCTCCTTGCTTGAACAATGTGTTAATAACATGGCGATTTTAAACATTAAATTATTTTTTTTGCATAGTGGATTATTTCGCCACAAAAAATTCTCATTGTAAGCATCCCCCTCCTAAGACAAAAGGAGGGTTTCCTGGGTTAAACAAATTAGCAGGAAGCCTCCCTCAAGAAAGTAAAGGAATGAGTCTAGATGCTCATTCACCATATTTGGTTTCCTCCACAGTTTTTTTTTTTGGGGTTGATTTTGTGATGTAGCCAAAGTAGTGATTACGATTAAGAATATTTAGCCAAATTTGGCTAGATAGGAAAGTAGAGAATTTGAAGGATCTTTGTCTACTTTTGGTTATATACTTGAACCCAATATCAAACTTTGGCGGGGAATTTTCGACTTTTGATATTTGAAAACTGTAAAAACCATTTCATTTTCACATATTTTAAGGCAAAATTTCCCTGGTGAAAAAAAGGTTTCCCCTTGCCAGTGTTTCTTCTACTAGTGAATTTTCACCAAATTTCTACATATACAAAGAATTTCTCCTGGAAAGAAAAAATGGACCAAATTCACCAGATTTTGAAGATAAGTTCCAGTAGGTACCCAAGAACATAGAAGGATTCCTTTTTTTTTGGCCAACTTTCATATCTATTATGTAGCCAAATTTGGCTCAATTATTTTCTGGGTGATGGCCACTTTGACTACATCACAAAGTGCTTAAAAGAAACCCTGCCCCCATCCCACCACACAATCTCTCCCTTTGCAAAAGCTTTTAAATTTTTTATGATGGGTTTAGTACATGGATCCATAGCTCAGGAGGACTTTGCTTCCTTAAATTGTTCAACTTAATGCTCTGTGACAGGCTTAGAATTTTCAAGTTTCAAAAATTTGTGTGGTAACTAATGTGGATGCATTCAAATGTGGAAGAGGAAGCTGGTACTGTAATAAGAAGCAACAGTAGACTAGAGGAAGTTAGTCATTCTTTCTGTGGGTTAATTAAATAAATAAATAAAGGCCTGGTTGCTTGCTTGCCTGCTTAATTAACATGAGTGCTGCTTACACTAGAACCTGGGAAAACTTCCATTTCAGAACTTGAAGGTCAGACATTTATGAAGAGCTTCTATGGGGCATTCAATGCCAAATTTAGTGTATTGGGTGTCAGAAGTTGAAGAGTTTATTTATATTCAGGGGGGTTTTTACATCTGATGACTACCTTCATCAAAAAGCCTCTCTAAAAACCTCTCTGTTTTTTCTCTCTCACTGCCTAAGTTTTTCTTTTTGGCCAATTTTATGTTGTAGCCAAAGTGACAGGAAGATTTAGCCAAATTTGGCTACAAGCTAAATTTGCAACAAGAAATTTTTAAATGTCCTTCTATAATTTTGGCTTCTTGAACGCATAGATAGTTTTCTTAAATTATGAGTCGAATTATGGCTATTGGAAAACCTCCCCACCCCAAAAGCACATGATTTTAGCATGTTTAATTTCTAATAAAGCTTTATGGCTACAAATAGCCAGCAGAAAAAATGCTGCTCACTGCATTGACATTAGCAACAACATTGGTTTTAAAATTGTCGTTTCTTGGGTGGTGCTAGAATTGCGAGACAAGATATAAATGTTACCGATAATAATATTGCATCGTATCATTACCTATATAAATTGAGCACTATTTTTAAGATGTTGCAGATGTTGGGGGCCAATGCAAAAATATTAAAACACCTCGTCAGAAACAAACAAAATGAACTCTTCAAAATCCTTTTCTCTTGCTGCATGCCACTCGCCACGACTTTCAGTCCAAAAAGCCTCCTCCTCCGATTCCCATCCCACGGTCCGTCTTCCTCCACAACAACACGGGATTAGGACCACATCAAACACATCCCCCACCTCCCTGGGCTCACTTTAGGATCACAGGATTAGGAGCCCATAAAAAATCGGTTCCGATCCCCCCATGGCCCACTTTAGGACCAGGGATTAGGACCCTATCAAAAACCGGTTCGGATCCCCATGGCCCACTTTAGGACCAGGGATTAGGACCCTATCAAAAACCGGTTCGGATCCCCATGGCCCACTTTAGGGGCACGGGATTACCAGTCCATCACAAGCCGGTTCGGATCCCGTGTGGTCCAGTTTAGGAGCGCGGAAATAGGTGCCCATCAAAAACCAGACCCAGTTCGGACCCTGTGCGGCCCGGTTTAGTTTAGCAGCACGAGATTAGGAGCACATTGAAGAGGGAGGTATACGCGATCGAGGGCGGGCCCGCCGCACAAACCCCCCGTGCGCGGCCTCCTCCCGTTGGTGATTTGCAGAAATAAACGTGTGAACCGTGAGATGCGGAAGGCGCTGCAGATCGCACGGTCTACTACTGACGCTTGCTGCTGGGCATGTTTTTTGTTGGCAGCCAGGGATGCACGCATGGCTGAAGGAAGGAAGGAAGTCGATCGATCCTGGCATCGCGCCCACCCGCATTCATGGCTTCAGCGGGCGGGCGGCACGCCCACGGAAGGTATTTCTTTCTTTTTCTTTCTTGCTCTCTTTGGCGGGCAGATCACAAAATGTCTGAGACCGCGTCATGGTCGACGATGCTCCTTGCTTGCTTAAAGCGAAAATTTGAGATTAGATGATGATGGATGAAGTTGCTAAAAGCGTGTGCAATAGACAGATACAGATAGGCTACAGATATTCTTTTTTCTGGAAGTGTCAGTGGTGGGTGGGTTTAGTTGTGTGTGTGTGTGGTTTTTTTTTTTTTTGGGGGGTGTGGGGTTTGCTTTTTCCATGGGATGGGTGGGGTCCGCGAGGTGCTGATGGTGATACATACCTACCTAGGTGGTATACTTCCAACATCTGCGGTTGCGTCAAAGCTGTAGAAACTACAAAACGTTGTTGTGGACGTTTGAGACCTCGTTGTTAGGAGACTCTCAGGTCTGCAAGGCAACACAGCTACGACTGCCCCCCCCCCTTTTCTTTTTTTTTCTGGGTGGGATTGTTGTTCTAGAGTACACAAGTTTATTACCGTTCCATGAGAAATAATCACACCACAAGCCAACCGGGAACCAAGTTTGTGAGAGCCTTTTTGTGTATAAGGAAGAATGCAGGTCAGTTTTTGTGGGTTTTCAGAATCGTCACGATAAAGCAGTCTTCAGAAGAGTTGTAAGAAGTGGTGGTGGTGGTGGAAGTAGTGGGGAGACGAGCTTCGCTTTGTTTTGCTTTCAGTAGAAGCTCGCGGCTGGCTCCTCCGTCTGGCCTAATCATTTTTTCTGTAGTAGTTGTCGTTGTTCCTCTTTAGGGGATGCAGAAAAACCACTACGATACTACGGGGGAGGGACAGAGGGACGGACGCAGACACATACAGACAGTAGTAGTGTGATGTTTTGTATTTCTTTTGAGCTTTTATGGGTGCTGTCAACAAGGTCGTGAAGCTGCTGCTTTTTCTTGTACAAAACACGAACGAATCCATCCTGCTGTATCTCTCGTGCTCCTCATGACCCCTGTTTGTAAGTAAGCGTAATAAGTCCTTGTATAGATCATGTTTGGTGTGTGTGTGTATGTGTGACTGACTGCAGCCTGACAGGACGTTGGAAATTATATATATCTTGCGCAGCAGCTCTGTCTGAAGTTTAGTCCTTGTGATACAGACATACAGCTCTCTGTCTCTCCCATTCTCTGTGTGTAGAAGACCTCTCTCTCTCCCCATCCGTAAACACCTGTGAACTCTGTGTCTGTAAAAGCACAAGTCTGCGAAGTGGAGACTGAGGAGGAGGCTCGAGTTGATCTTTCTGCAGCAGACTTCCCCTTCAGAGTTCCAATGTCTGATGTAGCTGCAGTTTCACATTTGGGCATTGTGAGGCAGTAGGGAGAACAACCGTGCAACCTGCCGATAGCATAACAACTGCCTCTTGGCGTTGTATCACTGAGTTAGTTCCGCTGGAAATACCAGGGCAATGTCATGGGGTGCGGCCCCCTGGAGCTGGAGGTGGGAAAAGTTGGACAGATCTTCCGGCTGCATGGTTGACGCCTACTAGTAGAGCTGGTTATACTGCTAGTGCAGGAGGAGCAGGCAGATCAGTTGTGGATTATTCGATTCTGCTGCAGCAGGGGAAGACGACCACGGATCAACTGCTGCAGCATTCAGCTCCCGTTTCTTCTTCAGCTTGTTTCCACCAGCAGCCAGCAGAGATGATGCAGCAGCGGCAGGCGAACAACAATCTCGTGAGAGGTTTCGCAACAGGGCCTTCGGACATGATGTTAATGTCCAACAGGAGCGAGAACAGCTCCACAGACACGTTGGCGGCGATGCTTGCCTCTTGCACTCCTGCAGGGGCGCTTCAAGGTTCGTATAAGACCAGCCAAGGTTCTTGTTTGTCTTCTGATCATCAGTGCTGCTTCACGTGCTTTCTATTAACAATTTGGGGACCGGCCATGATGTACTTGTTTCTGCTTCTTCTTTCTGCAGCTTCTCGGTCGAGCGGAAGTCTGGAAGATGCAGTGATGGGTTGTGGTAGTGGTGGTGGTGGTGGTCAGAAGCGGCCCAGCAGCTTCTATCCTCCTCCTCCTACTACTTCTACTACATTTGACGCTTCTTTGCTCCTCGACGCGGCGGGGATGGATGCAGCAGACGATGGGGGCGACGAGTACTGTGGGCTGCATAATGCGGAGAAAAAGAGAAGGCTGACGTTTGATCAAGTGCGATCACTGGAAAGGAACTTCGAGCTAGAGAACAAACTGGAACCTGAAAGGAAAATGCAGCTAGCCAAGGAGCTGGGACTGCAGCCGCGACAGGTTGCGGTGTGGTTCCAGAACCGTCGCGCTCGTTGGAAAACCAAGCAGCTGGAACGCGACTATGAAATTCTCACCCAGGACTACAACAGACTGAAAAGTGAACTCGAATCTGTCAGGGACGAGAAACAAGAGCTTCAGGCTAAGGTACTCATAATTTCACACCGTTCTCAACAAGTTGTTCTTCATGCATCCCTCCAAGCTTAGCTTCCAGCCAGCGAGCTTGAATGTGTTCTCTCCTTCCTTCCTTCTCTGCACGTCTGATCTGATCCAGAATTCTTACAGTGAACCTGGTATCTTTAATAGCAACAATGGAAAATCCTTTACCTGACAATCTCTCTTGTGGTGATCAGGTCAAGTGGTTGACAGAAAAATCAACAACCCAGCCCGAAGAGGAATCAGCAGCTGGGTGTCAAGCAGCTCCCATTGGATCATACGTGCAACAGCAGCAGTCCTCCTCCAAGCTCGTAGAGACGACAGCGACTACGTTAAACCACCAGCCGGGGGCGAGTTCCAACGAGTCCCCTAGTGAGCAGCTGACATTACCGGAGAAGCCAAGCGGCGTGGTTGTGGAAGCTCATGTATTCTCCAGGAGCAGCAGCTGTAGAGACATGGTGGACGATCAGCCGACGAGATTAACAGCTTTTATAAATCCTGTGAGCAGCAGCGCAGAAGTGATGCCATCCTCGTCAGCAGCCACGAGGACACGCAAAAGGAAGGACGGATCACCAAGCTCAGCTTATAGCACGTCAAGCGAAATACTGGATGCGGACAGCCCTCGCACTATCGACAGCGGACTTAATTCCCATACGATCATGTCCTCCACCGTCACCTCCTCCACCGTAGCGGCCTCCTCTGCATGTCCGGGCCAGATGTACGTGGATACAGTAGCAGCAACAACAACAACTATTGTGAACGTCCCGAGCAACAGCTGCTTGAATGTGGATCTCGTCATGGGCCAAGATCTTGTGTGCAGCCGTGCTTTCTCTGATCCGCAAACTTATAACCAGCGCAGCACCACTAGTGCAGTCAAGCTCGAGGGCGCCATCGATGGTGCTGCTATGGTCTTTCAGCCGGCTGATCAGGATTCTTGTAATTATTTACTACCTCAAGTGGATGAGCACGGAGCTCTGCCCTGGTGGGATTGGGCATGAGCTAGCGCTCGTCAACAACAACAGGATTACTCATCAAAATCAAAACTCGTGCAGCGGCCGTTGAGAGGACGACGATTGATCAGGACATTTCCTTTTGGCTGTTTTGTTTTTTTGCTCCGGTTGGTTCAGAACTCTTCTTTCTTCTACTACTACTACTGTAATTATTGCCAGGTCTTGTTCTTGTTCGTCTCTTCTGTTGCCAACAACAACAACAACAACCATCTGACATTATTTGCACTAGTAGTAGTTAATCTTCTTCGCTAGTTTTGTGAAACAACTCCATGATCCAGATCATGATCTTGCAGCCGCTTCAAGATCATCTACATCATGTACGTATGTATGTATGACCTAGCTCCTGCAAAGAAGGGTTTGGGTAAAGAGTAGAGCGAGAGAGACCAGCACCAGCACCACCAGCAAGCAGATTTGCCTTAGATCATGATCATCAGATTTTTCTAATTTTTTCCATTTTTTTGGTTGGTTTTACAATGTGAGATCCGAACAGAGATTATTATGGTTTTGCTGTTGCTACTCATTTCAACATGGTGCTAAAATTGGTAGCCCGAAATGATGTAACATCAGACCCACCCGCACATCAAATTGTCATATATTAGTTCCCACACTCGAATTCACTCGCCATTTGTTACAACTCTTTTCTTCTTTTCTTTTTTCTTTTATGAATAACAAACAGGCTAGCTGCTGAGGCATTGTTGCTTGCTTACTTGCTTACTGGTTCATTGCATTCTGCTTGCATCAGCTTATGGCAACCAATTTTAGGGCAAGAGAGAGGAAGAAGGAAGCGGAGCTGGAAGTGGCCCGGACCTCTTTGCACATAAAAACTATATTCTCGCAGATTAGAAGAGTCGGTTGGTTGGGCAAGGGAATCCTATTAACATTTGCATATTATAAGTTTTGAAAACTTTTTTGAGCTTGCAAGCGCTTCAACACTTCTGAGCCCTAAAATTGTCCAAGCTAATTTTTTCAATGAATAAAATTCTACACCTTCTGCTTTGCAAATTGCAGCCACTTGATCTCTCACCAAAAGCAGCTAGCTAGCTATCTGCATTGCATTGCATGTTCAATTTCTCGTTTCTTTCATGTGAATCTCCTGAACTTATCATGTATTGCATATACTGTGCTGCCCTAATTATATGGAATTTGGACGTTCCGGGCTCCTTTTTGTCTAAGAAATGGGATCAATTTCGTATAATTGTGCACCAAATTCCGTCTGGACATTTTGCAAGACTTTATTCTAATGTGGGTTTTTTTGGAAAACCCTTGATCAGAAGGCCATTCACAGGTGGGTGGATGGGTGGGTGGGTGGAACCCACATGTGTCTCCTTGCCAGGGACATTCAGGCACAGCATTCAGAGGTGCTTAAATTTATTATGGGTCTTTGTCTGGGCCCTTCACAAGGCCCTTTCAGAGGTGGGTTTGGTTTGTTGGGTCAGTTCTAATATGTCTTTTCAGGGCTGGGATCTGGAAAGGTCACATATCACAACAATAGAAGTTTAATCAGGTTGCATACCTTCAGAGTTTTCAGATGAAACCTGGTGTGTTCATCATCCTGGCTAGGTTGCACTGACAAAGAACATGGAAATCTTTAGTGCACTACTATTTTTCTGTAGAAATAAGAATGGAGTTTGTATTGATTAGCATGTTATCCAACCAGTGGTTATTTTTTTGTTTTTTCATTTTTATGATGTAGCTGAAGTGGGGGATCATCCATAAGACAATTTCACCATATTGTGGCTATAAATAAACAAGACATGAAAGTAAAAAAGATTAAGCATCCTTCACATTTTTTTGGTTACATCCTTGAACCCAAAAGAGAAACTTGGCGATTTTTCAAAAAAAATATTGCAGAAATTTGGTGATTAAAAACCAAATAAGCGTGTAAATATGTTTGGCCATTTTGAATATTTAAAAAACCAAACTAACTCAATTTAGACAAGGAAACAAAAAGCTTCATCCAACTAGTTGTTTTGATTTTTTTTCAGGGGTCCTTCCTTTTAGGCACCTCTACAAAGGACTTCTGAATTCAGTTGATTCCAGGGGCTCCTCACTTTTATTTCCCGTAGTTATTGATTTTTGGATGATGAATATGTATATGGTTATTAATTAACAATAGTGAAAAATCATCTTCTGAGTGACGAGTGGCAGATGGATTTTTGCGTGTTTGGTCTGATTGTATTTTTTAGAGCTATCCTGGGGCAGTGAGGGCTTTGCACCCTCTACTTTTGAGGCTATCCTTGGTGAATTTCTGGTTTAAGAGTATTCAAAACTTAATCAATGATTAGAAACATTTGCACAAAAAACTTTAATAGACAATCAAATCAATCTCAGATATGTACAAGTAGGGAAGGACTTATGTGTGATACAACACCCAAGTATTTGTTTTATTGTTCTAAATATGCAAAGTCAACTAGTTATTAACCCACCTACTAACTTCTTCACTTGCTTGCATTGGGAAAGAGCAACAGAATGAATGGAAGTCATATTAAGGCTATCTTTTGATTAATTGATTAGTCCTGCAGCTTCATTTTCATTGAATGGGTTGCTCCAACTTCCAAGCAGTATTGGTTCAAAACTCAAGAGTGAACCAACACCTGAACCAGTACCATTGTAAAATAAAAACCCCAAATTCGGTTTTGGTTTGCTTCTAAACATTATGAATATCCTGTTGTTATAAAGACTAAATAAATCTCCAAGTCCAAATTTAAACATTTCCTGGGTTGAATATATCCACTACTTCACTTCAGTCAAGAGGGTGGAAAATACCACTCAAAGTACCAGTGTGGCCCAGTTGGGTCTTACCTGTTTTGAAAAAAAATCTAATAGTAGGGGAATAGGGGTTAAGTGTGTTTTTTGGGCAATTTTTTGTGATATAGCCAAATTGACGATGACCCACAGGAAGCTTTAGCCAAATTTGGCTACAAGCTAAGTATGAAATTAAAAAATTTAAACCATCCTTCTATAGTTTTGGCTGCCTACTTCAACCATATATAGAAATCTGGTGATTTTTCTCAAATTGTGGTCAAATTACAACTATTGAAAATCTCAGAAAGCACTTGGTTTTAGCATTTTTAGTTTTTGATATAGCTATTTCTTATGTCTCCAATTACCAACTTGTGTAGGGTAATGCCTAGGGGCTGGGGTGTTCCCTCAAAGCAAGCATTTTGGAAAATGAAATTCTGGCACGAGCATGCATTTTCTTTTCCAAATGCCCCACAATTTCTTCCACTCTATAGATGCACATCTAGATACACTATGACATTTATCAGAGGTTTTTGTGCCTGTCTAAAGTCTAAACTTGTTATTTGCTTACCAATTCAGTGGTTTAAGAATTGCTCAAAATCTGTCCTATTACACATTAGGGTTGGGTTTGCATTACCAATTCTAAGAGTGGTTAATACATTGATAAGGAAAGTTTTCAAATCAACAAGTAGAATAAATAGAAAAGCAAATCTGAAGCATAAAAAATAAGTACCATCACAGGATCTGTTGGAGGAAACTGGAATTCAAGGCCGAATTGGAGAACTTAAAACTTCAATAGCTAAACAACCTATCAGGATGAATTATGAAGAAAGAGTGAGGAATCAGTGTTTTCTTTCCAGACAATTCTTTTTATTTTCAACAAAAAAAATGTGGAAAATTGTGGTATTTCGTATTTACAAGTGAAAATTCAATTAGTTTTGCTACTTTGTTGGAATTTTTTTCAATTTTGTAATATCACAAAATTGATTTAAAAAAAAACCCTGATGAGGAGACAAGTAAGGTATACATAATCATGAAAGTTGTAATAGGATTTAATTGTGTTTCCATTAAGTCTGCTGCACAATGTGGATAAAGAAAAAAATTCAAAGTAAGTAGCCAAAGACATAGAAGGATGCTTATTTTTTCATTTAATATTTTT
>Ga0116228_10006400_pt1 | contig 10516 bp, 3 predicted proteins | sample S1TSphfallax_2_FD_89694 | JGI IMG/M metagenome (GOLD analysis project Ga0116228, IMG submission 89694) | Host-associated microbial communities from peat moss isolated from Minnesota, USA - S1T2_Fc - Sphagnum fallax MG | ecosystem: Host-associated > Plants > Peat moss > Unclassified | place: USA... | reverse complement strand
GTTTATTAGAAAATAATGCTGGTGGGCATTGTTGAGTCTTTGTGTGCTACAAATGTAAAAAAAAAGAAAAAGAAGAATTATTATTTCTTCAATCAATATGTTAAATTTATTTTTATACTATTAAGAAAAGGTATAAATTGATCATTTCGGGAAGAAATGATAGTCTAAATTCTAAAAATGTGATTAAATTCTAATTGAACATTGCAAATTCTTTGATATTCTAATAAACTCATAAGATTTTTAAAAAAAAATTACATGGATTTTTTGAATTATTTTATTGATATAAACAGACTTAATAAAAAAAATTGAAAGAAAAAAATTACATAGCTTGCACCTTTTTTCAAACAAATTCAAAATTGACAAATCGCAAATGTGATCAAATTACACTTGTTTGTGCCTCCATATGTATGCGACCAAAAATGTAAAGCCCCCCCGCCTCCCCCCTTGCCCCCCTTTCGTTGGGAACCAAAACCGAAGAGTTGAAAAGGCTACCTACTGGAACTTGTCAAAAGAATCTGGTGATGCAGAAGAATTTTTCCTGAAATCTGGCAAATTTGGGCCATTTTTTTCCATGGAAAATCCTTTATATAAGTTGAAATCATATTTCTTGGGTCAAAACTTGATAAAATTTCACCAAAAACAAAAAAACAATGATAATATATCCCAGCCAATTCAACACGTGTTTATTGAATAGTTAATTAATTAATTTTGAGGATTTCATTTCAGCAAATGAAATACATAGTCCCAAATATTCCATCAGATTCTTTATTTTCCTTCATTAAAAAAGTTTTCTGAAAAAGATTTATTTATTTTTTGAAATTTTCAACATTTCTGAAAATAATATAATTAGTGTGGAACTGGCCCAGGTACTAGGCTACCCTCCACTTCTGATCAGCAACCCTAAACCCTAAAAGAGCTGGGATTTGAATTTTCTTCTCTCTTTAACGTGTTTGTGGTTGCCTGGGTTTTGAGTGTTTGGAGCAGATCATCTTCACAAAATGTGCTAGGTAATGATCAGCTCAATGCCACTGGTTGAGCTGCTTAATGACATATTCTTGGATGAAAATGTCATAGTTGTTGCTCTATTCATGGATTAAAAGAGGGCGTCTTGAATTAAGGGTCACAAACTATTGGGCCAATGAGAGCCGACTTTGCTACCCTTGTGCTTAACTAGTAGGTTGCTAGTGGAACATGAGACACCCTCTTTTCATCCATGAATAGAGCAGCAGCTATGACATTTTCATCCAAGAAGCAAGAGAACGACACACTATTGGGCCAATGAGAGCCGACTTTGCTACTTTGTGCTAACTAGTAGGTTGTTAATGGAACACAGGTTATGGCATGTAACTTGTGACCTGATAGCCAATCAGAGGGTCAAGATTCTCATTACGCTCGGGAATGTGGGTAGGGTTTAGGGTGCTATTCATGCTTACACTAGATTGTAGTTAACATTGCCATATTTGCAACAGGATGGAAGATGATTGAACATTGCCATTTCTTTAGTGCAAATGAGGGAGTTTTGTTGGCTTGGAATTTGACATGCTTGATACATACATAAGAGCAACCAGCAATGCATTGTTGTGATCTATGGGAATGTGATCTATGTGAAGCAGGCGGTGATGGATATGGTGACAACCCGTGGGACTTGGTGGTAGGTGATCTATTCATATAGGCACAATGGGTTGACATGATGGGATGAATGCATGACATGTCATATATACGGACCACAAAACGTTTGCCTGCAGAGAAAGACATTCCTGGGGTCATGAATAGTTTCAAGAAGTTGAATGAAGATTTCATGCCATCAAGTTGGAGATTCGAGCTGGAAGACAAGAATCTCAATATTATGAGCTGCTGTTGGAACAGACCATACTAGTGCCCATCCATATATTGAGAAGCAGATGGATGCTGAGTTTTCTATGAAGCAATCAATATTTGTTTGTTGATTGGTCAAGACAAGTGCTAAAAATGGCAAATAGCTTAAAGGTTTGATTAAAATTATTTTTTTGGGAACCTTTGGGCTAATGGGTTTGATTATTTATGTTGCATGAAACTCATTGTGGGTTGCAGGCGGCGACTGTAATTCGTGCTATTAGACCTGCTGCCGTATCACAAAGAGTGCATGATGAGCAATTTTAGGTTCTTGATTGGCACTATACTGGTGGAATATGCAGCATGAGATAACCCAAGCGGTGGTAATGCTGCTGGATGTGTTGTTTATTTGTCTTGTGGAATTTCACCTCAAGGTAAGCAGAGTTTTGGTTGTTGTCTTTGTGCCACTGATCAGGATTTACAACCCATGTAGCATAATGGCTCTTCCTTGTCTACTTTCTGGATGGCCTGAACTATCTCCCACAAGTTCTGACTCAATCTCTCTTATTGCATACAGGGTTTTGGGTTTGATTTTTTCCCCTTTGCAAGATCAACATATAGAATATTGAATTTGTGGGGTTTTTCACAACATGCACCACCTACAGTTTCTCCTACAGTTTCTGCTCAATCTTTTTTTGCCGTATAACTGTTTTGGTTTTATATTTCTCAGTAAGGATTGAGGATTGCAAACAGTGTACTTCCCTCTAAGACAGATCGATCACACGATGTCAAGAGAGAGAACAATAAGTGTCACAACCTCTATGAATTAGCCTGAAAAGCTTCTGGAGTTCATGGATTGCTGGATTGAACTGTTTTATGAAAGTTGAAGCTGTGTTTTTAGTTGAAGCTGACAATTTAATTGAAGAAGGTGGGTTGCATCTATTTCAGCTGTTCCAGCCCAGATAATCTGCTTGCACTTCCGAGGGCCAGACTTTCTGTTTGCAAGGATGTAGGAATCACTCCCAGTTGAAGTCATTCATCATGGGCGAACAATGGGTATGTTGTAATGAGGCTCTGGTTATCAATTTCCGAGATGAGATAATTTCTAGTCATGCCATAGTGATCTTTCTACCAATGTCAAGTGAACTGCAATGGGATTGATGATACGTCACATGGAATTCCTGTGTAACATTTCATAGTTCCTTATCACTCCACATTTGTGTCATTACAAATGGAGAGAATTGGATACATAAGTGCAACATTACTGGCTTTTAGTACTTGCTTCGTTGTTCTTGTATATTGAGAATAATGAGAATACTATTCGACTTCTTTGATTCAGCAATCTTTGGCAAAGATTTCAGCCAAAATCAAGCAAGTGATTTTCAACATAACAAAACTAGATTGAGCTCATGCAAGACCAAGTAGGTGCTAGCTAAACACCATGATTGAGTCTTCTTCTTCTTTATGGCTTCCAAAAAAAATTGATTGAAACTCAAAATGCAAATTTTGTATAATGGGCTTGGACAAATTCTTTTATAATTTACCTACTCTTAAGATTGTATTATGGAAGCTCAAAAGCTTCAAATGATGCCAATCTTCCAACTTTAGAGCATATAGAAATGGGTAAGGCCGTAGTGGGGCATTCTCAAAATAAGGCATTCTTTTCATTAACCCTTAAATGTCACAATAGACTAGCATATTCATTACTACTCTTACCTAGACCTCCTATCCAAATTTTGACATGCCTACGATATAAGAGACATGTCATTCCTACTCTTTTGTGCTTTTGATGTCTCATTTGTATCTCTCAAGCTTTCTTAAAGCTTTTTCTTTTAGCTTGGGCAACAATAGATAAACTTTTTAACAACTTCAACTTCCCAAGTTTTGTTGTTTACCCATGTTACATGCAATGGAAGGTTGGAAGGACTAGGAACAATCAAGTTGCTTGAAAACTATAATACAAGATTGTCTTCCTTGGATTTTGTTGTAGATGCCCATTGGATGTGCATCTTTGACCATTCACTTCTCTCTCATCCCAAATCCCAATGGAGCAATTTTTTTTGCACCACCTTCATATGGATGCCTTCTATCTACCCTAAAGTTAAATTACATTCAATGAAATATGGTAACTTGGTCAAATCTTCCAAAAACATGAAATTCTGAAGGATGCCTATAATTAATAGACTTACACTTTCAATGGCGTGGACTTTCCATTCTTTAACCAAACTTTTTTTTCTTTTAAATCAAAAGATTCAGCTTGAAAGCCCTTACAACTCTACAAAGTTTTTTAAAAACAACATTTTACATGACAATTGGGCAATTATGTGATTGCAACTCCCTCTTCCCACTTGGTTCCAACTTTAAAATGTTTTGGTCAAATGTTAATTAAAAGTTAAATGGAACCTTAACCCTCCTTCATATGATGAGGGTTTTTGAGTAATAGGGATGTTTTGACCCCTCCTCACATAGTAATGTATGTACTAAAATTATATATATATAATATGCATACATATGTATATTGTTCACATAATGAATCTTAAAATTAATATTTGAACTTTGAAATTTTTCTTCAAATCTGAAAATTGATATTTCAATTCTGAAAACTACTATTTTAATTTTAAATATATATATATTAAAATTTAAAACTTGATATTTGAATTCTGAATTAATATTTTTGAATAAAAAAATTAGTATTTCAATTCAGAAAATTCTTAGTTGATTATAAAAATGGACATTCTAATGTTGAATATCATTATATGAATATGAAAATTTATATTTCAACTCTGAATTTTTTCATTTAAATTTTAAATAATCATTTGACTTGACTCTGAAATTTCAATTCCAAATTATTATTTTAGATTCTCAAAATTAATACTTCCAGTCTGAAAATTATTAATTGAGTCTAAAAATGGACATTTCAATTTTGAATATTGTTATTTGAATCTGAAAATTGATATTTGAATCTAAAAACTAGTATTTTAGTTCAAAAAAAGTTATTGAGTCTAAAATTGACATTTTAATTTTAAATATTTTTATTTGAACTTGAAATTTGATATTTGAGTTCTCGAGTTTTAAATTTAAATTTCTATGAAATTATTTGACTTGAAAGTTGAAATTTGAGTTCCAAATTATTATTTTGGATTCTCAAAATTAATATTTCAATTCAGAAAATTATTAATTGAGTCTTAAAATGGACATTTTATTCTAAATATTATTATTTGAATCTGAAATTTGACATTTCAATTTTGAATTTTTAAATTTTACTTCAAAAAATTATTTGATTTAAAAATTGATATTTGAATTCTGAATTACTATTTTGGAATCCTTAAATTTATATTTTGATTCAAAAAATCATTGATTAAGTTTTAAGGGTTTTTTCTACTAGTGTTATCCATAATAAATCACTTCTATAAATAATTATAAATAATTAAGTTTATTGAATATAAGTTACACAAAATAATTATTGTTATAACATAGATTTGTATATGATCCAATTTATATTCTTATATTAGAAGAAATTAATTGATGTAATTAATGTGACTTTACTTTAAAATCATTGCAATTACTTCAGATAAGAATTAATTAGTATGTGCATAATTATTTTCTAATTGAACATAATTATTCACACTCTGTAATTTATAACTTCAAACCTGAATTAAAAATTTAGAAAAATTATTGTGTAGTTAAAATAATTATTTTACTGATTTCTAGTTCACAAATTATATAATAATAATAATATTATTATTATTATCATTTTTTTATTAAAATTTTTGTGATTAATCATGTATGATAAATATTTTATAGTAATTTTACAGTAGTTATGAAAATTAATGTTATGTTTAACAAATTATTGTATTTATAGTTAATAATTACTAAGAGAAAAACATTACTTGACCTATAATAATTTTTACAACAATAAATGTAATTATAAAATAAGTATTGTAATTAGTTGAATAATATTTTTTTATAAATTCGTGTAAAAATCTACTTTCTAATAGTAATTCTTAATTCATTACCTATAATTTTAACATACATATTTAAAATATTTATTTTAAAATTATAGTCATTAAATTAAATTTACATTAATTATATGATATATAATTCGATCAAAAAGTAATAAATTTTAAAAAAATATTTTAGTTATCTAATTATTTATGAGTTGCGTATTAATAGTTTGTGAGTAACTAGATAGTTAGTTTGTTAAATATTATGAAATTATTTCTTATTTAAGTAATTGATAATGAATACTGAATATTTGTAGTGTGTAATTTATAATTTAAATATATGTAAATTTGATCATTATTAATTAAATAATTTTCTAATTATCTAGTACTTGAATTGTTTAGAAATCTAAAAAACTAAGAAAGTAAGGCATGAAGAAAGTTTTGGAATTACAATTTAGTTTGCTCAAAGATGATTTGTAAAATGGTGAAAGTTTGACAATTCATTAATAGCTATGAAAGACAACCTTAAATCACATGGGTAAAGGTTGGCAAATTTGAATTTGGAAGTTGTTTTTTTAACCTATGTTTTTGTTGCATGGTTGTTTGTTTTTAGTATATATAAGTAAACATATGTAGATTGTGAATTTTCTCATTACTCTTGATGTGGCTAAAATCAAAACCAACAAATGAAACAAATGTAACGTACAAAAAATTAATGCAAAAATAAAATATTTATTAATTTTAGGCTAGTCTAAATATGTGGAGATTTTTAAAATGGTAGTACTAGGTTGGGAATTTTAAAGTTTGCTTTTGTAATATTCCAAACACACCCTATTTGATTTAGGTAATGTCAAAATATAACACAAAGTGCTTTGGATACATTGAAAAAATTGAACAATTTATGGATAAAAATATATTTACTCATAACAAAGTTGTCATGCAACCCCATAATTTTGAAAAAAAATAGTCCATTGAATACACATGATGTCAAGTTAATTGGTGAGCCAAGAATTTTAACTTCAAAATGAAATTGCAAAGACTTCTTTAGGTATTATTACAATGCCTAATCTTGATCGATAAACTTTGACCTACTCGATTCATGATTTAAAAAAAGAAATTTTATGGAGTGACCCCATGGCAAGCATTCAAATAAAGAAGTCACACATGATTTTTCAAAGCAATTCCTTTGCAAAAAGCTAAAAATTGCATAAAGTTGGGTGTGATTTTGAAAGTTGATTCCTTCAAAAAAATAAAAGCACAACAATAATTTAAATAATTTTGAAGCAATAAAAAATAGGTTATTTTGATTCTACTTTTGTCTTTTTCACTTTTAAGCAAGTGGAACAATGGGGAAGGTACTTTGTAATCCCTTCAAATGCACTTGGAGTAGAAAAAACCAAATAAGTTGGCTATAGACGAGTCAATGGATAGGCCAAATGGAGGAGTGCAACAAATGCAACCTGGTAGTGGAAAATATAGTTATGCAATGAACTCATGGATGCAAAGCTCTGGTTATGCAATGTTTATTCCCAACCTTACAATATGTAGTTAATTATTTCAAACTCCTTCAAGATGGCATCATTGGTGTTGTTGATCTTAGATGTTCTTATGGTGCAAACGCTCTTAATGTTGCAAATATCATATCCATTAGTTTTTGTACAAATGTGCATCATAAATTCAATATTTTTCCAATGATCTTCCAACAAATGATTTCAATGTTATTTTCCAACAATTTCCACCTTTGGACCCAATGCTTGGTGGAAATCAAAACATTGATGCATGTTTTTCTCCTTTAAAATCAAATCAACCAATTATCTTTGAATCCAATGTTCAATTGCAACAACCTATTTTGAATTTTAAAAAAAAGACAAAAGAAATGGAGGTGGAGACTAGGAAGAGGTTATATTATGTTGTGGGTGTCCCATGTTCATTTTGGGAATGCCTATTTCCTTCTTCAAGTCTTCATCTTATTATTTCATGTCATGCAATCCATTGGATTACCCATGAAAATTAAATTATTTTACCACATCTTTCCACCCATTTTGAATGATTACATCCATTCAAAAGGATATGTGAAAAGATTGGCAATAACAAATTTATTCATGATGCAAGTATCATTTGACAATGGCTTTAACATTAAGACTCCATGTTTATCAATTATTGATAAGCATAATCAATAATGTAAATCAAAAGTTAGTTATTTTTTTCATTACCTTAACCTTGTATTTGACCTTGTTATTGTAATATAAAACAAGTGATTGGGATACAATTTCCCAAAGTTATTCAAGACAAAACATCATTTGCATACAACAAAAGAAAAAATTTCATAAATGGACAAAATCCAAAAGCTTTTTAGGCATGTGGTGAAACTTTCCAAGAAAATTTGCAAAAGTTTTTTGTTCATCAAACAATTGAAATGGCATCAAGTGGAATCCTAGTTTTGATATTTTGTGGTAGTGGACAAACCTTCCTACAACAAAAATAAGCAATGAATCACCCCACACACATGTCGATTTCCTTATGGAAATTTGTGAGTCCATTTGGGAAGATTTAATTTTCGAGGTATGGTAGAAAAACAAATTATTTGATGATGAGTAAAATTTTAATTCTTAAATGTCACCTATGCATTTTTCATAATACAATTGTATACATAGGTCCATGTACTCTTGTCCTGGAAAAATTGCAAAAAAACCTATAGAAAGATTGCTTGATATTCAAACATTTTGGTGTTTGGAATATGAAATGCTGAAACTTGTAATAAGGAGCAAATATTACATGTATTTAACATACAATTCAAATTGTGCATAAATTTTATTCTATTTTTGCAAGTACACTATGCTCATATCATAAACATTTACCAAGGTTGATGGTATCCATTCATATTACTTCATTTTACATAATAATTAATACAAAATCAAAATATGAATGCAGGGCTTGACCACTGAAGAATTGAGGGATTCTTTCAAATTTTTAGTATATTAGCCCAATGCAAAAGAAATTCATATGGCAATGGAAAAATCAAATGTATTTGCAATACAAAAGTTTGAAGTGCGAAAAACAATTATTGCTAGTGAAATATTTGAGCAAGGTCAGCAATCATTTTTGGAAAATCTTGAATTGTATGGTAACATGATTTCAAATACTTTGAGGTCTGCATTTGGAGGGCTTCTTGAAGGTCACATTGGTGTGGAACTTGCCAATACTTATTTTCAATGTTTAAAACAAAAATTTGCAATACATGTTTTAAAAGATTCATTTCAGAAACTTCCAAGTGAAATTATACTTGTTTTAAGATGCAAGTAATGTTTTTCCTCGTGTGAAACATTTTACGTATGTTTTAAAAATGTAACATGTAGATAAATTAATAGCCCAAGCGGTTAGAACTATTTTGCGTAAGTATATATATTATATTTGTTAATGTATAACATGATTTAAAAACATATATTAAGTATTCTTATTCAATATTTAATTATGAAACATGGGGTTTAAGTGGGTATAAAATTTTAATTGGCAATATTATTTACTAGATTAACTCATAGAAGGAAGTGATTTAGGTTACCTACAATATTCATTATAAGTTGTCCTTTGATGCTACACATCTAGAATGGGTTGAAAGTGTGAAAATCAAGTGATAGGGTTGGCGTTTATAAATTTTGAAATTATAATGGTTATATACCTAGAAATGAAATTTTATTTTCAACATGTTATTGTTAAAAGATGCACAACAATGTATTTTTTATCATGGTCCCGTGAATTAAGAAACTTGTTTGGTTGAACTCAATTGCACATGTGAAAGAATAATATAAACCAAATGAAAGATATTTGAACATCAAGGATTAATTAGAAAATGTAGTTGGTTACAACTAAGATTGGTTTGTTCATCATGCCAATTATTATTTTTGAAAAGCACACGATCTGTCACCATGGATGCAATACCTATGCAATATGTACACAATATCTAAATTATATGTAATCCAAGATATAGATGTTTAAACAAAAATTGCAATAAATAGCAATGCATATAGGTCCAAGTTCTTTCCTGAACTATCACTATTATCCCTAAGCCTAGAAAGTTTGAATGTAGGTTTGAAGGGGACATTGATAAGGTTTGTAGGTAAGTATGAACATTTCAAACAAAACATTGCCGGTTTTTATTATATCAATTGACCAATTACTAGATGGACTTTTTGAAATCAAGAATAAATGAATCAATCAAAAACATCTTCATGAATACAATTGTTCCGATAGCATAAATTCAAAACATGTAGTTTTATATCTATGTTTTATAAGAAAAGAATACTAACTGTCTTCAAGAGATGTCACACAAGTAGATGTGTGTGGTGCACATTAAATTGATAATGCCATAAGTCACAAGGTGTTCATGGATGGATATGAGTATTGTATTGTATTGAAGGATGCGATCCATTAGATGAAATGTTGTGACACATGTTACTGGGGCATAAAGCTAATGGTATTGAATTCAATGTAACTTACGCTAATTTTAGCTAAAATGTTTGAAAAGGAAAACTCTTCTTTGTGGGATCAGCCCAATGTCTAGAAATTGACAAAAAATGGTATTTAAATATACAACCTAATGAGCAAAAGCCCAAGCTATTAAAAACCAATAATTACAAAAGTGGTTGCTATCTAGTTCGAGTCCATTAGAATCAATGAATGACTAAGGAATTCATTTTCTTAATGCCATTATTCAAGCAATTAATGCATATTTTTACTTATGTGACCAAATTGGAAATTGGTTG
>Ga0116228_10006399_pt1 | contig 10518 bp, 6 predicted proteins | sample S1TSphfallax_2_FD_89694 | JGI IMG/M metagenome (GOLD analysis project Ga0116228, IMG submission 89694) | Host-associated microbial communities from peat moss isolated from Minnesota, USA - S1T2_Fc - Sphagnum fallax MG | ecosystem: Host-associated > Plants > Peat moss > Unclassified | place: USA... | reverse complement strand
ATGGTTAGATCTACAAATGTTTTGATGTAGTTTGAGAATCTTGGAAGTGTCTTCTTGGTATGGTGGATTGTACCATCTATCATGGTTGGATCTATAAAGAGTCTAATGTATCTTAGGCTCCTTGAGAATCTTGGTAGTCTTCTGGTGTTCATTGCAGGAGTAAGTTTTAGCTGAACAGGGTTAATGTATTGGGCTAGTGGAGTAGCAAGCGTTAAATCCCTTGTTTAGGATATTTCAGAAGCCTTGTGGCAAGCACCATATAGATGTTCTTTCTTGCTAATCTAATCTGCACATTAATAAAAGGCAGAAAATTGAACTCGAAATCACGTTGCTCTAGAAGAGTGTTCCTACAGCTGGTTTTTTTGTGTGGAATTCGGTGCTGGAAGCTATCTGTAACATGCTCTGCAATCTGCAATACTAAGTAGGAACCAGTTGTCGCGGTTCTCATGCTAAATTACTTGGGCTTTGCACTGCTCCACAATACCAGTCATCATCAATTGATTGAAAGAACATTAATATATTTTCATTTGTTCCTTGAATCTTACATTATCAAAAGAAAATTTCAGACTTTTCCAAAAAAAATTGGTGTAAATTGGAAAAAGAAATGCTATTTTTTAACAAAATTTACCAATTCATCATTAGGTTAATGGTCATTTTGTTCTTAAAGGTGCACAATTTGTGTGTGGATTGTGCGGTCCCTCACCAAGGCTGGCCCATTACCAAATTCTGAATGTCAACCACATCATACTCAAAACCCAACCCAATCAAATGGTCTTTGGAAGACAATTCAAAGCCAATTGGAACTAAATCTAGTACCGAAAAGTGATTGAAAATGATCATCTTTTGCAAGGTTATCATATTTGGGGTTTCATTTCAGTTGCACTATAAGATGTCTTAAATCACTTATCATAGTACTTTAGCAGCTTTGACATATGTTTGAAGATTCAATGTTTTCCTTCGAAAAAACTTTTGGGTTAATTCTTGAGAATATAAGATGGAGGTATGAAATCACATGGATCTTATTTCTTACAAGTAAATTTTTTAACTTTAAAAAAATAAAAATTGATTAGTTGTGTTTTGTTTGTCTTCTTTTCGGTTTTTGAAATTTTGTTGATGTGTTTTTTGGTTTTTTTTCATTTTCAGTTGTGTTTGTAGTTTGTTGTGTGTAGGTATAACTAGATTGATAAACACTTATGAGATAGAATTATGCAACCATCTCTTCATTGGATGCTTTTCTATAATGCAATAAGTCACCAAAGTTTGTCGTGTGTAGCGATAACTAGATTAATAAACACTTATGAGATAGAATTATGCAACCATCTCTTCATTGAATGCCCTTTTGATAATGCAATAAGTGACCAAAGTTTGTCGTGTGTAGGGATAACTAGATTGATAAACACTTATGACATAGAATTATGCAATGTATTATTAATGGCGAATTGAGATTTGATCACTTGTTGCAATATGAAAAGGCATTCGGGCGAAGAGATGGTTGCCTATACAACAAGACGAAGGTAACTATTTCCATTAATTTTTTTTGGAGGAGGCGCTTTTGATTGATAAGAACTTAAGTCCACTTTTGTAACTAATGTTGGTCAAACTTTCATACTAATATCAAAGCTAATTGTAAGATGTTCAAAAATAATTATGCATGATTTGCAAGGGTATGCTAAAGGATGCAAACAAGCATATAAGGTTCATATTTCAGAATCTCTTGCTTTTGGATTTCATATTTGAATAAACTTTTATCATTTTTATGTATTTAGCTTTCAGTTTTTGCAAAAAAAATTCTTTTATTTTTAAAGATTTGTTCTTTATATAAGATGCTTTTCATTTTGAAGAAGATGAGTCGTTGATGTTGTCTTTGTTATTTTTTTTGCAATTATGGGAGTTGGTGTTCAGTTCGCCCTTGATAGCTTTATTGTTGTTTTGAATTCTAGAGTTATTGGTTCTAATGGACTTACTAGTGGTCCTTCTTTTGGTAGTGTTTCTATTTTTTTATTTTTATGAATCGAGAAAAGACCATGAATAAAATTTCTTATTTCGTTTTGAAAGAAATACTTTTTGTATAGGCACCAAATTTGGGTGGATCCACCATTGATTTTGAAGAGAGGTTTTGGAATAACATGTTTGATAAAAAGTTTCCCAAGTATAAGGACAAGTTGGATGCCATCTCCTTTTAGTTGTTGCTTGAAACTATTAATGTCAACATTGTTTATGGCCATGCTTTCAACCACCTTCATATCTATCCTATGCTCATCACATATCTATCTATTCCTACCATTACTAGGAGTAGTTGATAGGTCCTAATTGATTATATAATTGCATCTTCATTTTGTAGATTGTAATTTTTTCAAGATCTTCATTTGTTTTTTTGTTGGTGTTGTATGTAGATGGACAATTGTTAGTTGTAGTTTATTGAAATAAATCTTTGGCTAGAAAAAAATCTCCTTGCTATAACATGCATAATAATAGGTTTAGGTAAGAATGTGGATAGCATGACAAAAAATAACATAAAATTGAATTTCATGAGGATGTTGAAGGTTTGGGATTGAGGATTTTGTTTATGTTAAAAGGAGTTCTTGATTTGTTATTGTTGTTTTTGAGCTGGGATGACTGATTTTGGGAGCACTTGTTCTTGGGGTTTGTTCCAACCATTGTTTTGAATTTCAAAATCCAAGGATTTTGTTTTTACCAATAGAAGTTTTTATTTTATTTTATGGGTTTTGAGTTGTATGAATGATTTTGGAAGCATTTGTTCTTGAGATTCATTTGTAGGTCCATGGTTTTGAACCTTTTTTATGGGTTTTGAGTTGTACAAATGATTTTGGGGGTTGTGTTTTTGTCAAGAGAAGTTTTTGATTTTGATTTTTGATTTTTTTTGAATTGGGATGAATGATTTTGGGATCATTTGTTGTTGCTTTTGAATTGGGATGAGTGGCTTTGGGAACATTTGTTCTTGGGGTTCATCTGTAGACATTGTTTTGAACTTCAAGATTTGAAATTTGTGTTTTGGTCAAAATGGCTTCTTGATTTGTTGTTGGGGTGTTGGGGTATTTGAGCTATGAATGAAATCTAGTCAATTGAACATTTAGACTTTGATCCACATTTCTTCATGGAAAAATCCAATTTGTGGAAGTGCATACATAATAAGAGATTTCAAGTGCTCACACTTTGCTACCTTGGTTTCTACTATATTTGTAAATTTTGCCACTTTTGAAAAGTAAAAATGATGTTTCTTTTTTTTTTTTTGGTTTTTGAATTTTGTCATGTATGTAGGAAACAAGGTATGTTGCATTTCAAAAATAAAATAAAATAAAAATATTTTTTGGATTTTTGAAAAAAATTATGTATTCAGCAGACAAATGTTGCATTTCCATTTTCAAAAAAAAATTATAAAGTGAAAAGAAACATTTAAAAAAAGAAAAAAGGGAGTGTATTTTTAAAGTCTAGAAGGTAACTTCCATCTACCAAAGTTTCTTTTCTTGGCTGGTGATGAAGTAGTGATTCGTGGGGCCTTTGAGGATCCCCAAAATACGCCTCAAAGAATAAATAAATAAAATTTGCATGCTTTAAATGTAGGGTAAAGCCCTAAGGTGGGGGCATTATAAAAGTAAGGAGCCTAGGAGAAGGTGATAGCCGAGTATAACCCCGCATTTTGGGAATGTCCCCAACTTGTGGGCTTTACCTATCATCCAACATGAATCAAACTTTATCGTTAACCAAACCTACGAAAAATGCAAGATGTATGAATGGGAGGTTCTCGTGCCTACTATTCAATAATAAAAGGGTTCTTACACCTATAAGTAGACATAATTTCCTTCCCACCCTAGAGGAGTAGGCATAATATCCATCCCAATCTCTAAGAGGGAAATTCATGGATATATGGTGCCCTCCATATCCATTAAGAATATCTCCAAGTGTTTTAGGGTATGACAAAATCCTCACAAATTTGATTTTTTTAAATGCACTCCCCAAACATTAGGGCCCACTTTAAATGGGGTTTAGGGTCCAAATACCGAGGAAGCAATTTGGATTCATTTGAAGCAAATTGAACCTTTGAATTGGACCTTGCCTTGAACCTTAGCTTGCATCTTGGTTCTTCAAATCATGAGTTTGCCTTTTGAGTTCTTTTTAGGTTTGAACCAATTGATTTTCCCTTCAAAATCATTACAATGTAGGTTTAGCCTTGATTTGCCACTTTTTGGTCTTGGACCCTTGTCTAAATGCTGTGGGTCCAATTATTTATGGCTCTCATCTAGTAGAATTGCTCTATTTCATCGGACCTTGGGCCTTGTACCTTCGTCTAAAGTGATGGTCAATGCAACGTTTTTTGATGGGTTTTGCAATTTGTACACCCAAAAACAAAAGTTTGGGGATTGGCATTGCATTGTCTTAAACCCTAGGGGTACACCTTTTCTTCATTTTATTTCCGGTATGAGTTTATCCATAGTGATGTGATGTTCTTTGGAGAAATTTGGGTTTTTTTTGTGTTCCTTGTTTTCCTTTCTAAATTGATGTTTTTTCTTTTATTAATGGTTGTGATTTTGAATTTGGAACAAATATGGGTGATTTTTCTCTAACTATAGGTGTCTACCACAACAAAACGTTAGGATGAGAAAGTTTTGGCCTTTCCCTTCTAGATTGGTTTTTTTATTATATTAATGGTTGTCATTTTGAATTCAAAAAAAAATTGGGTGACTCTACTCTACCTACCACAACAAAACCCTAGGATGACAGTTTTTTCATTTCCTTTCTTGATTGGTGTTTTTCTTTTTATTAATGATGGATTTTGAATTTGGAGCAAATTTGAGTGATTATGTTCTAGCTATAAGTACCTATCTCAACAAAACCCTAGGATGACAAAGTTGCTCCCTTACCCTTCTATTTTTGATGTTTTTTCTTACATTAATGGTTGATTTTGAATTCGGAACAAATTTGGGTGATTTTGCTTTCCCTACCACCACAAAAGAAAGAAAAACAACCAAAAAAGAGGGAGATAGGGGGTGATAGGGGTGAAGTGGGCCCCAACAGACATAGAAACACTTGGAGGCACATAAGGACAATAGCAAGGCGAAAAAAGAAGCACCATAGGAGGAGAGATAGGGAAGGAAGGCATATGATAACATATAAACTAGAGAGAAAGCATGTTCAATTCCACTTGGTGATATTGCAGTTATCTCAACTATCTTTACTATCACCCTAATGTCCCGATCTAAAGACCTTGATTGAGATCTTAAATAAGGATGACTAACATGGCCTCACCACCACCCAAAAGCTCTAGAAATTCCACAAAGCCTCCTCCTCAATGAGCTGCTATGGCCTTCGGCCACCGCTAGTGGGGTTGAGAATAGTAAGTACAATTCATTACTAGAATACAAAATCACTTTAAAAATGTCCAACTCAATTGCCCAAAGTAGAAATTTACATTTTGAAAAGATTCTACAAAAAAAAATTGATCGACAAAAACGACCCATGTGATATTTCAGTAGTTTTTGGGTGAATGCAAGATTGAGTGTTTCACTATTGTGCCAAAACAATGTTTTTTTCTTGGGTACCCTTTATTCAAATGCACATGGTGATTAATATATATTTATATTTATTAATTGGGACTTGGATTTAAACTAATAATTTCATTTTGAAAAAAATTGTGTGTTTATTTATTGATAAAAATTTCATTTGTTAGTAGTAATGGACTTTGAAAGTCAAAAAATATTGATTAGTCATCTAACTAAACCATCACAATATGGAAAAATTTATATTGATTCACATTCCAAATTTGTTATTGTGATTTAATATATGATATAATATAAGATGATAAATTCATATGAAGAATCTTTTATTTGAAAACCTTAACCATTTGATAGTTAGGGGCTTTTGAATGGTTAAAATTTGACCATATTTTCATAAGTTTATATGAGTTGTAGTTTTTGTTTATTTTTCAATTTTTTTGTCCCAAAACATATTTTTTGAAAGCTTTACATGAGTCATTATTCATCTAAACTTTGTGAGTTTTCCTTTTAAGACCACCAAATTTTAAAATGACATTAGTTACATTAAATATCAATTCTCACATAGATTTGGGGAAAAAATTAGGTGATTGAACATGTATTATTCAAATATTAGAATAATAATAAAAATTTAAAGTAACAACCATGTCCATTTGAATCATTTTAAAGAACCTTGTATGGACTTATAGTGAGTGCAATTTATGTCAATATTGAAACACTCAATCTTGGATTCACCTTTTTAGATCTAAATTGCCTCCTTTTTTATGATTTTGATGGACAAAAACTATAGGTTGAAACTAATTTAAATTTCTTTCATTCTAAATCAAAATGTCAAAACTTTTAAATGTGAAATAAAAAACATGGAGTAATTAAAAAAATTGATTATAATAATATATTTACTAAACAACTACACAATCTACATGAGAAAATAATTTCATATTAATTTCCTCCTATAAAGCCTCAATTATTGATTGTCAAAAGTGGTGTGGCCTTTCAAAATGTTGTACTCACATGATATTTGAGTAGTTTTTAAATCTGAAATTAACCTCCTTTAACCTCCTTTCTTTACAATCACATAGGTACTTTCTATATGAAGAAAAAACAACTTTCAACTCAAAACAATCAACAATGAGTTTGTAGCTATTTACATCAATAAACATTTTTTTGGATGGTTTCAATGCATGTTATTTGAACCTTTTTTAGGGATTTGCACTTTGACCCACATAGATCCTTTCGTTCTCTTTACAAGTGATTGTGTAAACATGATACATCATGTTTACACTTTCCTTGCATTTTTTGATGGTTTGGGGTTTGTTGATGTAAAAGCACTTGCAAAAAGTTGAACTATTTTTTCATCACTTTTTGATTGTTTTGTAGCTTCATCTTTCATGCTTGTCAATAGATTGCTTGTTGATTCATATGCCAGGTCCCACCAAAGGCTTGGATTTGTGATGCCATACATGAAATATAACATGTTCATTTGGAAAGGCATAAAAGTTCCATGTACTACATTTTTCAAAAGTGGTTTTGCTTTTCAATTGGTCAAACTTTCCACATCTCCACTATCAACTTTCAAAGCTTCCATAAGAATGAAATATTGACTTGCATAATTTTTTTTTTAAATAGAATATATTAGCGAGATGAGAAAATATGATTGTAATTTCACTTACAAGTTCAATGAATGATGTGAATAAAAATTCAATAATGAATGAAAAAGAAAATAATTTACCATTTGACAAGGTTAGCTTCATGTTTGAACTTGAAATTTTGATGTCTAGTTGCCCATTTGTTGACAAATTCATTGCAATCTTCAAAGGTTAAAATTTTAGGAAGATTGTTGTAATCCTTGAAACCAACATACATTAAAAGGTTTTTTTTGTCCTACAATTGGAACTTTTTTGTATGTGGATCAAGTTTCTTCTTTGTTTCTTTTATAAACAATGTTTTTTGCAACTTCAAAAATGGTATAGAAAAATTTTTAGTAGACACGATGGTGGACCTTGCATGCTTAATGTGTACCTACAATATGCATTTGAAATCTGATTGATTATTGATTTTTTTGACAAACAAAATACAAGAACCTTGCATGAATCTAAGTTTACATGAATAATAACAACAATACATAGTCATTACATGCATACAAGTTTATATGAATATTTGCAAAAATACAAAAAATCTGCCAAAATACAAGTAAATATAAAAATGTAATGTGGAAATGTGGCTCAAAGTGTTGCCACTTAATAAAATAATTTGAACTCTTCGGAAATTGAAATTTGTGAACAATTTAGACAACCAAAATCATGTGGACAAAATCAAATGTCATGTGTCAGCAACCATTATTTATTTATTATGTATAATTCAAAATGTACAATATATTACATACAAACAATTAAGGATGAAGAAGTTTTAGTTGTGTAAGTTAGACGACTTGTTGTTTAGGCCAAATGGATTACAAGCATAACTCCAATTTTTTAAAAATTAAAAAGGTTAGAAGAAGTTTTCATTGTTGTAATAAAACATATTCCAAAATGGAGGCAAAGAAATGTAACATGCCTTTGGCAAATAAATGATGAGGAAAAAGAAATTATTTTTTCAAAATTGTTCCAATGAAGTATTTTGGAATGTCAAACTTATTTTTTAAATCTCGATGATGGTACTACAATTTAAACTAAAGAATCTGGAGAATAATGAACATTAACATCAAACAACCAAAGAAGATTGAACTTAAACATCAAATAACAACATAATAAACATGCGACGTTGCAACAAGGTGGATATCTAGTACTTGTTTATATGTACATTGGTCTTTGTCGTTCTCAAGTGTTTGTTGTGATTTTCAGAAGAGCATGCAAGAAAAGTATCATTGATGCATAATTAACATGTACTAAATGCATAAAATTAGAAATATATTAGGTATGAACTTGTGATGTGTTGTAGAAAATGGAAAAGTGTGTAACTATAATGGTCACGAAGTTCATGGCCATGGAGTGGGAATACAAGTATGGAGTTGTGATGTGTTGTATAGAGTTGAAAAGTGTGCAGTTGTAGTGGTTTTGAAATTCTTAATTATAACAACTGAAGATTTGTTAGTAGATCTAAGAAAATATCAATGAGTTATAAAATGCATGCGACTATGCCCATGATGACATGTGATGTCAAAGAATATAAAGTTGTGATGTGTTGTAGAAAGTTGAAGGGTGTGCAATTATAGTGGTTTCGGAGTTTTTCATTATAGCAACTTGAAGATTTGGTGATCAATTCAGGAAAACATCATTGACTTATAAAGTGCATGCAACTATCAACATTCATTGATAAATAATTTCATCATGCAATGTTATGTCAACATGAACTTGTGATGTGTTGAGTAAAGTTGAAGAATGTGGAACTATAATTGTTTCGAGTTTTTGTTATAGTAATTTGAAGATTTGGCAATCAATCTAGAAAAATGTTATTGAATTATAGAATGCATGGGACTATCCGCATTCATTGACGAGTAGTTTCATCATGCAGTGCCCAATAAGCACAAATTTGTGATGTGTTGTATAGATTCGAAAAACATCAGCGACTTGTAAAATGCATGGGACCATTTCCATGATATGTGTTGTTACATTTCTAGACATTTTTTTGTTGGTTTTACGACATTAGAAAATCTCTAGAACTTCATGTTCTTGCTTTGCTTGTTCTCACTTTTTTTCTAGCATAATTCAAATGTGTACGTGTTTGTGTTGGGTGTTAGTGACAAAGTTTTTGTACAAACATGTTCAAAAAATCAGCCAGCCCATCTATGCACTTCTTCAAAAAAGCTTGGGTGTTAGTGATGATGTTTTCTTTATGCTTGCTTGAAATATTGTTGGGCCCATCTATCCACTTTCTTGTGTTGTTGTTTATTATCAATTATTTGGAAAACTTTGGGTGTTGGTGAAAAAGTTTTTTTATACACATGTTTGTGTTCTCACCAAATAGAGGTTTTTTGACAGAAGTTGGGTGCTATTGATCAAGATTCTTACACACCTATTAATTAGCTCAATGGAAAGAACAATATATGTGTTGTGTGATTAACTTCTCTAGAAAATGAACTTTAGATTTTTAGCATAACAATATTTTTTTGGAATTTTTATCAAATCCAAAAACAATTAATTGGTGTCAAACCAATTGGTACCATAGTAATTCTTGTATACAAGAAAATGAAATAGTTATTGCATGATCATCTTCTTTTGAAGATCAATGAAATTGATGTTGCAATTGGGTTGCAAAAGGTGATATTTTCCCTTTTATTTTTCATAATTTTTTATGGTTTTTGTTGATTTAATATCCTACTACTTGGGTTATTTCAATAGTAAGGTGTTTACTTTGTTTTTTGGTCTACTTTTATTTAATATTATAATAATAATAATATAATGAAAAAATAATTTCATAAATTGATTGATTTATTTTAGTATACATTCATTGGTAAGTGTTATATATTGTTGATTTTGTGGTCTTGTGCAAATTTTGAGCATTTGAAAAACACAATAACATCAATTATTATGAAATACAAACAAATTATTTTTTATTATATAGCTAGAAGACATGCTTAAAAATATCAACCATATGATCATAATTGACATTCAAGAAATTAAATTTTCAATGATTAGACAAGTTTGATATCCAATACTATTTCAAAAATGAAATATTGTGCACTATGTGGTTCTATAAAATTAGGTCATCACATTCAACATTTCAAAAGGAGAAGAAATACCTACAATAATCAAATTTCTCCTTTAATGGGATGTACGCCGTATGGAATTGCTAATTGTGTGATGGCTAAATATACTATAAATGAAAATGGAGAATATATGTATGTTTGCACAAAATGTGATAAACAACAATACAATTTTTACAATGCTTCATATATAGTTTTTCATTTCCCAAATTACATGAATTCAATGTTATGTTTGCATCCTATATATTTACAATTGTTATCATTAATTGACATTGGTTTACACATTCAAGAAAAACATTTTGGTTT
>Ga0116228_10006397_pt1 | contig 10523 bp, 11 predicted proteins | sample S1TSphfallax_2_FD_89694 | JGI IMG/M metagenome (GOLD analysis project Ga0116228, IMG submission 89694) | Host-associated microbial communities from peat moss isolated from Minnesota, USA - S1T2_Fc - Sphagnum fallax MG | ecosystem: Host-associated > Plants > Peat moss > Unclassified | place... | reverse complement strand
GGGGGGGGGGTGGGGTTTGTTTTTCTGAGGGAGTGGGCGATGGGGTTTCTTATGGAATGGAAAGCCTATAGTCTTTTTTATTTATTTGGAGTGCTCTCTTGGGTATGTGTTGGAATGATTTCATCTTCCTTGCAACCACTAGGGTGGTGTGAAGATGTATGTTTTCCTCTGCTGAGTGTGAGCCTGTCTGTCTATCTGGCTGTCTTGATGGTGTGGAGTTTGAGCTCTTGGAGAAGTGGGCATGTTGGAGAGGACTTACTAGTTGGAAGGAAGCTCAGTCAGTGGTTCTGCTTTGCTTACATATGTTGCTGCTGACTCTGATGATCAGTTTTTGGTGATGCTGTTTTTTCTTCCTAACTAAACATTTGTTTGTTTCTCCTTCAAAGTTTGGAAGACTTTATATCATCAAGAGCTTGGTGGTGGTGTCTAGGGCCTCATAATGGCCACCTCTTTAGCAAGTGTCTAGATTCTAGCAATCGTCACTCCTTCCTCCTCTTCACAGATTAAAACCCTGTTTTCAAAGAGCAGAGCAAACACAGCCAGCAGCAGACAGCCCAAAGGGATTGATTCAAGAGGAGGTCAATCAAGAGGACACTTCTGCTTGGGTGGCTGTTGTGACTGTCTGTCTGTCTGTCTGCATCTTAGTTAGAATCTGCAGTAGCATGCAAAACTTCAACGAAAGAGATGATGATGGCCTGTTCATTATCATCTTCATGTGTATCTAGTGGAGAGGGTTTGTTCATTGTGTAGCAGCACATTGATCTTTGTGTATGTTGTTGTCTGTCCGGCTATGAGTTGCTTGCTTGCTGCTACATGAGAATCACATGCACAGCATTATTGAGATTCTATTACAAGTGAGATAGTTTCTGTTTTTTTACTGACTGCAGTGAATCAGCCACATGACTGTCGAACACAATTTTGCAGCCTCATGGATTCTTGTTCTGAGCACAGGCAGAATCCTCCAAAAGTGCAGAACCCTCCTTGATGTGGCAGTGGTGCAAAACCCTTGCTGTGATAGTGTGGAGGGCAGTTATCAGGATGTAACTTGTGGGGGAGGTTTTGTGCAGTTAAATAAGCTGCTGATCATTGCCATCATTGTGCTTCTTGTTTGACTTGTGGTGCAGTGACTAAGTTATTTCAGAGTTGACAGGCAGCTGGGATTCGATGGGCACCACAGGGCCTCCAGGTGGTTTTGATAACCGCAACTTCAACAGAGGTCCGCAATCAGCTCAATACCAAAACCCGCAATCTTTTCATCACCAAGTAGCCCAGCCACCTTTCCCACCTGCCAACTTTTCGCCCTCAATTGGAACATCGAACATGTATCAGGGCTATCATAATTACATGCAAGATCCCCATATGGCAGCAGCAGCTGCAAGACGGCCGCTGCATCCATCATCCCATTTTGATCTAGGACCGCCGCCGCCGCCGCCGCCACTGTACTCTCAGCCTGCACCTCGACCAATGACTCAATCCAACCAACATTCTGGTGGTCCTCCTCCTCCTCAACCTCCCTTCCAGTCTTCTTCTCCTTCTCAGTCTACAGCCGGATCCCTCTCTCAAGCTGCCCCACGATCTGCTCCTGCTCAACTTGGCTCACAACCAGTGTCTCAATCAACTTTGGAAGCTCCATTTCACCCAAGCAGCAGCATCCAATCCTCCCAGCAACAGCCTGGAGGTTCTCAATCTCCAGCTGTTCAGTTTAGTCCCCGAGCTTCCACACCCCCAACAAGTGCAGAGCCAAAGCTGTCAGGTTCAAATCTAAGCACAGTCTCCTCAGCAGCAGCAGCAGCCAATGCTCCTCTGGATGGGGCGCGGCTCATGGCACTATTGACAACCCAGTATGAGGGTGAAGAAACAGTGAATGATCATGGAATCCTGTCATCTTCCATCTCTTCAGAGTCAGCAGCAGTGGTGCCTGTGGAAGTTTCAGACCAGCCTTCGTTCTTGCCTGGGAAGTTGATGACCAGTCCTTCCTTGTGGCCACCAATCAAGAAGCTCCCCAAGGGGCAGGTTCTTAAGGGAGAGCAAACCATGTATGACATCAATGCGCGAAATGCCAAGGACAATCAGCTGCCTCAACTTGAAGCAAGTCCGATTACCATGTATGCTTCCGACCCCAAATTGGACACTGGGAATCAGATAACTGCAAACAAGACATACATTTGCTATGGTCGAACTGATGCATCCATCCGGATTCTTAATCTACAAACTAGTGTGAAGTCCCTGCTTCCAGGTCATACCAATGTGAGTAAATTCACTCCTCTCAGGTTGTAGGTATAGACATGGGTATGTATGTATGTATGTATATGTATGTCATATTGATAGAGCAGCTGCAACATGCTGTTTCTCAACAAAAGTCTAAAGCATGTACTGACAGTGAAGCTGGAATAAACAGCGGGTTGCAGATATGGCATTCTTTTCTGAAGATATCAATCTGTTGGCCAGGTGAGAATAATGCACTTTTTTTGCTTCTCAAAGCTTGTATGCTATATTTCTTTTGGAGATTCTCCTAACACACACACAGGGTTGAAGTTGTGATGGGCATGTTCATAGGGTACTTCTTATGCTTGGAATTATGGCAGACTGAGTGTTGTGGTTCTTTGATGAAAAGTGATATCCTTTGTGAATTGGAAACCAGGATTATAAAGGTGGTCTTCTGCGTGCATGTGTGTGTTTTGTAGTGCAAGTACTGATGGGCAAGTCATTGTGCGGAATATCATCGAGGAGCCAACAGCTGAGGGAAGAACCATACTTCCTAATGTCATGGCAGCAGTGCAATTTGTCAATGACGGTGGTGCTTGTCAACCCTGCCTTTGTTGGCATTCTCATAATCAGGTGTTGGTCCAATTTACTCCTGTAATATCACTTTATTTGAATATTGCCAAAGTTCTCAGCAGAGCTTTTAGTGCCAGGATATTGTGCCTTTTTTTGTCTCTGACATTGCTGTGAAGACCCACCACCATCATCGCTGACAGACATGGGTGCTACTCTTTCAGCTTCTGGATCATTCATTCACTCATTCCTGTGGCTGGCATGAATCTGAAACCTGAAAGATGTGACTAAAGCCATCAAGACCCTCTTTGTCATGACAGGATATTTTGGTGGTAGCAATTGGAAAGTACGTGGTCACAATGGATTTGGGTAAAATCCAGACCAATGCTCCAGCAGAAGGATTCTCTGTAAACCAACCTTTGATTTGTGACCTTGAGAGACCTATGGACGGGATTAGTGTGCTTGGCAGCCATGAGGAAGATGTCAGCGATGTAGCAGTTTCACATGGGTCATCCCCGTGGATTGCATCCTGCTCACTAGATGGCACTGTATTTGCTCTCTACCCTGTCTCATTCAACCTGCTGCTGCTCTCTATTTATTTATTTCTGTTTGTTGTCTACCTTTCTCCCTTTGTTGTTTTTTTGCTACTGACTAATCCTCCTGATAGAGAGTGTCTTGCTTGTTGTACTTGGACCAATTGTGCTGCCTTGACATTAACAATGATCATGTACATTTTGCTTGAGTGGGAAATAGGTGAAGGTGTGGGGAGGGAAAAGACGAAGTCCCATATCTGAATTTACTGCACATGATGGCGATGCAGTTACTTCAATTGCATTCTTGTCCAATCAAGAAAATTCCTTCTTGCTTACAGCGGTAAGCAGAAATGCAGATGTCCCTGAGTAATCTCATTGTATTCATGTCTGGGCTCAGTTGTCTGCAAATCTCTTTTGGCAATTGTGCTGGAATGCGTAGGTACCAAATTGTGTGGTCAGTCTAGGCATACAGGATGTTTTAATGTGATGGGGATGGGTTTTATGGCTACTGGCTCCTTGGAGTTTTTTCTATGTTGTTACATTCTTTGTGCAAATAATGCATATTTTATGACAAACGTGTTGGACAACAATTACAAGTGCAGGGTCCTCTGAATCGGGTGGTGAAATTATGGGCACCAGAGTCTGGGGCTCCCCTAACTCGAAGGAGTTCAATAGTGTGGCAATGCATTCAGACACTGCAATTTGAGAGCTCTAACTCTGGAGCAAAACTTGAAGATGTGTTTTTCAACCAAGTTGCCATAGCTTGCCAATCAAGCCTGCTTATCATTGCAAATGCAAAGCAGAATGCAATCTATGTGATTCATGTTGAGTTTGGTACAAACCCGGCAACAGCAAAAATGACCTACATTTCAGAGTTCTCAGTCTACACACCGATTTTGAGCTTTGTGGTCACAGAAGATAAAGTCACAGAAGACGGAGATGGATACCTGCAAGTGTACTGTATTCAACCTCAGGCTATCCAGGTCTACCCACTTCAAGTCTCACAGTGCTATCCACTCCTCACAGAAGACTTGAAAGCAGTGACATCTGCTGCAAGAGCAAAAGATTCACCATCTGGAGATGTTCAGAAAGGAGTGAACAAAGGCATAACCAAAGTGGTCAGCAGTGGTCCACCAGCAAGTTCAAACCCCAATGCTGCTGGACAGGATCCATCAGGTTTAGGCGGTTTTCCAGAGCGAGCAGATCGTAGAGACCTTATTGATGTGACAACGGAAGTGGTGAAGGCAACAGAGTCTGGTGGCAAGGGAAGCGGGGTTCTGACTGGGTCAAGGGAAGTCATGGATTTTGGGACAAAACTGGCATATCAAAGCACACAACTCACGCAACCTCTGACAGAACGTGTAATGCCAAGTTCAACAGTTCCAACCAGCCAACGCATTCTGCAGACAGAACACGGCCTGGACACACCATCTTCTTGGCAGCAGCAGTCATCACCACTTGAAAGCCCTGCTAAGGAACAACGATATATTCCTATATCCTCAGGCACATCACAGCTTCAACCGGTGAAGGTGCTGGACAAGTCAGCTGCAAGTACTGACACTTTGGTGGAAGACAATTTGCTGGAGAAAGACAGTAGGGAGGCACCCATGGACCCAGCACCACCTGTGCAGCAGCACACAAAACCCAATTCCACCACCACCACCAAGACTGGAACTTCAAAACCCAACAAGTATGAGTTTGAAACAAGAAGTCAACTTGCAGGGAAAATGGGTGATGGCAATGGAGGAGGTCCTCTCCCACCCCATTTTCTCACACCGTCGCACCTAATGTCTCTCGTAGAGGGGCAGGCAAAACCGTCGGATGCAGCAGATATGCAGGAATTGAGCAGGACTCAAGAAAAGGAGATGGCATCTAGTGCAACTCTCAAGGCCATGAAGACTACAGAATTTGAATCATCAGAGACAAATCTGGGTCACACTGTGGACTTCAACCTGGAAGCAGAGGAGGAGATTGAGACCTTGGATCAATCAGAATTAAGTGTGGAAGCAGGCTCAACAGACACTTTCAATGATGCAAGCAGTGATTCTGTAGATCGACAAGACACCCTGACAACGTCAAAATTTGAGCTTCTTGAGTCTTACATGAAGGATGAAGCTCAAAAAGCAGAAGAGGCAGGATTGTTGGACGAAATTGGACAACCTCTCCTAGCCAAAGATCAATCCAGGGAAAAGATGGTGAATGTCACTGATGACAGCCCCAGAATTCCAACGGGTGCACAGGGCAAAAATAGAAACAAAAACAAGACAACTGGGAGCAGCGGGATCACGGGTGTTCCAGGCTTAACAACATCCGCACAGATTCCTGGAGTATCCAGCTTTCCGGAGGCACCAAGCGTGGGATCAAATTCTAGTGTTGTGGATTTTGGAGCTCAAATCACTGTGATGCAGGAATCACTCAATCAGGTACAACTCTTTTGGATCTTTTGCATCATCTTCAATGGCTCAAGACTACTGCCTTGGTTTCTTCTCTTTGGTTTTCTCATTATGATTGTGGGGTAACTGAGAACTTACAGAAAACTCAAACTGGGTTGGGATGGAAAATTTGGGTTCAGTTGATTACAATGCAGAATGACTTGCAGAAGCAAGTATCAGTCATGGTGGCAGTGCCTGTATCAAAAGAAGGAAAGCGCATAGAAGGTGAGAAGAGAACTTCATATTGTTCTTCTTCTTCTTCATGATCTTCTGCTATGATTATTGTTATTTCAACCAGCATGATTTGGGATTATGAGAAAATTAGAGTGACTTGTTGGATCATGCAGGTACAATGATGATTTGTGCTGGATTTTTTTAACTGGACAATAAAGCATTGTTGGCTGGGTCAATAGGTGCACTGGGCCAAAGAATGGAAAAAGTCCTGAAAGCTCATGTGGATGCAATGTGGGCTCGAGTGGCGGAAGAGAATGCAAAGAGGGAGAAATCAGAGAAGGAGCGAGTGCAACAAGTCAACACACTACTCAGCAACCTTGTATCAAAGGATATGCCAAATGCTTTGGAGCGTGGATTCAAGAAGGAATTTGTTGCCCTTGGTCCAACCATAACTCAAGCTGTGTTGCCCCCTCTCCAGAAGGCGATTTCAACTGTGGTAATGGAAACTTTCCAGGTAAGATCTTCATGCATCTCAAATCATATTAGCTTTTGTTGTCTTCAGATAGATTTTCATCCTCAGTTTACATGGTTTATTCTACCCATGGAGGATGTCATAAATTGTGGGGGAATCTGAACACTCACGAGGATACATGTGTTTTCTTCTTGGAGGATGTGCAGAAGGGAATTACAGAAAAAGTTGTTCCACAATTAGAGAAAGTAGTGGGAGTGAAGTTGGAGGCAACGGTTGCTCGGCAGCTCCAGGTCCAATTCCACACTGTCGGCAAACAGGCATTGCAGGTTGGTTATCATTTTCCAGAGTGATGAGCATGCGAGTCGTGAGTATTTTTGTCAGTCAAAGTGTATTACTACAGACATTTATAGGGGTTTTGGGTAATCTATGGTTTTTTTATGGGTGTGTTTGTTCTGTGAGGTGTGCAGGAGACTTTGCGAGCATGTCTTGAAAGCACTCTTCTACCAGCCTTTGAGCGTTCATGCCAAGTCATGTTTGAGCAGATTGACACTACGTTTGCTAGTAACATGGCCAACCACACTTCCCACACTCAGCAACAATTTGCTGCATCACACACTGCACTGGCTTCCACTCTGAAGGTTCGTCCTTGGTGCTTGCTGCTTTGCCAAATCTCCCTAAACCTTAAACCCTACAACCTAAACCCAGGCCATAGCTCCCCGTATCATGTCAAGATTTGATGCAGACTTTGGAGCAAATTTCTGGGTGGTGCAGGATACTGTGACAGTGGCATCATCACTGGCAGATGCATTGAAGGGAGAGATGGCAGAGAGCCAGAAGAAGATAGTTGCTTTGGTGGAGAATGCTGCGAGTGCAAATGGTTCATTTGTCTCACAAGCCAATGTTCCCCTTCCTGAGACGGTCTTCCCTTAACCTGCATATTGATTTTTTTAAATTTTATTTTGCTGCTATTTCCTTTGTGGCATCTACGTTGGGCTTGTGATGGTCACGGTATTAGTATCTCCTATTTCTTTGAAGTGCGGGGATTAAGGTCCTGGTTGTCATCAGAGGTCATTTCACTTTGCATGTCAAAGACAAATTGGATTCTTATTGTGGAACAAAGAAAATTATCTTCTAGACAGCTAGCATGTCCAGAGGCTGCCTCCTGAAGAATCCAAAAGTTGATGGGTTTGACTGCTATGTATTTTTTTATTGTTCCACTGACAATGAGAGAGAAGTACAGACTTCTTGACTTCTATGTCTGTGATGGTTCTAAAAGTTTCGAGAAAATTTGTTCTGTAGGTGCTGCATCTGCAACATCTGGAGGAATCACTCAATCCAACTTTAGTTCTGGGGAAATTGGTAGCTGAGGGCAAGCTTGAGGAGGCTTTCAACACAGCCCTTTCTCTCAGTGATGTTAGTATTGTCTCGTGGTTATGCAATCAGGTGCGTCACCTTTTTGCTTGGTTCCAAGTGGAACCACCAAGGCTCAAACCAGTGGCCTGCTGCTTGATGATAATTGGTCTTGGGTTCATTTATTCTCTTGCTCTCTTTTTCAGCTGTGGTTTTCAATCAACAGTAATTGTACAAGGTGATGGTTTCACATCATCTGAATTTGTCTGTGTGTTTCAGGTGGATCCAGCTACTGTGTTTGCCACAACACCAACTCCACTGAGCCAAGGGGTGTTGCTCTCGTTAGTACAACAGCTTGGATGTGATCTTGGGAGTGATACAGTTCGCAAATTGACATGGATCCAGGAAGCTGCTCTGGCCTTGAATCCAACTGACCCAATGCTTGCGCCTCACATGCGCCCATTCCTGCAGCAACTCTACCAGAATTTGGTCCTCCAAATGGAAGCACCAAACCCTGCTGACGGTGCACTTGCAAGCCTACGATTGGTCATCCATGTTGTGAACTCCTTACTTACTGCATGCAAGTAAAAAAAAAACACTCGCCACTTCAAAACCACTCTGCCGAGTCATGATAAGCAAAAGTGCTTTAGAGCTGTGAAGGATATATGAGGTCATCAAAGGCGTAAGTATACAATATTCTCTGTACAAAAAACCAAGGGGGGGATCAAAATGCACAGGGCTGTCTGTCTCATGAGGTTTACGGATTGTTTAAAAGGTTGGGTAAAGTATTATATTTGGAACTGTAATTGCTGCTTAGTAGTTTTGATCTAGTTTGGGTCAAATAGATCGCAGGATGGGGTTTCCCTTCTTTGTATGCGAATGAAAGATGATGCCCCCTCTGTTGGAATGGTTCTCATCAGCTGTACAGACTTGTTGTAGAGCTTGTCTCCAAAAACTGACACCAAAATCCAAATAAAGCCTAGGTGCCTTTGATTTCATGGTGGGAATCTGGATTTTGGCCAGTCCAAATTTTGCTCAGAAAAAGCACCAATTCTTTGCACTTTGGTCCCTAGCCTGATTCTTAGTTCTCCAAATCAGGAGCTCTTCTTTTAGGAGAGTTTTTGGTCCAAACCAATTGATTTTCCTTCCAAAACAGGTGCCATGTAGGTTTAGCCTCAATTTGCCACTCTTTGGTCTTGGACCCTTGTCTAAAGTCCTTGGGACCAATTTAAAGCTTTCGACCAATAAGATTGCTTGAATTCATTGGTTCCTGGACCTTGGATCCTTTGTCTAAAGTTGCTCTTAAATCAAGTCAAGACAAACCAAGAACCAAAACTTGAAACAAGGGTCAGATTTAAAAGATTCAAGGTGGGGTGGGAGGAGATTTTCTTTTTCAGTTTTTGGATTGGGGAAAGGTGGGTCTTATTTTGAAAATCAAATAATGACATTTTTTGTGTGCATATCAGTTACTTTGTTCCAAACCTTCAAAATGTAACTTAATTATTAGCAACTTAAATGTAACTATGCTTTATATTGTAACCTCAGAAATTATAAATTCTAACATCATTTTCCTGAAATCTGCTGTTTTCAAATACTAAAAAATTATGTCATCATTCATGTAAAACATCCTTTAATTTTATTTGTGGTTAAAAATGTGAAACAGTTTGAAAATACATTTTTCTTTCTTTTGATATTTTTTGATAAAAATACATAGTGATGCTAGTTTCTAAGCTTTGTTTTAACACTCTGAAAAACATTTTCTTATCATCAAAATTATGATTATTTTAAACCATACTGCTTTCAATGTACACTTTTATTAAAAAACTAATAAAAATTATATAAGTTATAAGTTATAGAATTCCTAATAATCAATCGAAGTTCAAGTTCAAATTTAGTTTTGAAGGAAAACATTCCTGTTGTATACCCCAAGTGTGATTGAGCTAAACTAATCCTTAACTTTATTTGATTGAAATTTAAACCAATTTCAAGAATGTACCATTGGTGTGAAGTTGAAAGCCTCATTAGCTGAGGTTGGACAAAGCTGGTGATGGGGTCCAGGGTCCAAATTCCTAGGAACCAATTTGGACTCATTTCAAACAAATTGAATGCTTGAGTGCAATGTGCCTTGGACCGTAGCTTGCATCTTGGTTCTCCTAATCATGAGCTCTCCTTTGAGCTCTTGTTTCCCTTCTCATCCAATTGATCTTCCCTCCAAAATGATGCCATCTAGGTTTGGCCTCTATTTGCCACTTTTTGGTCTTGGACCCTCACCTAAAGTGACTCTAAGTTCATTTCCATCAGTTGGGCATCAAACTGCTCCAACACACTGACTTCATGTACTCAATTTACTGCACCCAGGGAACAGTTTCCCATGATCCAGCTCCACTACAAGAGAATAGAAAGAAAACAAAAATAAAGTCATGCAAAGAGTTCAGGAAAAGAAAAAGAAAAATCAAAGCTTACAATGCAACAAGACGAGGAGAAAAAAAGAGAGTATGGGAACCCACAAGGAGCTGCCAAGTTCCTGGCAGCAAGACAGAAGGCAAGACAAAGACAAAAAAAATACAAATATCAAAGTTGTCATGAGCTAGACTCTCCCCATGGCAACAAGACAAAAAGAGAAGGAAAGACAAGCAACAAGGAAGCCAAGACAAAGAAAGCCATGAGGAACTTGGCTCCCCATGGTAGCAAGACAAACGAATAAAAAAAAGAAACAAGAGCAAAGCCACGAGGAGCCGAGTTCCTCACAGTAGCAAGACAAAGACCAAACTAACAAAACAAAGCTGT
>Ga0116228_10006394_pt1 | contig 10525 bp, 6 predicted proteins | sample S1TSphfallax_2_FD_89694 | JGI IMG/M metagenome (GOLD analysis project Ga0116228, IMG submission 89694) | Host-associated microbial communities from peat moss isolated from Minnesota, USA - S1T2_Fc - Sphagnum fallax MG | ecosystem: Host-associated > Plants > Peat moss > Unclassified | place: USA... | reverse complement strand
TATGGTCATAATGTGGGTATTGCATTTTCCCCCATATATAGTGTGCATCTTTAAATTGTCATGTAGATATTATATTTATTCCTTCCATAAATACTACAGTTTGTTAACTATCATGTGGGTATTACATTTAAATTATCCATAAATAATATGGATTTATAATTTATAATTATTGCCATAAACCATATCATATGTTTTCCATACTTAGAATTTAAGGTATTATGTGCATGATTATATACATTTTAGATGAAAGATACAAATTAAGTAGTGGGACGATCGTGTTCAACACAATTAATGTCTATTTTGTAGGGAAATTGTAGAAAATGCTTATTAATCTTACACAAATCTTGACCCATAATCCTTTGCAAGTTGATCATAATACTTGTCTCTTATGCTTAAGCCTTTTTTTTTCAATATGATGTCCATATATGTTGATAAGGGTTCTCCAAACCTACTTTTTCCAAACTTATTTACCTCACTCTTTTGTCCTTCTCACCTACATGAATATGAAAAGGCAAATTAGCATGTAGTTTTCATGCCCATGTTTCATATATTAAAATAATTTAATAATCTACCTTTTTCCAGTGTAAATACCTAGTTCCTTTCCCATGACATTGTCCACCTACATGGACAAAAAAAAGAATAATTTTGAAATATGGGACAAATCATGATGATATTTTATTTGAACTATATGGCAGCACAAACAGTTTGGACTTTGAGATTGGTGTAGTGGTTTGTACAATGTGCTCCAATCATGTTTCAAGGTGCAATGTTTTCCTTTTTCAATTTAGGTGTCAAACCTATTTTGATGCCATGAAATACATTCACCCCATTGTTAAGGGCAAGATTGTATTTTAATAATCAAGCCATATAAACATAAAGAGTAGGTAAAATTGTACTGTTTATTCTAAAAAAGTCTAGACAGAGCAAATGAATTAGTAGTTACATGGTAGGGTTGATTACATTGTTGAAGTGGAATTAAAAATTGTGCAATTTTTTTTTCTTTTCCAAGAATGAATACCAATGTGGGAATGCAAAGACAAGAAAGAGTAGAACAATAGAAAATAAAACAGTATGAAGATAAAAAATGTACACAAAGTTGTTGAACCATGGTCTTTTATTTTTTTTTTTGTGTATTTTTTCCCATATTTATTGTTCTTTTCTACATATTACTATGAAAAGTAAAATTGTGGTATAATTATGACAAATTCATAATTGTGCATATACTTGGGCTATGGGACATGTGGTTGTTAAAATATTACAAATGATGTATGGATTTCTATTACAAATTTTGCATTGATGGAAATAAACATGTACAAGAATAGAAACTATAATTGAACCAATGGTAGATAGGTAGGATTTACTACTTGTCAACCCTGTTTATAACATCAATCTCCATTGACTTTGTTGTCAATAATTAATAAACCCCAATTTTGTTATCAACGACCAATATTTAGCCCTATAGTGACGCACCCCCAAGTTCCTTGTTAAACCCAAAAAGGATCCAACTATGTCAAAAAGCGAAAGTAGTTAGAACTTGGTGCCGCTCCCAGCTTCCAACACTAAAGGGGGGGTGAGAAGGGCATGCTGAAAGCTCTGGGATTAGACTAGGAAGAGGGACTACTTATTTAGTTATTCGGTCCTGCATCAAAACCAACCAACAAGTTAGTTAGTTCACATTTCAAATCACTCTTGGTGTTGGGACAAGCCACGGGCAACACGAACTCATTTGACTCACCATGGCCCAAACTCGGGGGAAGCCACCACCTTCCCCCATATAATATTCTCTGCGTTGTTCCATGGCACCCGCATCCGAATGGCTTTTAGTCCCGGGACTCCCAAGGAGGAGTCCCGAAATTGTCCCGGTTTGGACTCCTAGGACTTTGGGAGCTCATAACTCCCAACTTAGACCTTTGATTGGGATGAGGTTTGAAGCAAACTTGTAGCTCTCCTCAAGAGCTTTTCAATGGTGTGTCGCACTCCACCTGCACACACCGGGGTCGGGTCGATTCCCGACTTTTAGTGGTCGGGAGTCAAACTGCCAATTTGACTCCCGGCCCTTCTTTCGACCATAACTTGTGCTACAGATGTCCGAATGGCTCATGCGAGGCCATTTTCGGCATCTACACTTCAAGACCTTTCCAACGGTATAAAGAACACCTCAAAGCGAGGTATTTTGACCCCTACAATCGAGCTCTAAAATTTTGGGAGTCCTGAAGGACTTCAAGTTCTCACTTTTGGGAGTGCAAGTCTCATCCTCATACTTGCGTCAAAATGGGGTTGCGACATATAATCTACATTAAAGTCTGTAACTCCTTAAAGCTCTTCTCCCTCAAGATTTTGGAATGACACAAGTTTTACAAGACTTTTAGAATTGAGAGTTTCAAAACAAAAAAACTCAAACATCTTGAAAAATTCAAAATCAATAGAGGATTGTCCATTGCATATTAATATAAAATAGTTAAATTTATTAAATTTATCATTTCAAAATTTTACCAAAATATTTTTGAAATTTTTTGAATTCCAAATTATTCTGAAATATTTTTTCTCAATTATTCTGGAATATAATTCTTGTTAAATAACTTTAGAAGATTCCTTCCAAATTATTGTGCAATTAAAGTACTCAATGAATTCATCTGATGAAATGTTATTGTAGACTAAGGTTAATTTTTTAAAAGGTTTCCCATTTTTTGATCTGGTTTGTCCAAAAGCATAACATCTCCATTGTACTAGTTGTTCATCTATGCCATTTTCCTCTTCTAAACAAAAATACAACTTCTTGACACCACAATTTGGGCAATCTCCATACATACATTTTTTTTTGTGCCATTCATCAAAATCACTTTTTCAACAAACAATAGATTCCCACAAACATGTAATGCTTTTGTAAGAGACTTTGCAAGGTGCACACACCTTGTGTTCATGGTGTCTACAAACCTTTTCATAATTGCCTTGTCTTCACATGTTATATAATCCCAATTTCAATTCATCTAGTTCCACGTGGTATATACAATCACATGTGTTTCACTCTCGCATTGGTTTCAGAAAAAAAGGTTTCAAGAGCTCAAATGATCGTTGGCCAATGCAAGCTCCTATATTAAACACTTTGAATTTCAAGAAAAATTTAGTTTACATGCATGCACAAACACACTTCATGTTTGGTAAATGAAACCAATTGAAAATACAAGAAGGGTAATGGCAGTGCCCAAATGGAAAACATATGTTAAATTGTAAACCAAAGATGTGTACTTACCTACAAGATTTTATGATAATGACTAAACCAAAATTAAAAACAGGAAGGAAAATCAAATGAACCATTCATAACATCAAGTTGACAATAGCCATGAAAAAAAATTGAACTGTTAAACCTTTGCAACTATAAAATAATGAAATGGTTTTCCAAACATTTTCACATTTGATTAAAGCTTGTATAGGATCCCAAACAACATGGGCAAATTTGCAAAATCAAAATTTCAAACCATGTGAACATTTTATACACATTGTACCATGTGTTTTCCAAATAATGCAAATGGAAACTAGGTAATCCCAACAAACAACTTTGCAAATAATCCAAAAAGTTATTCAAGTTTCAAGTAGGTCAAAATACTCAAAGTTTGAGAATATTATATTCCCAAGATCTGGGAGTCTTGCTTCATGGTTCTAGCTTCCTTACAATATGACCTCAAATTTTTAAAAATATCACACATGTGAAAATCAAACAACATGGGCATAATTTCAAGCCCAAGAATTGAACATACATCATGTTTTACTAATATAAGCTTCCCACAATTAATTTGTTGCAAAACAATTTGAAACAATCCCAACAATAAAATTTGTGAAGAATTTGGATTTACCTACTAGAATTTCAAGTAGGTCAAGCATGATTCCTTGAACAATATTTTGTCCCTATCTACAAAGCCTAAATCATGGTTTCAACTGCTAAACATGACCTATAAATAGGTTGAAGGTACTTCATGTAAAAATCAAACAAAATAGATTCAAATGTCCCAACAAACAATTTTGTAGAGAATTCAAAAAGCTATTCAAATTTCAAGTAGGTCAAAACATTCAAAGTTTGAAAATATTATATTCCCAAGATTTGGGAGTTTTGAATATGGTTCCAACTTCCCTACAATATGACCTAAAATTTTAAAAAGTATCGCACATGTGAGATTCAAACAACATGGGCATAATTCCAAGCCTAAAAACTAAACAAACATCATGTTTTATTAATACAAGCTTCCCAAAATTAATTTCTTGCAAAACAATTTGAAATAGTCACAACAACAAAACTTGTAAAGAATCTAAATTGAGGTATTGGAATTTCAAGCTTGTAAACCTTGATTCTTCCAAAATTATTCTATCCTTATGATTTGCAAGTCTTGTGTCATGGTTCTAACTACCCAAAATGACCTGAATTTTTAAAAGGTATCACATGTGAAAATCAAACAAAACATATTTCTTGCAACTATTCAGGAACCCGTAAATGAACTTGCATGAATTAAGCTTTTGGAATGTTAAACAACATCCTAGTAGAAACTTCAACTCCTTTAAATTCAATTCAATTTGTTTTAGCTACCTTGTTTTGAATCTCTTGCAAATTCTACAGACTTTTTTGCACTATACATGATAGATTAGAGACTCCAATGCATTGAAGGTAATAATGGAAAGGAATGAATGATAATCTAAAGGGTACTTTCTACAACTTGAGGAAATGGGTTATGCACAAAAAAACACATATGGAAACCAAATCAACAAATTAATAAGCAATATGTGTAATGACGAACTAACATATTATTTTTTACAACTTGAGGAAGTAAGATGGACAACAAAAAAAACAAATGGAACCAAATGGACATCATTAATAAGCTTTATTTGCAATTATGGACTAATAGACTATAAGTTTTTATAACTTGAAGAAGTAAGATGGACAATGAAAAAACATATTGAACCAAATGGACATTATTAGTAAACTTTATTTGCAATGATGGACTAGTAGACTATAAGTTTTTGCAACTTGAAAAACCATGATAGACTATAGAAGAATACATATGGAACCAAATGTATGTTCCTGTTTAAAAGAAAGATTTTGTAATACATGCATCCTACACATGATTCACTAATAAAACCATTGATAGTTTGTAGACTTTTTATTGAAATTCAATTGACTACTAGGCACCCTTAGGCCTTGTACAAATGGAATGAATTGCTACCATTTTATATCACCTTAGTATAGATTTTGATCTTATCTATGCAACCTATGGACATTATGCATGAACATAATGGACACATATGTGGCCATTGTGTGCATTTTAAATTCCTTAAAACAAAACAAAACACTTTGGAACATTGTTGAAAGTAATTTAGAAATCTTTCATGGTATGTTAAACAATGAACTTCACACTATAAAATTCAATAGCAAGTCACATGTACGTTTGAAACTAATTTAGCATAATAATGAGAACTCCTAGACCTACAAATCAAAACAAAAGAAAAATTAGTTCAAACCCATAGCTGAGTTTCCATTAAAAAATGCATAGGTTTTTCATTATAAACCATTGGCTCCAATCTTTTACACATAATGTCACTCTTGTTGGGATTTACGCAAGTTTTAAAAGTCCACTAGTCAATGACTGCTTTTGTCAACAACTTAGGTAACCCATCAGTCCTTTTTTTCATTACAAATAAGGACCAAAGTACAAGACCACTATCATCTATCATTTTTCGCCTTGATAGAGCTGAAACAATGTTTTTATGATGAACACCAAGGGCTTGCAACGTCCTTCCTTAATGATGCATTATGAACATTTATAGTGGTAGTCAATAGTGCATGTTTTGTTGCAAGTTAACACCATTATTAGAATGTTTATTCTCATCTAAAGTTTTCATCCTCCCAGTAAGGACTTTTTATTGAACAATAATAGTTTTTGCAAGCAATATATAATCAAGAAGATCATCACAAACCTTGACATGAAAAAGAGCTTTTTCCATCACTAATTTTCTACGTTTAGGTCCAAAACAAACTGTTAATGTCTTTGAAATGAAGTCGACAACAATAGTTGCAAGGTGTATTGCTCATGTTCTGACACTATTTGTTCGTTCAATGCTAGTGCTTGATCAATTTTTGTTTTCTACAATTCGATATCTTTTTGTAAAGCCCTACATCAAACATGTCATTCATTTTGAGACCTTCACCTCTTGGTAATTGCCCTCATCTGTTTTACCTCTCTAGGCCTTTTGACATTGTTTTTTTTATCAACATTCTTTTGACAACCCATCCTTTAGGCAAACATCAAATCATTGAAAACCTGCACATGAGCAAAAATTAACACACAAAATTGAAAGATGTTAAATAAGTCCAAAAGATAGAAACAAAAACCCTACAAATTCCTTAACATACCCCACATTTTCATATAGTTTGGACAAATCGCATAAGTTGCACAGATGCTTGTTAATGCATTTTACATTTCTATAGGATGTGTCTCACATAGTATCCACCAACCACCTATGTGGAGGTAAGTCTTCATTTTTTAACCAAGAAGCCTTACACATATTGTCAAATCCCTAAAAACAAAAAACCTCATAGAAGGAGAAAAGACTATTGCCTTCAAGCTAGATGGATGCTCCTCAAAAGGAACCTTAAATAATAAAACATCACCCCAATCTATACAGTTAATATAGAACCATGGAAGAGGTTCAATAATGAAGAGATCTCTTTACAAGTTATAATCGAAACTTAACGTGGCAAATGGTAAAAATGTTGGTAGGTCACATTAACCCTCACAAACCTAAAAATCATCTTTCGACTTGATTAACATTTTTGCACACAATGGAGAAACAAAATTCCAAATGCACATAAGAGATACAAAAGTAAAAACAAATAAACACAAACAACATACACAATAATGTCCATTTCAACTCTGAGAATTAACAAATGCATTTCCACTTGTAGTGAACAATGTTGTAGAAAGTTGAGCACTAGGTGTAGTCAATAACACAACAAAATGAATATTGTCCAAAAATGCAAGATGTTGATGCACACAATATCAATTTGAATCAGAATAACATCCAAGCACATAACAAGAGTAAAAACAATACAACATGCGAGAATGATGGAAGTCTAAGCAACAAAAACTTGTTAATGGCAAGAAACCCAACCTTAAAGTCAAGGGTTTCATATTGTGACACGTGTCCTAAGGGGGGGGGGGTCATCCAATGGAATAGTAAAAACCAAAATCATGGTTTTTTTCAAATTTTATTTTTGGCAGATTTATGTAAGGTAATAGTGTATTTTTTTACAAAAAATATTTTCTCAATTTTTAGATTTCATTAGATCAAATACTTTCTACACTTTTGACATTCTTGCTTAAAATCCCAAAGACCACAAATTAAGTTTGGTTGTAAAGCCTTATTTTAGTACTACATAAACCTCATAATTTTTTTGAAAAATTAATTTCATTTGAAAGATGACAAGAATTATGTTGGAGGCCTTTATATCAAAATCCATTTTATATGTTTATCAAAATGCTAGATGTAATTAAAAAAATTGCCTCCAAAACATACCAAAATATACCCAAAAATAGTACATTTTTCTTGCTTAAAGCACCCCCCTTGTAGTGTGCTTTCACCCAAAGATTGTTTTCTTACACACACAAAGTAAGACCTATAAAGCTATTAAAGTTAGATAGGGAGACATAATATGATTTCATATTTTTGTTGGTTTTGAAACCATAGATTTTTCATGTTTTCAATTTTGATTTCTACTTTTAAAACTATAGATTTTTTATATGATTCAATTTTGAGTAAAGATAGAAGTGTGGATATGGTGACCTTGGCATCACCATCATCATTAGAATGTGAGGAACGGAAATGATTCACGGAAGAAATCAATGAAGTAGTTAGATGTGCAAAAAACATTGAAGAGATGATTAGACCACTAGTGGAGAGGCTATGTAGAGGAATTTTCAAAAAGCGAACAAAAGTGGCAATGTGACTTGATGCAATAACAAAAAAACCTATGGAGATTCAAGAGATTCAAGAGTCCAACAATTCAGAAGAAGGTGTTGGTGTAGTTTAGGAATTCATGGAAGCAACAAGCGTTGGTGAAACCAGATAAATCACATAGAAGGAGGTGTAGCCACAAATGGCAAAACAACAACTCCTAGTTCCTTCATCATCTCAATTAGGTTTGGGAAACTTACTAGGATTTGTGCTAGCAAACAAACAAAACCTTCAATGGAAAATGGATTAAAAAATTCTAGTAGAAAGAGGAATTAGGATCCCAGATGAAAACATATATATTTTTACTCCAACCAAATAGAGTTAGTTATTTTAAATAGGTGGAAAGATTAGAGGTGTGGAAGGAAATGGGAGAGAAAGAAGAGGCTTGGGCTAGTAAGGTTGTTTGGTCATGTTCTTAGCCATTGAGTGGAAGGAACCAAATCATGATGCATTAGTAGAATTCTTGAATACTTTTGTGATCAAAGGATCTAAGATTTAATTTGGCAAGAGAAACATAGTGTATGTCATTAGCAAACAATTAATAATTGATGCCTTTGGTGTTTATCAAAGTGGTTATGTTGAGGATCCAAAGGATAGGTGACCAAAACAATAGTAGAAGAATTGTTGTTCAAACATGATATTAAACCTCCATACACAAATGTAGACTAGTGGAATGTTAAGAAGTGTAAACTATTAATTTGTGTTAAATATCTTGTATTTATATTTGTGATTTACTAGAGGGAGAAGGTGAATTACATGAACAACAAGAATACATTAACATTCATGAAGGTAGAGAAGGGAATTGAGGTAGGTTGGACACATTTTGTTCAATAATTTATGCAGTGAATGGATAGATGGACAAAGATGTAGGAGAAAATGCACACAATGGGAAAGCAAGAAGAAAAAAACGAAATCTATCATTCAATGTTGGTTTTAAAGAGATTGTTTAAGTATATGTTTCAGGAGGATTCTAAGGTCATAGCAAAAAAAACGTAAATTAAAAAAAGTTCAACAAATTTAAGGAGTTGTAACAAGTTTTGGATAGTAGGAAGGGGTAACAAGGGGATCTCCAAAATTTCTATAAAAAAGGAAGAACGCATATGAAGTTGGAGAAAGATCATAATAATGGAAGAAGTCAAGAGAAGATGCTAGGCCTTAAAAAGTCATGCATAGAAGTACCAATCCAATGGGAATTATAACTCTAGGAATGGTAACCAGACATATTCCATTTAAACCACAAAGGGATCATAGTTCAAAACATGACTAAAAAAAGGAAAGAGTAATCACAACAAATCAAATCAGAAAGGAGTGGATCACTTATGGTGACAATAACATTATAAAATTAACATAGTATGATGATGTGGACAATTTGTATGATTTTCATGCACAAATGGAGGTCCATTAGGAAGCTCCAATGGATGTATAAGTTATACAACCACCAATAGAAAAACAACAACCACATCCATCTTAGGAATAATAAATGGTCGTATTAGATTCAACATTTAATAGTTTTAGACAACCTACCATAGTGCTACAATAGAAGAGATTAGGATCAAAATAGAAGGGTAAGGGTTGGATATGGATTTGGGTTTATAGATGAAGGATAGGGGAATGTCACTAGAAAATGTTTTTAAAGTCTAAAGCTTAGACACCATAGATTTGATGCCCAAATTTGTCAAGGAACTAATAGAAGAGGTATTAGGAAGTAACAAAATTGTAAAAATGTTTCAAGCAATGGCAATTGTGAGTCAAAAGATAGGTAATTTGGGTTTGGAAATTAAGACATTAAAAACCATATTAACCATAATGGAGGGAGAAAAACATGGTTGTTGCAACAAATGAAGCAGGAGCATGAAGGATATGAAGAGTACAAACAACATATAGTAATTTGGAAGAAACAAAAAAAGGCAACAAAGGAGAAAGTCAATGCCAAGATGTTGCAACTAACCACAAAAAATAAGGAGTTAAAGATGAGGATGATGGAATGGATAAAGTTACAAAAGGAATGCCAAGAGTTGAAGAAGAGAGAGGAGGTATGGAATGACACAAACCATGCATATTAAAAGGCATTCATAGAGTATATAAGCATAAGGTTGAAGGCTTGGAAATAAAGAAGGAACTATGGTTATAGGAACATGAGATTAGAAATCAAATCGTGGGAAAGATGAAGGTACAAATTCTACAAATGAAGAACATGATTGTAGGAGAATAGGTCTGTAAACAAAAGGTAGAGAAGGACAAGGAGTAAGTAATCATTGAGGTGAATGAATTAAAGTAGGAGATGGTCAAAACCAAATCAAAGTTAGATGACTTGGTAGAGAAGAACAAGAATTTGGATTCAACATATGTTAACAACATATTAAAATAATATGATGACTTGGTATAATATTATTCAATATTACGTACCAGACAACAAATGGATGATGCCAATGTTGAGCCTAATGAATGTTGGGAGTTGGCAAAAGTTTAGTTCCAAGAAGAGGTGCAAAAAAATTTGGTTGCGATAGAAGGGATGAGGTTGTTTATA
>Ga0116228_10006393_pt1 | contig 10527 bp, 11 predicted proteins | sample S1TSphfallax_2_FD_89694 | JGI IMG/M metagenome (GOLD analysis project Ga0116228, IMG submission 89694) | Host-associated microbial communities from peat moss isolated from Minnesota, USA - S1T2_Fc - Sphagnum fallax MG | ecosystem: Host-associated > Plants > Peat moss > Unclassified | place... | reverse complement strand
GAACACCCCAATGCGAGGTGTTTTGGGTCCTGCTGTCGAGCTCTAAACATTCGGGAGTCCCGGAGGACTCCAAATCCTCACTTTTTCCAAGTGTTGGGCTTCACCCCCACACTTGGCCAAAGTAGGGTTGCGACACATAGACTCCTTACTAGGGATAATCAAGGGTAATATGACCCAATAAAAAATTGTCACAAGCCATCATGGTAGATTATAGATTTGAAGCATGACTGGCCACATAAACCATGTAGAACTTTGAGCACCAAATGGATTGATTCCATTTGTAGCAAGTCCTAGCTTTGCATTATGGGGCTGAATTGTAAATTCTGGCCACATCACATCAATGTGTGCCTAAGCTTTGATGTGAGCCACATGTTTCACCAAACCATTAATATTCTTATTGTCATCATGCGTAATTTCATTGGGACCTTTGCTTTGCTTACATCCTTGTACCATGTTAATCCACACTTTGGACAAGTGTTTAGGTCTATATGCACCCTTTGAAATAAAATGCAACCATTTGGACATGCATGGATAATGTGGTAATTGAAACCTACCTTCACGGTCAAAGTTTTTACATGATACATATTTGAAGGGAGACAATTATTAGGTGGGAGTAGGTACTTGTGCAAAAAATACAACAATTCATTTACAAATTTTTGCTAACCCCTTAGATTGTGTAAATGTCCAGCAACAAAATTGTAGCTACAAGTTTGTGGAATGGGCACCTAGATACAATGGTTAACATGCTTCTTATAACCCAACTAGATCAACCCCACTATCTTCATCATTCACATTTATTGTTCCCATTCCATTTGCAGGTGGTCCATCTTTTGCATTACCTTCAAAAGTTCCAAGCTTACTTTCAGGGATTGCTACAAGTTCATCCACAATTGAAAACAATTTTTGCACTACATGAGTGTTGGCCATATTAGTTGCACTTAGTTAGTTTTAGTTTGTTGTGCCCTATCCATTTTAGGTGTAGGCTGCACTAAATGTTCCAACATTATTTCCATGTGCATACCTTCATCCAACTATATTGTAGTGGATTTTGTAGGTCTCCTATCATGGGTTGCCCATTCTTCATCAGAATCATTTGTGGGTCCTAGTCCTTTCCAAACTCGATATTGTGGATGTCGCCCAAATTTGATCAAATGTTCACGTACAATTTCTACCAACTTGGGTTTTAATCTCCCTAAGCAAAGGTTGCATGGGCATTTGAGTTTTTGCACACTTAATTTATGTGCCCAAGATAACTCTCACGCCTATAACTTATCATCTTGACTTCTTTGCTAGTCAATGTCCTTTAGTTAGTCTTGCATATCTTTTGCTAAGTTTACAGAACATAGGAAACAAAAACACCCCTAATAACCATAAAACAAAAAAATAGTGTACAAGGGTAGTCAAAATGGGAATACCTAACAGTAAAATTCAATGGGGAAAATGCACTTCTAGGCACATTAACATTTAATGTGTACAAACATATTGTCTGAAGATTATTTTCCAAGGACTTCCTTGACTTAATTTTCCCAATTGAATCAAACAACCTAAACTAATTCAAATATTCAAATAACAAATTCAACATTATCAATATGGGAAGAGGAGTAGTGATTATCAATTCCATTATTTTATAATGACCAGACTAGAGGAAGTAGCCACAATATGCATACCTTTTATGCAACCCGATGTTGTTTGGGTATGTAGTAGAATCGTCAAATGCAATAGTTGTTTCATTTTAGACAATAAGACAAGCCAAAAACTTCATGCATAAAAAGACCCAATAACTTGACCTAAACTTATTTTTCTTTATGTTAGCATTACAATCTAATCTAAGTGACAATTTCTCATAGCTTTACATGTTATTATCTTTTTAGGGCAGTCACAATCCCTAGTTGGAATTTGAAAATTGTGTGTATAGCATTGCATATATAAATAATGTTCATTAATGTATGTAGTAAATAGGTATATTGCAAATTTGAATGACAAGGTAGTTCCATGTAGTTTACCTCCCCAAGGCAATAAGGCTTCAAACAAGTCAATGCACTAGTTAAGCATGATTAAATTTATTCAATGGTTAAAAACTTGTCTCTAAGGGCCACCTATCTAGTTTTTCTTTTAAATTTTTATAATAGTAATTGTATTTTGTACAAAACATCATACATAAACTTTTCGAAACAAAAGGAAACACCATAAACATTCCCATGTCATCATTATCTAATGCATATAAATTGGGTCTCCTCTCTATTTAACCTAATTTATATGCATCAGCAAATTTAACCTAATTTAATTCTCTATTGCAATTTAACTTAATTAGTTGCAGCCACAAATAAGTGAAAACGTTGAAGAGAATAATCAAATTCACAAGCATTCACAACACCTAATAGGACTTGTATGGCACAACACATGGCGTCATTTGCATGCCCATGTAATTGAACCCCAATATGTCCATGGGTGCATTCACAATAAAAGGAGCCAAAAGTGCTAGGAACTCAATGTTTTGTGATGACTGGCTTTAATCATATTTTACACCATTAACTTTGAACTATATAAAAAATTTCACCCAACTTTTGGCAATGTTATCTACTTATATACATTAATGAATTTCAAGTACAAAAAACTAAATGTGTAGACAAAATGATTATCTTTTGAATATAAGAAGTGATTACATTTTGAAGATAAATTACACATCCCAAAACTGTATATTAAACTGAACTTTACGTTAATTGGAAGAAGTTTATCACATAAAATCATTTTTTAAACATACAAAAGTTGAAAATTGAACATAATTTATGCATTTTTAAAGACAACATGATAGAAATCAATGAAATAAACTATTAATTAATATTTTTTCTTCCATAAAATTTATCCATGCACTTCACCATATAAAAATGAACAACTTTTGTTAAAGACACCATCAAATTTTGTAATTTAAAAGGCCAAAACACGTTTGAACCAAATGCGTAGATAGTGTAATAAGTAAGTTTATTATTAATCCCAACTCCTTTTGCACTTTTAATTATCAATATGGATATTTTGTCAAACTTTGGGAATGAATGGTGCACATTTTGATAAACAAAAAGGACGTTCAAATCTAAAAGCATTATTTGATGACTACATTTTAAGTGTTTTATGTGCATGAAAGGACTCTCAAAACTTAATGAAATGACTTTAAATTTGTGGAAGATCATTAACAAATAAATATAATTACAAAAATAAATAGTAACTTGAATAAATACATTACACAAACTTGTTTTTCAAAGTAAACATGGTACAATATCACACTGCATTTGATAACTATTTTGGCTCCTTTTACTGTGAATGCACCCCCCATGTCATTCATTGGTTTCAAATCCATTTGCAAAACGTTCAACGTATGAATCTAAATGGTGCAATTCTAGCACATAGATTTCATTGATATAGAATAATTTGTAGCAAAAATATAAATAGGTTTATATTCCTATGTATTTTGGATGTGTTGGAGTGTCATAAAGGAATATGGAAGTAATTACACGTCTAAACCATGAACAACCATATAAAATATATAAAGATGTGATCCAAAATTAATGGGACTTGCAATGGGTGTGAGGTCAAAATGCCACAATCAAAATCCTTGTATCAACAAATCCAGTACCATGTTCTTCCCTCCGTCAAAATGAATATGGTTGATGACCATGCATGACATTGTAGATAATGCAACATTGTTGTGTAGACATAACATCACATTGACAATCTTCAGGGGCTTCCTCACATTGGCTAGGTAGGTTATTCCCCAAAAGTAAGTCCATTTCATTCTCGATCTTTTTAAGTTTAGGGATGGACACAAGGGATAGATCTTCTTTCACCTTTTCTTGAGTTTTTTTTGTTTTGCAACACCTTTAACAACCGTTTCTAAACATCATGGGACAGTGGCCTAGGCATTATGTCCTCCCCATTGGGCCAATGAAATGATGCAATGTCAATTTTGTTGACCTAGAAAACACGTTAGACCACATTAGTATAGGACATTTCCTTCCAACACTTAGAGATAAGTCTCTAACCACAAAGAACTCAACAATGCTACATTGTCCATGCCTTTGCACATTTTTGGAAAAATCATGGTCTTGAAAACATCATCTAGGAGGCTAGGTATGATGGTGCCATAGTAATCAACCTCTACTTCACAACTTGCCACAAATGGTTCACCATATGCCATCTGCAAATGAAGACGATCACCCTAAGTAGCCCCTACAATCAAATTTAGCCCCTATTTGATCATAATTAACCTTTGAATCATGTTCAATAAAAATAAGGCGAGCCTGTGCATTAATGGGAAAAGAAATTACAATATTGAGGAAGATTATGGTGTATTTCTTGATCAATTATACATTTTTTGCTAATATTGGAAACTAGAAGTAAACACAATATTACAAAAATGGATAGAGGTAAACATAGTCCTACAAAAATGGACAATGGAGGTAAACACTTATGCCAATAGAAATAGATAATAGAGTTAAATAGAATCCAACATAAATGGACAAGAATTTGGTGAGCACTTGAGCCAATAGAGTAGAATAAATAGGTAAACATGACAATCCAACATAAATGGACAACTAAGCTTTCTCAAGACTCTTTGTTGTTTTTGACAAGTAATAGTTAATGAGAACAACAGTCTTGAGGGCTAACGGGTGGGGTGGTTGACAATTACTAACCAATAGTTGCTTGAGTGAAGAATTTTCTTTCTTTAGGGATGGTGGGTGGGACTCAAATAAGTTTTTATTTTAAGTGGGGTACATCTTTTTACCTTACATTCACTTCATTTATCTAAGATGTCTTTAACACTTGCACCTATAGAATCAACAAAATAATAGAAATGACTATCACAAAAAGGTGAAAAGGAAGAGAGAGAATGATAGTACCTTGTGAAGAAAGGTAAGTTTTGGATGCGGAAGGCTTGAATGTTTGATTATGGCTGTCTATGCAATTTTGTCTTTGTTCAATGTAGTTGACTGCATTCAAAGCAAACAAGGAGAAAATTAACATAAGGAGTTAGACGAACAAACATTGAAAGTAAGGATGGTAAGGACAATTCAAGCTTCTACTAGTTATGGACAATTCAAGCTTTTACTAGCTTTGGACGATTCAAACTTCTACTAGCTTAATCATGCTGACACACACAAATTATAATATATGCTTATAAACCACAAAATGTGCAATCAAGTTCTTAATAAGAGTATGTACATGCTTGAAAGTATGTTCTTGTAGAGCTTGCTCTTGAACTTTCCAGTCACAAGAGTTTTCATCTGTCCCACACTGATTAATACACATAAATCCTTGGTAGAAGGAGAACAACATAAGCTAAGATTCACCAAACCCTAATCAACTAGATGTTAGACATTTGAAGCTCCTTATTTAAAAACCCTAATGTAACTTTCCAATAATCCAAGAACCCTTGATTTTATGGTATAATTTGATATGTTACAAAGGAATTGTCATCATTGTTGTTAGTTTTTAGTGTTGGAATTACAAACATAGGTCTCTAATCGACATTATTTCTTGACTCTCCTAACTCCCTTACTAGCTATAATTAATCATTGTGCACCAAACAACCTTCTATCATACAATATGTATGCGAAAGATATTTCTTTCTATGAATGTTGACATTTGACCCTTCTATTTCAAACTTGCTTATGCTCCACAACTTGGTGTGTTCTTGGATGCCTTTGCTATAGGTTTCTTTTATTTCATGTGTGTTTTTAATTCTTGCTACCAATAATTTGGACCTTAGTTGAAAGAAAAATATGAAGAAGTTGAAAGGTTTGGAATGGTTGGAGGTGACTCAAGCCCACTCTTGTTTTGTAAATAACTTCATCAAATTCTTAAGTGCTATTTATTTTTTTCACTTTGTTCAATGGGTTTGATTGATATGTTCCCACAAGCTTAAATGACTTGCATATATTTTGGAAACATCTACCTTGTAATCAAGACTTATGACAAGTTACAAGATAAAGTGACATTTTGGCTATCATTGTCCTCTTCTTTGTTCATTGTTGGTTTTGGCCAGAACTTTCATTGTGACCAATTGCAGCTCCAAAGGTTCACAAATTTGCATTCATGAGATACATATTATGTAGCCACAAACCTTCTTCCATTTAAACAATTTATCCTTGATGGTTGTTTCTTTTGAATTAATTTGTCATTACAAATGCAACTTTTTTTAGATTCTTGAAACATAAAAAGGATGTGGATAATGATAATTTGAAGGTGTAACTAATGTCTATATTTGTTATTTCATAAGGTTGGACCATGCCATTTGGCATTTAATTTTGGTTCAACTAACATATTGAGGTACAATGATTGAACCTTGCATTGTTTTTTTAATGATATTATTTTTTTAATATTGTTACATTGTCCATGCCCATTTCCACATTTTTGTTTTCTTGGGTTCTTGTTGAGATTTTATATAATGGCCATGGTGTTGTCACTCACTATTACAAAAGTGAGGTGCAATTTACTAGCTTATATCATTATGAGTTTTTAAAAGTAAATAAGTTCATTGCATTTTACTGACTTCACCCTGGTGAAATTATTTCATTATAATATCACTATGTAAACATCATGTTTCATTGCTAGTTAACATCCAATGCATGTTGACAAAAGTGTAATCACATATATTGGAATATGGAGACAACTAGGTGTGAACAAGGAGGATAATGTCCTCCAACCCAATTGTACTATGACACCAACTGTTTGTTCTGGGAGGGCTGATGAAAGAGTGCTACATGGAGAACCCATGTAGTATGCCAGAGCTATGGATTTTTACACTAAAGATTAGCACAAAGCTCTACCCTTGATAACAAGCCATCCTTGAACTCTTGATGGTTGCTGAAGACTTCTAGAAGAGCACTCTACTACAGAAGTATAAACAATATCACTGCTACCAGAATGACAACTTTTAGAGTTATTTAAAAGGAGAGAGAAGCTTATGCACCTTCATGACAAAACGTGGGTTCCAACACAAAATTAGCATGTGTCAATGATGCCTCCTGTGTTAATGTCTACTCTGTAAAGAGCACCATCCCCTGCATAGAATGAAAAATGTGCTAATGTTAGTAAGGGCACAAGGACAACAGTGCAGACTGACTCATAATTTTTCAGTCTTTCAGCATGAACAAACACAAATTGCTCACTCGCTGAAATATTTGCTCAGAGTTTGTAGTCACCCAACACAAGACTTATATGGCTTTTCTTTCTCCCCATCTCTCCTCTCTCTAGCAAGAAGGTGCCCCTATAGAGGACATAAGCAAGTAGGTTGACCATGCTTTTGATAGAGCTTGCTAAGCACATCAGTTGCATCAAAACCTGTATTTTCACATAGCTGCCCAGGAATAACCTGTCCATACACTCCACCACCATACCTTTCACCAAAAACAAATCTCACATCATAGCATCTAAAAAACCAAGAAGAATCCACCAACAGAATCCTTTACAATACCAGACTGGACCTTGCAAAGCTTCAAAGATCAGAACTGAATCTCAAAAGAGACTTGGAGAATTGAGGAGTTGAAGGAGGATTTTTACCTTCTTGATTCCAATCATGTCAAGGTGGCTAGCTTCACCAAGTGCCATCACAGCATCCACCACCATCTTTGCAAAAAACCCTTTCTCACACCCACAAGCTTCAAGCTTGATGTGGTTGCAGCCCACTTCTCAAGCAACTTCTTGTCTTCTAAGCTCTTTCCTTCAGTGCTCATTGCCAGCTCTCACACTTTGTTCACTAACAATTTGCTGCTGTGTGGAATGCATGTATTATGCGCTGCAATTGGACATCTTCCACATACAGTTTTGCATCCCACAAAAAACTCTCAGGTCAAGAACACCACAGTTGGCTGCAGGGTGCACAATGTTGAGGAGCTTCATGATAGTAGCACCATCATTGGAGATGGTGGTGGGGGTGGTGTCTTTTTCTTCATCATGAATGAGCTTGTCCATTACTCAGGGTCCCAGAGTGGTGAGCATTGCATCCACTACTGCAAGACATGCATTCATGTCAGCCACGGCTTGCCTTCAGATGCAACCGTCCCCTCCTTCAACAGAATAATCCGAGGTTGCTGTTGTGGAAACACACAAACACACAAACCCATATTTCAGCAAAACCACAGTGATTTAATTCCAGGCGTGGAACCACCGCGAAACCCACAGAGAAAATGCAAGAATTTTCGGATAGCAAAAATGGCAACACTGACATCAAGCTCCTTCTTTACAGAAACCAACCACCTCAAGCTCCTCCTTCGCAAAAAACAAGTACCTCAAGTTCCTTCTTCACAGAAAACGAAGTGTCCCAACCTCAACTCTGGAGCATCATGATCAGCAGCTGCTGCTGCTGCTGCTGCAAGAACGGAGAATGCAGAAATGCGCTGAAGATTTTCAGGTTCACTGGCAATCCAAAGAACAAAATGGACCAACGACAAGCAATCCCAGGAACCAAGAACAACACCAAGAAGTCTGAAGGCTTAAGACACTTCTTCTTGGCAAAAACAAAGGCAGCAGTAACGATGCAAGTAGAACCCATCAGCATGGCTGTCATTTCGTTCTAGAAAGAGGAGACGATGATCAAGGATTTATTTCTCCTTCCTGATGAGAGGCGTGCCAGACGCAACCAAGAAGATGAAGAGAACCATTAGGTCCACACTTTCTCCAAAGAACCCCTCCAAACTCCTTTCAATCCTAACCCTAAAGACGCTCCCGTAAAACCCAACAAGCCTTTCTCCTTCCTGATGAGAGACGCGCAAGAAGCAAACCAAGAAGAAGAGAACCATCAGGTTTGTTTCGTCCCCACTCTTCCAAAGAAACCCTCCAAACTCCTTTAAACCCTAAACCCTAAAGATGCTCCCTGAATACCCAACATCCCGAGAGTTGGGTTTTGCGACCAAGAGCGGAAGAAGGGTGTTTTCCGCGATTGGGTTTGCTGTGAAGAGCTTCAAAATGAGCAGGAGCTTGTTGTCATATGCACCCAACAACAAATCTCCTTTGTATTTGTGAGACGTTCAGAGTTTAGGGTTTAGGGTTCGAAAACCTGAACTCTCACAAATCTCGGCGCCTAGTTTTGCAAGGAGCAGCACAAGGAGGGAACTGACTCACTCACTGACAGAAGAGACACGATGATAAATGATGAGAGCGATGAGGAGCAGCAGCAGTACACGAGTAGGACGCCGGGAGAAGTGATAGGGCGAGAAGTGGACTTTGTGGCAGGCAAAGGGACTTACTCCTGGCATCACAAAGTGGTAGCATCTGTTGTTGGTCTTCAACACATCATACCACCATCGCCAGATGCCGCAGATCAGGTAAGTAGGTACTTCCTCACCTCCACTTCGCAGCAGACACAAGAATTCTCCACAAAACCAAATTTCTGGAGAGAAAGAGTTTGTACCTGTCAAGAGAGAGTTCTTCACACAAATATCTTTCTGGTGAGATTTTTTGGGTACCTCTGCATAGTTTGTTTCTCCAAACACATCTCTCTGTGTTGTACCTGTGAAGAGTTTGTTTCTCCACACACATCTCTTTCTCTCTGGAGAGTTTGTGTTGTACCTGTGGAGAGTTTGTTTCTTCACACACACACACTCGTTTTGACATAGCTTTTGTTTGTTTCATTATTGGCTTGTTGTTTTGTTTTGTGGGGTTCATAGAGGCCAACAGTGGAGGTAAGAAGACAAGAGGAACAAGGAGCAGTACCTGAGCCTGGTGTTGTAGTTACAGCCAAGGTATGTGAACAATGATTCTGGTGCTTTCTTCACAGGCATTTTGTTTCCTTGAAACCTGAAAACCCAGAAAAGCAGAAGTCAGCAATTGCAATTGTAGGAAGAAAATGCTGCGTGATCCAGATGATGATGCAATGCTATAAATCCAAAGAGCAGAGCAGTACAGTGCAATGTGAATCTGTTTTTTTTCTTCTTGTTGAAGAGAGAATTCAGATTGTGACCCTCTTTTTGCTGCTGGGGTGAAATGATGTGCTGCTAGATAAGAAAAGTTCAACCCCGAATGGCAGTTGCAGATGTTCTGTGCGTTGGAACCAGAGCAGTCAGAGAGAATTTTCGAGGAATAGTCAGGTAAAGTTCTCCACACCCATTTGAGGTTTCCTATGTTAATCTCATTGAGGACTTCAAATATCTCCTCTGTTCTTTGCCATCTTTTGCTTGCTCAATGGTAATCTGGACATGTAAGAGTTTTTGTCATCTCTCAGTAGCTTTCAACTGCATCATCATCATCATCCCCCTCTTGTAGTTTACAATTTCTTTATGTATCATAGTGTCGAGCTGGGTATTATAATTGTGTGTGGATCAGTACTGTTCAGGCAGCAAGATGTGCGGTCAACTGAAATCGACAAGGTGGATATGCACACGTCATTCCGTTCTGGTGATATCATACGAGCTGAAGTTGTATCCTCTCTACTACACTCCGTCTCTTAAGGATCTCATGCTCAAAGTTTTATAACTCAAGCTCTTATGTTTAAGGTCTTACTCTCATTTAATGAATTGCAGATTAGGGTTTAGGGTT
>Ga0116228_10006392_pt1 | contig 10528 bp, 4 predicted proteins | sample S1TSphfallax_2_FD_89694 | JGI IMG/M metagenome (GOLD analysis project Ga0116228, IMG submission 89694) | Host-associated microbial communities from peat moss isolated from Minnesota, USA - S1T2_Fc - Sphagnum fallax MG | ecosystem: Host-associated > Plants > Peat moss > Unclassified | place: USA... | reverse complement strand
TCCATAAACTTTAGACTTCAAAGTTGAGAGGAAACCAAAGTTGGTTACCAACTTACAAAGGAAAAATGTGGTAGTTGGTTTGAGTTGATAAAGATGGTTCCTAAATGTTGGAAGTCTAAACTTCGTTCTACCAAACAACAAATTGTAGTTGGAAAATGGATTGATTTATCCACTAAAGATGAAGATTTTACATCTTGTTTGATGGTTAAGACCAATGTGGGGTGGTTATCACAATTTTATGATACCCATTGGGTCTAGTTTTCACAAAGTAGTTTACAAAAAGGTCTCATTCTCCCCCAATTTATTTATTTATTTTTTAACATTGCGCAAGGGTATCAACATTTTTAAAAAATAAATAAACCAATTCTCACAATGTCGATTCTCAAAAATTTGAGAACAACCAATTATCTTTGCCGATTCTCACAAACTAGGTAACATTTTATATTTTTAATTAAAATTAAGATTATTATTATTTTATTTTATTTTAAAAGTCAACTTTGGTTTTTTGAAAAAACTCAAAATCAAAGGACCTCTAGTTCAAGGTTTTTCAAATATTTCTAAATAAATTATCATTCAAAATAAACTTTCCAAACATCATTACCATCTGACTTGGCCTACCATTAATAAGTACCTACCACCAAATACTAGCCCTCCCTTGGATGTCCCATCTCCCAAGGCAAATTAGACCTAATAAGCAAATTTTGATGTGGGTCTAGTGATGAAAGTGTCCTTTCTTTAACCCTAATTAAATTAGGTTGACATAACATCGTACCCCCAAAGTTCAAACCCATGGTCCATGAATGATGGGCAAGATCTAGTAAATAGAACATTGTTCCATTCTACATAAAAACATAATGTTCATAATTTCTTTTTCATTGTGTACTTATTTTTTATGGCAACTAAACCTTAAAACCCTAATCTAGGTAAGGGGTTACACCTTACTTGGTTATCATTTTTTTGTTTTTTTTAAAAACCAGGTTTCACATCCAATTTTCACACAAGTGAAAACCAGTAGTTTGATTTTCAATCAAGATATCATTCATGATGATACCCTAAGGGGATCAGATTGGGATGCCTAAGTGATACTCGGGTGATGCCCAAGCATATTTGTGATACATGCCCAACATTAGTTAAAACCACAAAAAAACTTCATGCTTATTTGCATAGAGATCATCAAAGGTATCCTCATTCTTACAAACTTGCCAATTTACTAGGTTAGTATTGGATATAATGTATTAGTGAAAAGGCACAAGTTTAAAAGAAACTCCAAGTTGGAGATGTGAGATCTTGGCACAAACGTGGGTCTTTACAATTTACAAAGGGTCAAACAAAACCTTTTCACCTATTTTCATGGTAAGGTTTTAAGTATGAGATTTGACCCAAATTTGTGGGCATGGGTGGACAATAAGTCTTTTGTTTGATTACTTTGTTAGGAAAGGGAGGAAGTTGTTGAATAAATAAATAACTAAGTACAATGAAAAAATTGGAAAAATGACCTAATTTGCTTGCCCTTCATTACAAGATCAAGTGGCCGGATGTTTGGAGGAAAAAACTGGGAAACGAAAGCAATAGGTGTCATGTGGTCTTTGTATCACTTGGGCAATTGCCATCAATGTCTAGAGAGCTCAAATGTGTAAGGAAATTGATGTAAACTATCTACTATGTTATTTAAATACCATAAATTTTTTGGTAGTTCTTTGATTACCCTAAGGTTAAACTAACTTCAAATTGGACAACTATTATTAAAGTTATCCACAAAGTTTTCAAAAGTGAGGGTTTCAATCCCAAGTTTGGGCAAAAATGACAAAAAAGACAAATAAACAAGACACACATTTCCCAATGGCAAAAAAAACCTTGAGGAAATTGAAAATCACTCTTAAAACTCAAGATCAAAGGAGTTTCCTCCTATGTTTCGAATTTCTTTTGTACTTTGTGAAGTAGACATGTCTTGAATGAAGGTGAGTGAGGGGAATGTTTTTTTGTGAATGATGTATTGAGCAAAAGTTAGTGACAAGCATGAAACATTGAACAAGGAAAGCATGTTGGAAAAAACTTGGGATACAAGCAAATAACATTTAATAAAGTTCTAATAATATTAGCTAGGTTTTTTACTTTGGCAATGAATTTTGACCTTTGATCTTTGAAGTAGGTGGATACACAATGGAGTTTCAATAGAAGTGGAACTTCGATTAGCTTTGACAATGGTGGAGCTTCACCTTTTGTAAGGTTTATATACCATTTTTTCCCTTTCACTCCCATATCAAATGGTCCTTATTTTTAGTTCATGGGAAAATGAGTACATTTTTTTTGACACTTTAGACCATGACCTAACTTTATGGGAGGCATTCCTCTTATCATGTTAATCTTGTTTTATTTTCTACCACAAGTTTATCACATCCCTAATTGCATCAATTTTAATGTAATTTTTGAAGTGTGATTCCATTTTAGAGTTCCAAGTTTTATTGCCTTTGGTTTAAAAAACCCTTAGCAGTTATTCTTCACATTAGTGGTGGGTGTATGATGGTTGCTAGCTTCTACCGCTTCTCACATATGCACTATAGATTTTGTGATTGCACACATTCTTCCACACTTTACCCATGACCCCATCCATGTTTTTACATCTTTGTTGAATAAGCAAAAGGTGGTGCAAGGTAGTGGGGAAGGCAATTGCATATAATGCTTTGAAACTTGTCAAATTTGATAATCATTTTTGCCATAAGGTCACAACATTATGAAGGTTCTAAAAACATTTTCTTCAAAAACAACTTTAAATTGAAATAGATTGCTTACAATAATTTTGGAATGGTATGGCACATGCAAGTCATTTGAAAATGTGGAATTAGATGTAACTGAAGAACTTTTTCATCATGATTAAGGTTTTAAGGTATTACATAGTTTGTAATGTTGTAAAAATTGGAATCTATAAAGCTTTTGGGTAACTCAGTTCAAAGACATGTTATTGTTAAATGGTTTGAATCTATGTTAATGCTTAAATCCTATCTCCATTTTTAAGTCCATGTTCATGAAGGAATTCTTGAAGGCAAGAAGCCAATGTAATTAATCTATCTATAAAGCTTGTAAATCACTAGTCCAAAGGGAAGATGCATATTTCATTTTGAACCTCAATTTTTTTGTTTGTGAAAATTACACATTTGAACCAATGTTGAAAAAAATGCAAAACTATAAAATATATTCACAAATTAAAGGGCCACGTGACATATAACCAATGCTTAGGTTTAAATAATAAAAGCATGTTTAATTCCAAGTTTTATGAATTTTCAATAAATCTTTTTAACATATCAATGTAACATTTCAAAAAAATCAATTTTTAAACATTATAACTAGTGTTTTATAGTGCTACATTATTTTTTAAAGCTTTTTTTAATATGTATTAAAAACTATCTAAACATTGTTCAACCAAACTTGAATTACCACATAAACTTTTGGGGTTATTTAAACATTAACTAAAACCTACCTAAAGGTGCACATTGGCTCCTTAATTTGTGAATGTGCTTTATAACCAGTTTTTGTAGAAGGCACATCAAGATTTTTTTTTCGAGTTTGAGCTAGAGATTCATGGGCCCATCACTATTGGTGTTTGTCATATTAGTTACACTATTGGAAATTTGATCTATGTGGGAAGGTTGTTTTTCTAATTGAAGTTTCTATGTCCTGTAACTTTAGGAACCCTAAGTGCTCAAGTGTTGATCCAAAGGTTCTAACTTATGATTTGGAGAAAATCACTTAATTTATCATAATATAATTAGGTTATCTTCCTTTCTAGTTTGTAGTTTGCAATCTTGGTGCTAGCTAAAAGAAAAAACTTGAAGACCTCTCTAGTTTCATGTAAATAAACCTTTGGATTTTGTGGCATGTTTTTTATGACTTCCATGAGTGTTGAGATTAGATCATCCTCCTATGTTTATCTTTTCACATGTGTGACAATGAAACCAAGCTAACCATGTTCATGGAAATGGTGAAAGTGATAAATAATTTGTAAATTTATAAATTTACAAATGTGTAGTTAGAAAATTCAATAGACCCAATTTGGAGTTTGATGTTATCAATATTAGCTTGTAGCTTGCATCATACTAATCTCATGAGTTATTAATGATTGTTTCCCATATGTTACAACATATGCAAATGAAATTTCCCTAAACTTTAACAACTCATGCATTTGAAATTTCATTGTTTTATGTTATCTACCATGGTACAAGTCTTATGGGGTATGTTTGATGTAATTCATCTTGTTGATACAAGAACTAATGTTGGTCCTTGATTTCAATCCTTGCTTTTAGACTGACTAAGTAAAATTTTAAACCCTAAACCTAATTTGCACCACATCATATCCCTTTAAGCCTTAAATTGCTTTGAGTAGCCCCTAATGTAGGTAAACAATTATTTTGGTTTGTTTGTTACCTATCATGATTTACATTTCACGGTTTATGTTTGGTATAGGTAGGTAAATGATACACAAACCAAAGAATTGGAATCCAAATGACTTTTGCAACATAAAAACAATTACAACAAGTCAACAAGTTTCCAACAACTTAACAAGTATCTGGCACATTTTTAGCAACTTAGCAAAATTGTAATTAATTTACAAGTTAGATTTTGCATCATAATTAAGGTATTTTTTAGTTTTAGGGTTAGAAGCAAGCTTGGTGAGAAATACATCGGGTTTAGTGGTTTAGGGTTTAGGGTTAAACCTTAATGAGTCATATAAATAAGGAGAAAAACCTTTCAAAGTTTTTTCTTTCTTATGGTTAGTTCAATGACATCATGCTTCGTAGTCAATTGTATATCCTTGTGCTTAGAAAACTTTCTTTTGAATGTTAGTATTGTTTTCTTAAATCTTTGGGTCTAAGAAACATAGAAAAAGAAATAGAAAAATAATGCAAAAGGACATAGAGACTTAGACATAATAACATAATGATTATGGGATAGTAACACAATGAGACACATAAACAAAAAGTTAAAAACATAGAAACACATAAAGACAAGAAGGCAAGGAAAATGAAAGGAAGGAAGGAAAAGAAAGTTATTTTTGGTTATTTTTATGGAACAATTTGTTTATTTCAAATCAAATCACAATGTAAATTATTTTTATTTTTCATTTGCCCATAACATAGGGACCATCTTTGTCTTATTAGAAAGAAAATACAAATAAACTCACATTACTTTTTGGATCCGTCCAATGGATGCATCAAAATCAACAATAATCTTTCCAAGGGAAAAATAGAAAAATAGGTATACTATATCCTTTAATAACCCCATTTTGAAATTTATATGTATATATAGATATGGATAGAATTTTTTTGATTTACAACTTTGCAATCCAAATTATTTGTGGACTTCCAAACCAAAATTATATCCAAAAATATTCTAGATGTATTTTTTTTGGTTATAAGTGGTAACATTCATATCTTTAAACTTGAAAGACTTGCAAATGACAGGAGCCTTACTCGGGCCCATCCCATCAAAACCCCAAAACACAAAATTAAAGAAGGCACAAAGAATCCCAAGCTTCAACAACCTTGTTGATTTATTATCAATGTCTTGCAATTTTAACATAAGCAAAAAAAAACCTTACTACACAATCATAATTTTTTTTGTTATCATTGAAAAACCACATGTTCTTTTAATTATATTGTGTGCACCTACCCATAACACACAAGAAACCTTACTACTTTTAACCATGGCTATGTAACCAAGTATTCTAGAACCTCAAGGTGTCATGCACAACAACTTTTATTTCAATTGTTTTGTTGAAAAACATGATAAGATCCCCACCAATAAAACAAATTAGCCATTGAGGTAATCATGCCAAACAACAATGGATTGAACCACAAAGTTATTTTGTAAAACTTTTCAATATGGGATCAATAAACACATAAAATGTTATTGGGTGAAAACATCGTAAAAGGAGCTAGGGGTGCCAAGGTACAAATCCTTTTCCAAGGATTACACATGACACGTCATTTTTTTGGTTGGTTTATAGCTTTAAATTCTATATTTTGGATACCCATTTTAACATTTCATGTTAGATATAAATAAAAATTGACTACAAGTTGATTTTATATCATGTATATTTTACATTCATGCCATTTATCACATAAATATGAACAACTTTTGTTTAAATCATATTATCGAAATCCATAATTTTCAAGTTTGAAAGCACTTTTGAGCCAAATGTGCTCAAATGGGTTCTTAAAAAAAATCATCAATTCACGTCCTTTTTCCCTTTTAATTGTCAATGTTAAAATCCTTTCCAATTTTCAAAAGGAATGGTACAAATTTGGTATATATATATAAAGATTGTCCACTCTCGAAGTTTTAGTGTTTTGAAAATGGAAAAACATTTTTGATTTGTGTCAAACTTTGAAAATGTAACCTTTGAAATTAATGGAAAAAATTCCCCAAAAAAAACGACAATTCAAACTATTATGCTTCCTTTACGATCTTTCAAACATATAAAAATGCAGTTTTAAAGAATGTCCACTCACTTGGGTGGCTCCTTTGATTGTGTTTTTACCTCATTGTTCAGTAATATCACAAAGACCACTTTCTCCAAATATCGATTACTACAACCTTCGCATTAATGATGCTTTCAATTGTTTACACTATAAACCGTTTTTTGGTTTTTGCAATGTAAACCTTTTGTTTGGTCACAATAGTATAAACCCCATCTTTGTTCTTTTCTAGAACCTTCTATATTGGCTTGAAATATTTTAATCAATGATAAATATTTTAAAATAGAGGAACAAAATAATAATGTGGTACTAATCTTATTTGCAAGCAAATGTTTTACCATGTAACAAGTCAATTGTTTGTACAATATAGTCTTATAGCAAGTCATCACATGAATTTTTCGACTTACTATTAAGATTTTTTTAAAAATGGTTTGTCATGGAAAATAATAATGTACCATTACCAAAACCTTCAATGTGTTTAATGTTTGGTATTTTTGTATTGATCATTTATACTCCAAAACATATCATTGTATGTTGTTGCTCATAAATGATCATGGAAAATATACAACATACGATAATTATTATACTTGTTTTGTTCGTCCTTTCCCATAAAACCCATATGGCGAGCCTTTATTTTGTTAAAATTATATATATAATATGCAAGATTCTTTTTTCAATGGTTATTTGTTGAACTTTTGGTTTATATATTAATAAGGAAGGTTCAAATATAATTTTTTTGCATAATGAAAAAATCTTAGCATGTTTGAAATCAAAAAACAACCATGCCATGTGTAATGACCAAAAAAATGTTGGCAAAGTTTAATTGATGGTAAATTACCATAATACCTAATTGGATTTGGCAACCAACTATTGAATGATTAATTAAATTTTAAATCTTAACTTCGGCACCTATTTTTTTATTTTGAAAATTTCGGTAAGTAATGGTTATAAATAATTAAAAAGTTATTTTTTTCAAGGTCATAAAATAGTCCAATGTGTTTATATTGTCTCAATTTTAAGTCCTCAAACTTTAAACTCTATGATTTAAACCTAACAATCAAAAGCTTATAATTTTTTTATTTTATACAAATTTGGCACAAGTAACAAATAAAATTTCAAAAATTTGGAATTTAAAAAAAAAATTATGCCAAAATTGTTCAAGTATTATGGTAGTCCATCAACCCCATATAATCCTACATTTGTGCTTGCATCTACTCTTACATCCGTTTATGTGGATTTCGAGGCACCATCACATGGGCCTACTATGGCATTAGGCTTCACATCTACATCCACTTCATTAGAAAATGTTGGGATGAAAGCAAAATATTTCCAAAACCAATCATGAAACATTGAGTGGATGACATCCATTATGGAGGTGGACTTAGAATAATGTTTATTTATAATGTAGGAACAAATGTAAATTATGTTGGCAAGGTAAACAAGGTTAAAATCAATAATTTCAAAATAATTCAAGATCTAGGAGTTATAGGTGATGAGGAGTTCAAAACACAAGGTAAGGAAATGTTAGACTTGTAGAATTAAAAATATCCATCTTCACTATGGTCAATACGGTCAAGCATTCATTCATTTATGACTTTAAATGTGAAGTCCATCTGATATATGTGTAAAAAGTTTTAAAAGATAGTTACAACTTTGAACAAATGTGCGTATTTGGGTTTTGTGGAATCAACATTTTTCATCAATTGTTTCCATTTCCTTTTCAAACCACCAATCCCCCACTCCATTCACAATTTGTACCCAATGTGCATTTTGTTGTAGGCCTTGATAGCATCTTAGTTATCATTAGAAGCCACCTCATGCCTACCAATTTTCCTCATGATGAGCATTTCTTTGCCTAGATAGTTGAGGTCTCCCAATAAATATTCAAAATATTCATCATCATGCACAAAAAACTAATGTTAATTTTGAGGCAATTCAAACTAATGCAAGATGATGACATCATGGTAAGAGCCTAAATATTTATAATTAAAGTAAATGAACAATCCTTGATGATCAACAACAATATTGTTTATCATCAAATAAATCTTTTTGTGCCCATTTAATTAGGTCCTAATGTGTAGTGTTATTATAAGGTTTGTAATTTTCATGAATGTGCCATCAATCAACCCTATAACTTTGGTATGGTGATGCTTAACATAAGTTTAACTTTTACTATAAACCATTGGATCTTATTTTTAATACCATCATTGATGCAAGATGTAATGAAAATGACATCATCACAAACTACATTATTTAACTAGTTTTATAAAAAAAAATCTACATGACACACCCCTAAACTCCTTGAAAGACTCAAATGTGAGATTGAAAGCGAAAACAACATAAGAAGGGGTTGGGGTACATTCCTTAGTTTGCAGCGCTTTGGGGGTACAAAGGGCAAGTTGGAGCTCCGAAATGGTGACTAGGACAAATGACAAGCAGACCAATTATTCATATGGAGTTGCACAAACTAAACAACATGTTGGTTAGTGCATAGTTGGAACACTTTTGGTGCATAGACAAACCATAAGCATACACAAACTCATAAGATTCACCACAACCCAGATTTGGAGGAACCCAACACCTTCCTCCTTATAGTATTATTTGTGATTAGCCATGGGGTTGCACTCAAATGTTATTTTTCTTCAGATTCCCAAGTTAAGAGTCTTGAAATTCCCTAAATTAGGACTTTCACCACTTTGGACGCCCATAACTTCTTGTGCATACCTCTGATTAAGATGAGGTCCAAAATAATTTGTAGCCTTTGTCGAGAGTTTTCCAATGATATGTGGCACACCACTTGCACGCACATAATTTAGGGCGATTCCCAACTTTTAGTGGTCAAAAATCAAATTAACAGTTTGACTCATGGCCTTTCTTTCGGCCATAACTTGTGTTGTAAGTATTCAAATGGATAATGTGAGCTCATACTAAACATTTAGGTCTTAAGAACTTTCCAATGGTATAAGGATATCCTCGATCCAATGAATTTTGACCTCTCAAATGACTCTTTAAAAATTTGGGACTCCATGAGGACTCCAATTCCCAAAGTGGGAATTCATTTGGGAGTGTGTGGGTTCATTCCCTTACACTCTTTCACATTCCTAGGAGTGTGAATACGGCTTTTGGATTGCACTCTTGGCCAACACCTTTCCATGCCCTTGCCTTGGTCATGAGCCCAAGGTTAGGGTTGTGACACTACATGCACCATTAACATGTTTCATATACAAAATAAATTACACAAAAGGTTGTTATGTGGTCAATTTTGAAAGATGCCATGTTTGAATGCGGTGATCACTTGCAAACCACACATGATCCACTAAATTTTACAACATAAACTTTAGTCCAAACCCTAAACCTTAATTCAAACACCTGAAACCAAAACCTTGATTAAAACCCCTAAAAACAAAACCTAAATCCAAAATTTTAAATGTTAAACCATAATTTAAACTCTAAAACCAAAAACTTAATTCAAATTTAAACTTTAATTCTTAAAATTAAAACCTTAATCCAAATTCATAAAACCAAAACCTTAATTTAAAACCTTAACCCAAACCTTTACAACTAAAACTTTAAGCCCAAAATCGTAAAATTAAAACCTTAATCGAATCCCTGAAAACCAAAACCTAATCCAAACCCGTAATTCTATAACCAAAACCTTTAAAATTCAAACCTTAAGCTAGTTCCTTAAACCAAAACATAATCCAAACCCTTCAAATTATAACCAAAACCCTTCAAATTCAAACCTTAATCCAATTCCTTAAACCAAAACCTAATCCCAACCTTTAAAACTCTAACCAAGAATTTAAACCCAAACTTTTAAATTAAAATCTTAATCCAATCCCTTAAAACCAAAACCTAATCCAAACCTTTAAAACTTTAACCAAAACCTTAAACCCAAACCTTTAAAATTAAAATCTTAATCCAATACTTTAAAACCCAAACCTTTAAAATTAAAATCTTAATCCAATACTTTAAAACCAAAACCTAATCCAAACCTTTAAAACTTTAACCCAAACCTTAAACCCAAACCTTTAAAATTAAAATCTTAATCCAAT
>Ga0116228_10006391_pt1 | contig 10530 bp, 13 predicted proteins | sample S1TSphfallax_2_FD_89694 | JGI IMG/M metagenome (GOLD analysis project Ga0116228, IMG submission 89694) | Host-associated microbial communities from peat moss isolated from Minnesota, USA - S1T2_Fc - Sphagnum fallax MG | ecosystem: Host-associated > Plants > Peat moss > Unclassified | place... | reverse complement strand
TAAAAAAAAAAAAAAAAAAAAAATGAAAAATTGTAAAAAAAAAAAAAAATAAAATAAAAAAAAAAAAAAAAGAAAAAAAAAAAAAAAAAAAAAAAAGAAAAAAAAAAAAAAAAAAAAAGAAGAGAAGAGATTGAAAGAAGAGGAATCATAATCTCGAAGAATAAATTGAAGGAAAAAAAAACTAGAATAAGAAAGCAAGAAGAAACTTTAAAATAACAAAGAAAAACAAGAAAAAGAACAAGAAGAAAATTAAATTAAGAAATCCTAAGAAAACAAGGTGTGTATAACATAATGGGCTTTACCACAATTTTTTTTTGTTTGAGCACATATCTATGAAAGGGATGTATGCATATAGATATTTTATATGTCATGGACAAAATGGACTTGATCCCATGTCCATCTACAACGTGCTTGAAATGCACAAGGTTCAAAACCCCTGTGTTCATGAACAAAAACCTGGCAACCAGAAATTTAGATTGCAAACCATAGGGAAGAAAAAGAATCTTCCATATGATAATGGAATTTTTCCTTGGTCAATGGCCGTGGTTAGAGAATGGCCTTTTTGGTAGCCCCCCCTCCCCAAGAATTATTATTATTCGCATTTAACACCTTTCAATCATTCGGCAACCTCCATGTTGACAGCAATGTTTTTAATTAAATTTTTTGATTTAACCACATTGGCAACCATCAAGTCCAGGCTGCTAGCATGAATCAAGCCATTGGCACACCATTCAAAAGTCTTAGGGCTTAAGCCAAATGTCCTAGGTCCCAAGCCAAATTCCTTGGCCGTGAGCCAAATGTCGTAGGCCCTAAGCCAAATGTCTTGGTTGTGAGCCAAATGTCCTCCCTAAACCAATTGGCATTATTAATGAAAAGTTTCCACAAACACCCTAAGCCAACTGTCCTAGGCCATAGGTGAAAGATATACATATGGGCCAATTGTTCTAGGCCCAATATCTCCTCATGTTCTAGGCCTTACCGCCCTAGGCCTTGAAATCGTCTTCTCCTAAACCCTCAAACAACATGGTCCTAGGCTTTTAAAGACATTTTGTCCTAGGATGCCAAGTCTTAGGGTGTGCATACCAATGTCCCAAGGACCAAGTCCTTGCCTTCTAAGAGGACAATGTAATCTATTTGTCTTAGGTTTCGATCCTAGGACACATGGATTACTCTAGGACAAATGAGATCAGTATGGCTCTTTTTGTATTTCCTAGCAATCTGCTGCTAGGCCTTGGGCCCTGAGGCTTGATGATAAACTACATCCATGTGCTAAAGCTTGTGTAGGTTGATTACCAGGGTTTTGTTTTTTTTATAGATTTTCCTTTTCCAAAATTTGTGATAGGAAAACAATTTGGGAACTTTTCCCCAAAAATCTAGGAATTTTTTTGGTTACTCTAAAATAAAATCCAAAGCTTTTCCAATTTTTGGTTCTAAAAATTGACAAAATTTGTGGGAGAAAAGAAATCACTATCCATGTGTCTGAAAATGTGTCAGTTGTCTGCTGAAATCCTGAGGTTTCAGTACCGGATGGCTTAGTAAAGTCCTTTGATCCACCAAAACGTTATGCAGTGTCATTTTTACATGTGATCCAGTAGCTTTTCCTCATTCTTGCAATCAAAGATTCAAAGCCACCATTCTTGACTACGATTTTTTTTGAAGAATGCACAACCAGTTTTTCAAATTTCTTTTCTGTGTGCACATACAGGCATACCATCTTCACCACCAGAGATCCACTCAACCTCCAGAGTAACTGCAACTGCTGCAAGTAATGGCAAGTGGCAATGTCTCATTGAAGCAACAACAAAGCTCAAGAGTTGGGGAAGTAAAGTAAAAACCATGCAGTCAATTGTCCACTGACGCTTGGTTCCATGATTGTCAAGCACTCCGTACTATCAAGTGCTGTTTGGAAGATGTACAAATAGCCTTTCAAAAAAAACATGCATACACATACAAATCACATTACTAGAAATCTACGCTCGCCTACAAAAGTTCAAAATCAGATTCAAGACTTGTGCTCTGCTTGCAATCTTTGAATTCATCTCTGCTACTACTGAAGATAAGAGAGTTGTATTCCAGAAACAAGAATTCGGAATGATGAAGATCAAGCTCATGATACACAGAGAAATTGTATAGAATTACCATTTGCAGAAACAATGGACTTATGGGGTTGCATTTTACACAAAGTATTGTGAAAGGATTTGAAGCCATAGACAGGTTTTAGGACTGCAGAAAACAAGGTGGTTCTGTAACAATCATGGAAGGAATCTGTGTTCACATTCTTGGAAGCAAGGAGAGGCATGAAATTTACTTCAGCAGAACACTGCATCGTGCAGTTAGAGGAGTGACCCGAAATGCGTCAAAGAAGAAGCGATTGAAAGTAACTCCAAAAAATGCTCACCATGATAAATTTAGTGGCGGTAGAGACAGCTGCATGCAATCAATCAAGGCAGATCTCTCTCTCGGCATACATCATAATCCTCCAACCATGATTGATTTGAGCCAATCCCATCAGTGGAATAAGAGAGATCATGCTTGAAAATAATGCTTAGACAGGTATTCATGCTTGCAAAGGATGCTGAGACGGATCATGCTTGCAGAGAATGCAGCACATCAGTGGTACTTCTTCGGGAGTTGCTTACTTTGTCAGGAACAGCTTCAACGAGGAGCTCGTCGCCAACGCGTGCTAGGCAATTCAAAACTCTATTCAAGCTGAACACACATTCCATCTGTCTCTGTCTCTAACTCACCCTAAAAACTCAAGCTCTTCAGAAAGGAAACCTAGCGTTCCAGCAGATTACCAAAGTTCCAAAATTCTGATACACAAGCCATTAATCAGCTTCATGCTACTACATGCTTGAGTATCACGAAATAATCGGACCCTGAGAGATCGATGGGACCAGCTTCGAACCCATTTCGATTAGGACGCAATTGGCAGATTAAAGAGCGTTCAAGGAAGTTGAAAATTGTTCCTACAAAGCTGATGATCGGAAATCAAGAAAAAGGTCTTCAGTCTTCATCGGTGTTTTCGCAAGGTGAGGGGACGAAGTAGCCAATTTGAAAGAATTTGCAGCGGGTATCGACGCGCAACTTTTTTGGGTATTCGTTTAGGAAGCGAACAATTTTAGGGTTGTGAGATTTCATCGTTTTCGGTGCTTAGGGTTTGCGGTTGTCGTGTCGGACTCTCGCTGCTTTAAACCCTTGGGTATGCAGATTTTTCCAAGGTTTCGTTCTTTCGGGGCTTTTACGCAGGCTTATATGCACATCGTAGATCGAGGAAGAGGCTGTGAGGAAGGGGTTTGAGTTCTGGTGTAGTCATGGCGAGCACAGTCGACTTCCGGTATCTTGACGAAGGGTGCGGGGGTCAGAAGAATAAGAGGAAGCGTGAGGAGGAAGAAGAGGAGGATGTGGAAGGTGGAGTTGGAGAGGCTATGGATATTCAGCAGCCGAACAAGAGAGCTGGGGTAGCCAAGGGAGGGGAGGACAAGCTCGTGTACGGTCGACCGACGTTTGATGGTGTCATGTCACGGAAAGTTTCAGGCAGGAAGTGGAAGGCGACCACGACTTCTCGAACGTCGGCCTTGAAGGTCGTGGGGCGGAAGACGACATTGGAGGTAAAGAAAAGGTTGAGGGAGGCGAAGAGAGCGTTTAAAGATCGTATGTCGGAGCTCAAGGAGCAGATCAGGAGCAACAAGGTCGAGAAGCGTCGGAAAGTCGAGGAGAGGAAGAGGATCAAGAAGGAGAACGAGCTCAAATCTACGCCGGTCCAGAAGATCACGAACCCCAAAACGCTGAAGAAGATGTCCAAAAAACAGAGGAATATGCTACGCCGTGTATCCGACTAAGCTCTTGAGGTCCATGAGCCGCTTCTGTACTTCTAGTATCAGACCTCATCACTAGAAGTTCTAGTATGTAGCACTGTTTCCCTCTTGATCTATGTTTTTATCTACTGTTACCGGTGTTACCACAAGAACTGTGAAAGAATCAGCCAGCGGTTTAGGACTGCTGCTGCTTGAACTCGTCAGATTTGAAGTACTGGTTTTGAAGGATGTGGAAGAGAAAGCCAGTGTTTATGCCCTTGTCAGATTTCTTAGGCAGGAACTTGAATTGTTGGTGTGTTACCATCAACAATCTTCAGAATTCTCTGGCAGGCTGAAAATACCCTTTCCATTCCGACCTGTTCAGGATAGCATCAGTTCTAGGTTTGGTCCAGGATCTGTGTGGTTAGTTCTTTTTGCACAGAGGTTTTTTCTATTTAAATTTTTTGTCTTAGAGCTTTTCGTGTTATGATCTTTGTGCTTTTGGAAAGCATGAATGAAATTACGAGGCATGATGGTTAACATTTGAGAGCAATAAAGAAGCTCTGAAGGTTTTGTTTCCAGCCAACAGAAAAGTTCTCACAATGTGTTATGCAAGCTTCTTGCACAACTCTTGATCAGAGTTATGCTTCTTTGCGAAATGAAGATTCAACAGGAGCAATGCAATTTTTTTTAATAGATAGTTATTGTGTAGTCCAAAATGACATGGAGGAGGATTCTGGCATTCTCTGAGGTTGAACGTGAAAAGGGACGTGGTTCTGGGCTTTGGGGGGGAGATGTGTATGAAGAGGGTGTGGATTAGGGTTGAGAAGGGTCATTGTTTGCTTTCTGCAAAAGTGGACTTGATGAGTTGTAGAGGCTGTCACAATCCTGGAGAAGGAAAATGCATTGATCAAAGGGACGAGATTCTGGAAGTGTTTGCCTTTGTTGCACTGTGTTTGTTTCGGTTGAGAGCAAACTCAGGATTGAGGGGAAGAAGTATTCTGTTTTCAAAGTGCTGTATAGGAGAACATACTAAGTCGGCAGATACAGACAGTTGTTCTATTGTTAAGATTTCCAGAATTAGAATGCCCTTGAAGCTAGCAAAATACTGTGGGAAATGCCTTCCACTGTGCTCCAGTATCTGAAGTTATATCAGGGAATGGACATTCAACCTACATTATGAGGGATTGATGCCAGGAAGGGATGACGCTGTCATGAGGTCTGAGCTCAGTATGTGTGCATGTAGTATGGAGGAGGGTGGTTGCATTGTGAGAGAATTGGGTTGCAGAATTAGAGTGCAGTTAAAAATACAAGAAACCTGGACTGGGTATCCCTGGGGCAAGAAAGGTCTGGAGAGAAAGTGCATGAACCCATCAAATGAGAGTGCATTACATCACAACGGGAATTGGGACAGAAGAGAACTGAAGTTGTACTCAGGTGGCTTTGGCCTTGTATTCTCTGGGAATGGGGCTTCAGTCAGACTGGTGTTGTTAGGGGATTGCAGTGGGAAGAGATCAGACAGAATATGGATTGAGTGACACAGGGTTGATAGCTAGAAGTTTGCATTGCATTGGAGTGGTTACAGAGCTCAATAGACCCAAGGAACATTGAAGGTACTGATCCAATCGCAAAATCTTGATTCTGTGGTTGGATATTAAGGCAGATATTCAATGTTTTTTTATGAACATATCCAGAGGATATACTCTGTTTGCATCTTTGAGTTTCATCTTAATGCTAGTCAGCAGCGGACAATTGATCACCTGAATCAATCTGAGTTGTATTCCCACTGTGATGATGAGCCAAAGGTTTTGCTTTGCCCTTTTTTTTGGGTTATAATTGGGACACTCTATATGCGATCAGTTTTTGAGAATTTCTTACTGCAATATGAGGTATTTATAATTCAAAAAGTATGATTGCATAGCTCAAGTCTGAAAGGTAGGGGATTGAGGTTATCCCAATATAAAGCCATGCTGCATGGCCTATCTTTATTAGCAAATGCACCTACAGACACATATGCCATTTTTTTGGGTTAATTTTCAATAGAGAACTATGAAATTATTGTTGTCAAAACCCCCCTCTTTTCTTTTCTTTTTAATAATCTTCAATGGAGGCCTCTGGAATTATTATTCTCAACCCATAATTGGATCACACATCAGATAGTATTTGGTGGATATATCTACTGTCAATTAAATTCATTGCCATTGTTTTGGTACAGTGTTTCCTTTCCATGTATAACATTGGATGCCCAAGCGAACCTCATCTTAAATTGACCTTATGCGCAGTTTGAATGTGCAGCCATTGGAGGCAAGGGTTAACTTCATCTCCTCCAATAGTCACATGCATAAAACAATCCTCATCTTACCATCAACCTTATACCCAGTGTGAATGGGCACCAATGGGAGGTATGGGTTACATACCTCTTCTACGTCATGCTGGACCGCAAATCTACTTTTTCAAATAAAAAGTGACATAATGTTTATGAGCACCAAGTTCCATCAAATCTATGGAAGTTAGATAATATTCATCAGCATGTTTTTCTAGCAAATGACGAAAACTTTGGACCTCCATAAATAAAAAGGAATAATTTGTTATACATTCATGGAGGATTGTTGTTGGGAGTGTGCTTTCATAGAGTGTGCCCCCCACAGCAGGTCAAAGTAGGCTAATACCACAAATGAAAGACATCCCTATATTGGATGACATTCATGAACTTCAAAGTGAATATTATACATAATTTGTACCACAATACATACATATTGTATAGACAAATACAATTGAAGAATGGATGAATGACATCCATCCATTTGGATGTCATTCAAATGTTCATCAATATCTTGCATCCATGGATGAAATACATCCAATCAAAAGAGTTTAGAAATAGTGATTGCATGAACATGCAATATACATGAAAAATCAAAACATAAAATCCAAATAAAAGAAAACCATTGTTTTGTTTTCCAACAATTGTTATCCATTAGCTGATGTGTACAATTTTTGAACTATTGTCAACAAGCTACAATATTCCAAAAAAAAGTCAACACAAAAAATGGGCAACAACACATAAGTAGGCAATATGTAAACATAATCTTTATTTATGGATAGGATCACAAGAGAACCAATCAAAAACCAAAAATCCATGAACATGTTTGGCTAACATTGGAAAATTCCAAACTATGAATTGGAAACTATATTCCCAAATATGTAATCAAGTAACACAAAAAGGTTTAGAAGGATCTTGCTTCACAATGTCTTTAACATCATTTTGACTCAATGATGGTTGGTGTGTACGAATATCTCCCACCAAATTAAACGCACATTATAAATGTAATACATGTGTTTGCAAAAAAAGAAGTACAATTATGTCTAGAACTTGCTGCATTGGAAACAAAATTTGAACAAGTACAACTTAGGAAGACATTAATTGTGACGCACTCCCAAGTTGGGTCTAAGTTAGTCAAACAGTGGAATTGTTTGGAACTCGGGGCACACTCCCAACTTTCAGCACTAAAAGGGGTAGAAGGGCGTGTTGATGCTCCGGGATGGGACTAGGAAAAAGGACAAGCTTTAGTTAGTTACTCAAACCTACATCAAACCAACCAACAAGTTGGTTAGTTCACATTTTAGAGCACCTTTAGTGCTAGGATAAGCCACAGGCAACTTTAAACTCATAAACTCACCACAGCTTGGACTCAAGGGAAGCCACCACCTTCCCCCATATAGTATTCTTTGCGTCTCTCCACGGCACCCACACCCGACTGGCTTTTTGTCCCAGGACTCCCAAGGAGGAATCCCGAAACTATCCCAATTTGGACTCCCAGGATTTTGCGAGTTCATAACTCTTTGCTCAAACCTCTAATTGAGATGAGGTTTAAAGCAAACTTGTAGCTCACCTTGAGAGCTTTCCAACGGTGTATTGCACTCCCCCTGCACATGCCAGGGTCAGGTCGATTCCCAACTTTTAATGGTCGAAAGTCAAATTGCCAATTTGACTCCTGACCCTTCTTTTTACCATAACTTATGCTGCAAATGTCCAAATGGCTCATGTGAGGCCATTTTTGACATCTACAGTTTGATAGCTTTCTAATGATATAAAGAACGTTTTAAGGCGAGGTGTTTTGACCCCTACCATTGAACTCTAAAATTTCGGGAGTCTTGGAGGACTCCCAAGTCCCCATTTCGAAAGTGTGAGTGTCATCACACTCTTCCAAAAGTGGGGTTGCAACAACTTTGTGACAAAGTATGTGCATTGTAGGTTGTTGATAGTTAATTTATGAACCAATAGCTCATAGATGTATGTATGTCCTTGAGGTGTGAAAGTGATGTTGACAACCTTGGCATCCAAGGTGGCAACATTTTTCATCCAAGACATGTTCATTAACAAACAATATCTCACATGAGTTTTTCGTTCATTTCTAATGTTAAGGGCAACTCTTGGAATAATACACAATTCATTGAACTCAATCATTGGTGTAACAAAAGGTGTGCCATGAATGAAAACAAAGCCTATTCGACCCCATGCATGATTAACTTCATTGACGTGCTCCTAAGCTCCTTAATAGACTCAAATGTGAATCTGAGGTGAAAACAATGGAAAAGTAAGGAATTGGGGCACGTTCCTTAGTTCACAGCACTTTGGGGGTAGAGGGGCATGCTAGAACTTCCGGATGGGACTAGGAAGAATGACAAGCAATCACTCATTCACATGGACCTGCACAAAACTAAACAACAAGTTGGTTAGTGCATAGTTGGAGCACTTTTGGTGCTAGGATGAACCACGGGAAAACTCTAATTCACAAGACTCACCACGGACCGGACTTGGGGGAAGCCACCACCTTCCCCCCTTATAGCATACTTTATGTCTAGCCACGAGACCAGCACCCAAATGTCATTTTGTCCGGGATTCCTAAGTGGGAGTCTTGAAATTCCCACAACTAGGACTCCCGTGACTTTGGGGGCCCATAACTTTGCGTGAAGACCTTCAATTGAGATGAGGTCTAAAGAAAAATTGTATCATTTATCAAGAGCTTTCCAACGGTATGTCACACGCCACCTTCACACAAGGAAATTGGGGTGATTTCTGACTTCTAATGGTCGGGAGTCAAATTGGCAATTTGACTTTTGGCCCTTCTTTTGGCTATAACTTGTGTGTTAAGTGTCCAAATGGATCATGTGAGCCCATTTTAGACATCTACGTTTTAAGAGATTTTCAATGATATAAGGAACTTTTCAATCCAATGGGTTTTGACCCTTGTAATTGCTCTTTAAAGATTTGAAAGTCCACTGAGACTTCAATTCCCAAAGTGAGAGCTCACTTGGGAGTGTGAAGGTTCATTTCCTCACATTCTTTTGCACTCTCGAGAACATGAAATGTGACTCCCAAGGCTCCCTCTTGATCCGCACCTTCGCAAGCCTTTGCCTTGGTTGCAAGCCCAAGGCTAAGGTTGAACATTCACATTGAATAATATTTGTGCTTAAGTTAATAGGTCAAATATTGAAAAGAGGGGTTTTTTTGTGCTTCGAATTTAATACAACTCCACCAACACAACTTGCCATATTACCAAAACAAAACCAAAAAAACTTTTCAAGACCTTGGGGATGGCATTGATTATAAAGTAGTCCAAGGAAACAAGGGACTACAATTGGTCCCCCTTGTTTAATGAATTTGAAACATCAAATAACACTATTTGCATAAGAAGTAGCATAACAAGTGGTTCTTGTTACATTAGTTGTCATTTGAAAATGCCATTGGTTTAATGGAATGTAACTCTCCACCATTGGAACCCCAAATTGACTCACCACTCCAAGTGGAGTTGTGGAAACATGATGGGACCTGTCGTGACGTGTAGTGTCGTGACATACGGTGTCGTAAGGATGTAAATACACAGTAAATTCTACTAAACAAAAAGACTAAAGCCAGTCAAAGGTATAAGCTAATCAACTAAAAAGAAATGCATGCACACACACTCATATATATACAATGCACGAGGGAGGCTGAGATGAAATTCTCATGTAATTGAAATGTATTGCAAAGAAGTAGTGAAAGCGTATGTAAACGGTGGCCGTGTAGTGACCACCGTGAGCATCTAGAAAATCCCAGTAAACTATGGAGGCAACTCTCAAAACAAGGAATTTTAGAAAAACTAAGAAAAGAAAGAAAGGGTTGGACCTTTTATACCGTCGCCAACAACTGAAACCCTAAGTACCTAATGGCGTATAGTCGCCTAAGACCGTGTTTAACCCTAAAAGCGCACATGGGCATGCCCGTAACTGGCCATCATGTATGAGGCCATGTACGGGCATGACAGTTGTTGTGACGTGTAGTGTCGTGACGTACGTTGTCGTAAGGATGTAAATACGCAGTAAGTTTTACTAAACAAAAAGACTAAAGCCAGTCAAAGGTATAAAGTAATCAACTAAAAAGAAATGCATGCACACACACACATATATATACAATGCACGAGGGAGGTTGAGATGAAATTCTCATGTATCCCCCCCCCAGACCTGAGCCGAGAAAAACATGGCATGGTCTGAGTAGGAATCAAGGTGTTGTAGGAGAACATGATGGACAATACCAATTGCTAGCGGGAACTTGAGTGAGCTCTGGCTTGAAGCAGAAAAGATGGTATCCACCATTACAGTTGTCGCAAAGCAGCATTTGATCAGCATCGTCCGTCCTCTGACATACCTGACATGGATAATCAAGTGGAGGAATCCAAGTCGACGTGATGATGGT